>Ga0310690_10011811_pt1 | contig 10763 bp, 8 predicted proteins | sample AusTroGonzalo_MG_2_FD_207661 | JGI IMG/M metagenome (GOLD analysis project Ga0310690, IMG submission 207661) | Bovine rumen microbial communities from tropical cattle in Woodstock, Queensland, Australia - Gonzalo_04 (v2) (version 2) | ecosystem: Host-associated > Mammals > Digestive system >...
GGCATTTTTAGCCATTTTGTTGAGGCATCAATATAAATCTTACTGTTATAGTATATAAATACAACCGATTAGCTTTAAAAAATGACTGACCAATTGTTTCAAACAGATTAAGCGATCGACAGATGAATGACGGATGTCAACATCGGATGGGCCCGTCATCCTACCACCGATTCTACAATCACAAGAAGGAGGAAATGAATGACAGAAGAACAGAGTCAGTTGCAGGTCAATGCGCAGCTCTCTCGTACCGTCAGTTGGAAGGACGGTATGTTCGTTGCGCTCGGAGTGCCTCTTCTGATCCTACCAGGACTCTTCGATGTCGGATCCATGATCTGGGGTCTGTGCATTTTCACATGGACCGTCGGAGTCATACAGGGATTCGTACAGAACATCGCATACGCGGAGATGGTAACCACATTCCCGCAGGCAACAGGTATACCCGGATGCGCTCAGACCGTATTCCAATCTAAGAACGTCGAAAAAGGAAAGATAGACAAGAGCAAGTTCATAGGTGCGTTCGCATCATGGTGCTATTGGTTCGCATGGACCCCCGTCGTCTACATCTTTTCGGGGCTCATCGTCGAATACATCGGATGCGTCTTCGGCATCGCTCTCGACGGATGGATGCTCGTAGGAGTGAGCATGGCCGTCATAGTGATCGTCGTGGCCGGAATGTACATCATGGGATCCCGCGGACTGGAAGGAAGCGGAAAGCTCGCGATGATACTCGCGATCATCTCCCTCGTACCGATCATAGCGATCCTGCTCGGGAACATCGGCAACTTCGACTTCGCCAACATCTCTAACGCATGGGTATTCCCCGTTGAGTCCCAAGGCGACCTGATGTCCATCGTCCTCATCCTCGGATGCTTCGGACTGGGTCAGTGGTCGTCATGCGCATGGGAGACCGCTGCGATCTACGGTCCCGAGTACAAGGACCCCGGAAAGGACACCCCCAAGGCGCTGTTCAGCTGCGGTCTGATCTGTCTGATTATGTTCTTCCTGGTGCCCTTCCTCATGTATGGTGAGATCGGACAGGCCGGAGTCATGGAGGCAGGCTACCACTCGCTGTTCCCCATAGCCGTCGCGGGATTCGGTCCCATCGGCGGAATAGTCGCCCTGCTGATCCTCATCGTCGCGATGATCCTGATCATCCAGACCGGATTCCTCGGATCTTCCAGGTCCCTGTACTCCATGGCCCAGGAAGGCAACCTGCCCAAGTTCTTCAGCGTACTGAACAAGAACGGCATGCCTGTCAACGCGATGGTCTTCGTCGGTGTGTTCAACATCCTGCTGATGTTCGTGCTCACGACCCTGCCCATGCTGGGAGCAGAGGCATCTATCATGACCGTCCTCTCGGCATCGTCGATGGGATACGCCATCGCCAACTTCGTCGCGCTGGCAGCGTTCGTGAAGTCCAGGAGGGACCCCAGATACAAGGACCTCCCCAGACCCTTCCACGCACCCAAGTGCTACACGTACGTCGGAGCGTTCATGTGCGTCCTCCAGCTCGTGCTGCTGGTGTGCCTGGTGTACTGGAGCTACATGGCATCCGGTACCTACCTGGCGGCCGCTGTTGGGGCCATCATCCTGCTGATGTTCATACCCATCTGGTACTACGTCCAGAAGAAGAACCAGTTCGAGGAGCAGATGGCCGCGCCCAGCACGGATGCTGACGCTGCGGACCAGTGAAACCCAAAACCCTTCGGATGCGTTGTGACTGACGCATCCGGGGGATATTTTCTATTATCTCTCAGAGATCATACTTCGAATAACCGAAGAACTCCCTCTCCTTGGAAGGGATATCCTGGCACAGTTCGGCCGGAAGCTCACGGAGCCCCGAAACCCTCCTGTCCATTATGACCGCCACGCCACGGTCCGTCTCGGACCTGATGAGCCTGCCGATGGCCTGCCTCATCTTCCTTACCGTCGGTATGGTGGATGTGAACCTCATACCGTCGCCGAACCTTATGTCGTAGTATCTGCGCATGGCCCTAAGCTTGGCGGTGGGTTTGGGGTACGGTATCCCTATCAGGATCACCAGCTCCAATGCCTTGTCCGGGAAGTCCAGACCCTCGCTGATCCTTCCTCCGGTGACGCAGAACAGTACCCCTCCGTTGGAAGTCTTGAAGCTCTCGAAGACATTCATCAGATCGGGCTGGGACATGCCCCTCTGCTCATAGACCACATCCCTGCTGAGCTTCTGCACCAGACCGTCGTCCACCATCCTGTCCATGAACGAATAGGACGGGAAGAACACGGCGGTGTTCACGCGCACCGCATTGATGCAATCGATGACCATGTTCATCAGATTGTCATAGTTCTGCGGAAGGTCCCTCTCCTCGTACTTCATGGACACCTTGTCTGTGTACAGCGTGAGGAGGTTCTCCTTGGGGAATATGCTGTCCAGACAGAGCTTGTTGACACGGTCGAGACCCAGCTCCGCCTCGTAGGCGTCCAAGGGCTGCAGGGTACCGGACATGTGGATCGACGAGAAGCAGTCCCTCAGCGGACCGGCCGCTCCCGAGGCATCCATGCAATAGGCTTGGAAAAGGGGATTGTCCTTCTCCTTGACTATAAGTCTGACATAGTTGTCCTCGTCGCCGTCTATCCAGGCGCGGATGAATCTGGACAATGAATGGATGTACGAACGGGGGAGCTTCCTGCGCTCCTTCTTCTTCTCCATGATGCCGTCGCCGATCTCCTCCATGGCCTTGCACATCCTGGATATGGTCACCGAGCTTATTCCCAGACGGGACATGAGCTCATCCTCCAGGAAATAGGGCGGGAGCATCCCGTCCTCATCTATCAGATACTCCTTCTCGGCGGCATGCAGTATCTCCTTCAGAACGGCGACCACATCGGTCACCAAGATGCTGTCCTGCAGCTCGAAGTTGCCGTGGTCCAGTGCCTCCTTTGCGGCAAGGTCCATCCCGTGCTCGCTGTATTCGAATGTCTGCACATCCCTGAGATAATCCGGCAGGTTGTGGGCCTCGTCGACGATCAGTATCGCCCTGGACAGGGGTATCCCCATCCATTCGACGAAGCGGTCGAGCACCGCGGGCATGAACACGAACGGATACGGAACGGCTATGATGTCGGCGTAAGGAAGGATGAGCTTCATCAGCTCGTAGGGACAGAGCCCCGCATCCTCGCACATCCTAGAGAAGTCCTCCGGGTCGGGATGCTGTTCGCGGATGATCTCCACCCACTGCTCTATCTCGGTCTCCTCGATGCCTGCATAGAACCGACACTGGCACATCCCGTCCTTCTTGCGCTTGTAGACGGAGCACAGCTTGGATATCTCCTCTGCGTTGCCACTCTGCAGGTCGGGGTCGTCCCTCATCATCGGACAGGATGCGGCCGAACGTCCCTGCACCGCAACGCACAGGATATCGTTGCCGATGGCGGCCGATTCCCTTATGACCTGCTTCTGCTGGGATTTGGTCCTTGTAAGGTACACGACCTTCATATCGTGGTCCTTCGCATAGGACAATGCACCGCACAGGGAGGTCACGGTCTTTCCGGTACCGGTTCCCGCCTCAATGACGGCGCATCTGCGGTCCCTCACCGTGCGGTCGATGAACTCGACCAGTTCCTTCTGTCCGCGACGGTACTGATAGGGGAAGTAATCCATCTTTACTCGGCGTCGCCGCCCCTTTGCCAAACATCGTCGGGCAGATCGTCGTAGGTGAAGTCCTGCTCGGACGAGTCGGTCTGCTTCCTTCTGGAGTTGACCATGAGATCGGCGATCTTGTCCCTCTTGAACAGCCAGTAGTGGATCCTCCACTCCCTTCCGTCGTACAGGGTGGTCTCCTCCCTCTCGGTAGTGAGGATCCCTCCGTCCTCCAGCATGTAGAAGGCATCGCGGTCCTCGGGCTCGAGGACGTTGTCGATGATCCTGTCGGAGTATCCGAAGAAGTTCAGCACGTGATGTGCCAGCTCATAGGCCTGCTCCTCCACCATCGCATGGGAGTCGTCGATGCTGTTCTTGATTGCCTGCGTCAGGTCGTCAACTGTCACGATAGACATGTTATCACTCGAGCTTGATGTACTTAATCTCCTCGACACCTACCTTGTCGCCGACCTTCTTTACGATGTCCTCGGGGACATCCTGGTCGACGGTCAGGAACATCGTGGCAAGGCCTGCGTTCCTTCCGACCGCCATGTGGGCGATGTTGATCCCTGCCTCTCCGATGGTGTTGCCGACGGTACCGATGACACCCGGGGTGTCCTTGTACCTGAGGATGATCATCCTGTCGGCCAGGGAGATGTCGGTGTTGTACTCGTCCATGCCGATGATCCTGGGGTTTCCGCCGATGACGGTCCCTCTGAGCGAGTGGGAGGTGTTGTTGTAGGTGAACTTCATCTCCACGTAGCTGGAGTAGTCCTTGGCCTGCTCCTTGGTGGACTCGAAGATCTCAACTCCCTTGGACTTGGCCACGGGGAGGGCGTTGATCATGTTGGCCGTTCCGATGACACCCTCGAGGTATCCTGCGACGGCGTTGACTGTCAGCATCTTCGTCTGCTTCTTGGAGAGATTACCGCAGTAGGAGATCTCCAGCTTGTTGAGCGGATGGTTTCCGATGATCTGCTGAATGATCGAACCCATGTCCCTCACAAGGGGCATGAAGGGCTCAGTGTCCGCATCCAATGCTCCGCGGGGAGCGTTGATGGCGTTGGAGACGATGCCGTCCTTGAGGAACATTACTGCATGTTCGGCCACCTCGATGGCGACCCTCTCCTGGGCCTCCACGGTGGATGCTCCCAGGTGGGGCGTGGTGACGAGGTTGTCCAGCTCCAGGAGCTTCTTCTCGTCGTCGGTCAGGGGCTCGTTGCACCATACGTCGAACGCCGCTCCTGCGATGATCTTCTCCTTCAGTGCCGTGTACAGGTCGTCCTCGTTGACGATTCCTCCGCGAGCGACGTTTGCGATTCTCGCGTTAGGTTTCATCATCTTGAACTGGGGCAGGGAGATCATGTTCCTCGTCTCGGGGAGCAGGGGAGTGTGGATCGTCATGAAGTCAGCCGTCTTTATGACCTCCTCCAGCGTGGTGAGCCTGACTCCCAGGGAATCGGCGACCTCCTTGGGCAGGAACGGGTCGTATCCGATCATGGTCATGTTGAAGGCCTTCATGCGCTTCGCGACCTCTCCTCCGACACGTCCGACTCCGATGATTCCCAGGACCTTGCCGTTGAGCTCAACTCCGGTGTACTTGGATCTCTTCCACTCGCCTTTGTGCATCGACTCGTGGGCGAAGGGGATGTTCCTCGCTACCGCCATCAGCATGGCGCACGAGTGCTCCGCTGCGGACAGGATGTTGGCTGATGGGGTGTTCATGACCAGGATGCCCTTGTCGGTCGCATAGGGGACGTCGATGTTGTCGACACCCACTCCGGCACGTCCGATGACGCGGAGCTTCTTTCCCGCATCGATGACCTTCTTGGTCACCTTCGTTCCGGACCTGATGATCAATGCATCGTAGTCGCCGATCTTCGCACAAAGCTCGTCCTCTGTGAGCCCGGATACCTCGTCGACGGGGAATCCGGACCTCTTGAGGATCTCGAGACCCTCTGCATCCAGGGGGTCCGATACCAGAATCTTGGTCGCCATCTTCATTCCTCCAATACCTCGTCCATGGCGGACAGGAGCTCCTTCACCATTGCGGGTGTGGTGTCTCCCATGTGGCCTATCCTGAACGTAGTTTCCTTGACATCGCCGTAGCCGTTGGATATCTCGTATCCCTTGGCCTTCAGCTTCGAATTGAATGCATCGAAGTCCATATCGCCCTTGTTGAGGACCCCGATCGAGTTTGACTGGTATCCCTTCTCAGGGAAGATACCGTTAAGCTTCTTGTCGGCCCAGTTCCTGACCAGGTCGGCCATCTCCTTGTGCCTCGCGTATCTGTTCTGCATACCCTCCTTGAGGGCCTTGTCTAGCTGGTAGTCCAGCGCGTACATGAGGGATACCGGGGGCGTGGTGAGGGCATAATCCACATCCGCCTGCTTCTTGATCTTCAGGAGGTCTCCGTAGAATCCGCGGTTGGGCACGGTCTTAGCCTTGTCCAGGAGCCTCTCGGAGCACAGCATGATCGCGAGTCCAGGGGGCAGTGCGAGGGCCTTCTGGGTTCCGAATACGATGGAATCCGCATCCAGGTCCTTGATCTTGATATCCATGGCGAATGCGGATGTGACCGCATCGATCATGGTGAGCGCATCTGGGTTCTGGGCCTTGATCTCCTTGCTCAGTGCGAGGGAATCGCTGAACACTCCTGTGGAGGACTCGTTGCTGACCCAGTGGACCGCTTCGATGTCCTTGGTGACCTTGCCGGCGATGTGCTCGGGCTTGATGGCCTGTCCCCAGGGGACCTGCACCTTCTCCACAGTCTTGCCGTTGAGTTCGCCCAACTCTATGGACCTGTTCCCGAACGATCCGTTCGTCAGTCCGAGGGATTTGCTGTTGACACCGTTCCTGATCGCAGCCTCCAGCATGACGGTGGCGGATCCTCCGACGAGGAAGACGTCCATATCCGTGCCAAGGGCCTTCTGCATCTTCTCGACAATACCCGCGTGGAGCTCCTTGTACTCCTTGCAGCGGTGCGTGATCATCGGTTTTGTCATAGCCTGAAGGGTCGCAGCCTCTACATGTACAGGTCCGACCGTAAACAAAGTCTTACTCAAATTCAATCCCTCGATCGCCTAGGCGACATTGATTCTGTAACCTGCATATCCTATAAAAGAAAAGCGCAGGCGCGCAATTGTGTGCGGTCGGGCTGGATGAGTCCCGATATCAGATATTTTCTGATATCTGGCACATATGGATTATCACAGAGTGGACAGTGTCCTCTTGATCCTCGCGATACCCTCTTGGATCTGTTCCTCGGAGGCCGCGTAGGATATCCTGAAGAATCCCTCGCCTCCGGGTCCGAATGCGGTACCGGGGGTGACCGCCACGTGCCCCTCCTTGAGGAGGATCTCCGCCAGCTTGGCGGACGAGATGTCCTTGTTGTACTTGGGGAACAGGTAGAAAGCTCCGTTGGGAGTGTTGCACTCCATGCCGGGGATGTCCCTGATGAGGTCGAGCGCCAGGTCGCGCCTCTTCCTGAATGCCTTGACCATCTCGAACTTGGAGTCCTGAGGTCCGTTGAGTGCCTCCACCGCCGCCTTCTGGACGAACGACGTGCAGCATGAGATGGAATGGGACTGGAGCTTGTTGATGTTCTTGATATCCTCCTCGGGGGCGATGGCCCAGCCGAGCCTCCATCCGGTCATCGCGAAGGTCTTGGAAAGACCGGAGATGAGGATGGTGTGGTCGAACATTCCCGGGAAGGATGCCATGGACGTGTGCTTGCCCTCGTAGATGATGGCGCTGTAGATCTCGTCCGACATGACCTTGATATCATGCTTGATAGCGATGTCCGCGATCTGCTTCAGCTTGTCGCCGGGGATGACCGCTCCGGTGGGATTGGTCGGGGTGTTGAGGATGATCATCTTCGTCCTGGGGGTGATCGCGGCCTCGATGAGCGCGGGATCGACGATGAACCCGTCCTCGAACTTCGTAGGTATGTAGACGGGGACTCCGCCTGCGAGGCGTATGCATGCCTCGTAGGACACCCATGACGGATCGGGAAGGATGACCTCGTCGCCGGGATCGATATATGCCAGACAGGTCATGAATATGGCCTGCTTGGTAGGGGTGACGAGAACGTTCTTGGCCTCGCAGGGGACGTTGTCGTTCCTCTTGGTGTAGTCGGCGATGGCCTTCCTGAGCTCAGGTATGCCTGTGGAAGGGGTGTAGTGGGTGAATCCCGAGTGCAGCGAATCGCAGGCGGCCTCGATGATGTTGTCGGGTGTCGTGAAATCGGGCTCTCCCATGGAGAACGACACGATGTCAATGCCCTCGGCCTTCATCTGACTGACAAGATTAGAAATCGCTATTGTCCCTGATGCGGGGACGGTCTTCAACCTCTGCGACACCATGCTAGCATACCTTCGTATAACCGCGCATCGGCTGAGGGGATAATAAATGATTGTGCGAGCGTCCGCGCCAGAAGCCATTGAAGGTTCGGCTCAGGAGACTATCTCCTTCAGGCGGCCCTGCTCTGCGGCCTCCTTGATGTTCATGGCCATCCTGGCACCTGTGCTCATGCCGGGATAGATGAGGTCGGCGTAAGGGGATCCGGAGATGAACGGGTTGGTCCCTGCGACGATCCTTGTGGATATCTCGAACGCCTTGAACTGGAGCTTGTCGTTGACGACGGTCTCCAGACAGAACGGTCCCCACATGCCTCCGAAGAGCTCGTAGGACTTGTCAACGACCTTCTCGGCCATGTCGAACGCCTTGGGGAGCAACGATTCCCTGAGCACTACCGGCGTGTTACCGGTGACCACGAACGACGGGTACATCCCGACCTTCTTCAGCTCGTCGATGTTGCCCAGCTTGTACAGCTCGTCGATGTTCGATTCGTCCCTACGGTCCATGGACATCAGCTCTAGGGAGCCTCCCTCGGAGCATCTGTATCCGTCATGCTTGAGCGGATCGTAGAAGAAGTGCATGTAATACCTTGTACCCAGGCAGTACTCCTGGATGTTGTAGGACTCATCGGGATCCACAGCCAGCTTGAAGCCGTTGTAGTCCATGGCGATGAAATATCCCTTGCCTCCCTTGGCACCGTTGTACTTGACCATGACCGGCCTGTCGATGCTCTTGGGGTCGCTGATGATCTCCGGCATCGATACTCCCGCACCGGTGATCCATTCCCTCTGCCTCTCCCTGCTGGATTCCCAGTTCAGGACCTCGCGGTTCCCGTAGGAGGGGACTGGGTAGTTCCCGAAGCGCTCGGAACCCATGTACTCCACGAAAGATCCGTGGGGGATGATGATGGCGTTCCTGTCGTACAGCTCGTCGACGCGGGATTCCATATCCTCGAAATCCTTGTACCTGATGATCTCGTCTGGCTTTCCGAGGGGGAACGCATCGTAGTACTTCGTGCTGTGGGATATGGTCAGACCCAAGGTCTTGAATCCCAGCTTCTTCGCTCCGTGGAAAATCTGCAGCGAGGAGTGAGAGCATAGGGTCGCAATCGTAATGTCCTTCGGGTCGTAGCCGTCCAGGATTTCATCGATCTTGCCTTTGGGTACCATTACCATTCAATGCGGATATGATTTAAAAACTGTACGGTGTTGGGAACCGTCTGGTCATCGTATCGGGAAGACCCTCATCCAAAGTGCTCAGGCGATTCCGGAACAAGGTTGCTGGAACATTCGTCCTTGATTCGATTTTCCGATGTCTGGCTATTTCCACTTTCGGCCACTTTCGGCCACCCCAATCATACGCTTATATACGTGCGCGAAGATGTTGAGATAACCCTCCGAAAGGAAGGAGTCGATACGATGGAAAAGGAAGAACTAACACCCCATATCGAAGAACTGCAAAGGGTGCTCGGAGACAAGATCGACGAAGAACAGCTCATGAACGAGCTGAACAAGTTTATCAACGAGTACCACACGACGCTGGATGCCGCCAAGAGGGGCATCCTGAGGAAATACGGAGGAGCGGACACCCCCACCTTCGTCACCGGCAACAGCCTGGTCAAGAAGATCGCGGAGCTCACCGGTTCGGAACAGAACGTGGACATAACCGCGAAGGTCGTATTCGTTGACACCAAGGAGATCACGGCCAAAGGACTGCCGAAGAAGATCATCTCCGGTATCATCGGGGATGAGACGGCAACGGCCTCATTCACAGTCTGGGACCCGGGAGCGATCGTCCTGTCCAAGGGTTCCGTATACGTGTTCAGAAACTGCTACTGCAAGACCTGGAACGACAAGGTACAGATCAACATCGGTTCGCGCGGCCGCATAGAGCTCGCCGACGGCGTGAAGATCGATCTGCCCGAGAGGCAGATATCCGCATCCCCCACCGAGATCAAGATCGGGAACATCAAAGAGGGGATCGGCAGCGTGACGGTCACCGGAAAGGTCATCTCCGTGGAGACCAGGGAGATCACCGCCAAGGGAGAGCAGAAGACGGTCTACTCCGGAATGATCGCCGACGACACCGGGAAGATCCAGTTCTCGGCATGGAGCGACTTCGGCATCAAAGAGGGAGAGTCCCTTTGCATCCAGAACGCCTACATAAGGTCCTGGAAGGGCATCCCCCAGCTCAATCTCGGGGACAGGTGCGAGGTCAGCCGCGTTGACGAGGTGACCGATGTCATCGACACATCGGCCAACAAGAAGACGGTTGACGAAATCACAAGGGTCGGGGGAGGTCTGGACATCACCCTCGACGGACTGGTGGTCGATGTCCGCCAGGGAAGCGGCATCATCAGGAGATGCCCCCAGTGCAACCGTTCCATGCTGAACGGCGCATGCACCACCCACGGGATGGTGGAGGGCGTAATGGACCTCAGGCTCAAGCTCGTCATAGACGACGGCACAGGGGCCATAGGGGCCGTCATAAACCGCGCTGATACAGAGAAGCTCACCGGAGTGACCCTCCAGGCCGCACAGGGCCTCGCAGCCGTCAAGGGAGAGGCCGTGGTCGGAAGGGAGATCACCAGCAAGATCCTCATGAAGAGGATCACCGTGACCGGCAACGTCATGAGCGACGATTACGGACCGAGCATGATAGTCAAAACCGCATCAGCTATGGAGATCGACATCGAGGCCGAGGCCGCAAAGCTCCTCGACGAAGTGGAGGCGGCGATATGAACGCCAGGGAGACCGCATGGAGGGTGTTCGCCACCGAGCTGAACTCC
>Ga0310690_10011813_pt1 | contig 10761 bp, 7 predicted proteins | sample AusTroGonzalo_MG_2_FD_207661 | JGI IMG/M metagenome (GOLD analysis project Ga0310690, IMG submission 207661) | Bovine rumen microbial communities from tropical cattle in Woodstock, Queensland, Australia - Gonzalo_04 (v2) (version 2) | ecosystem: Host-associated > Mammals > Digestive system >...
TCATCTCCCATATACATCACCTCGTCGTCCGCAAAGCCGTACTTGGACAGAAATTCCTCATAGGTCTTGATTTTTATTGCCGCGCCCAGATAGACATCATCAACACCGAGACCGTGATAACGCAGGGCAACTGACGTAATACGGCAACCAGTAATGATGGCTATGCGCAGCCCCATTTTCTGAGCAAGCTGGATGGCGTAACCATCCTTGATATTTACCGTTCGGCAAGGAACGCCATCCGTCCCGAGGGGGATGGTCTCACAAGACAGTACGCCATCGATGTCGAATACGATAGTGCGAATCTTTGTCAGGTCATAATTAATCATTGTTCATTGTTTTTTTATGAATACTTTCCGTCAGAAGGTCGTAAATGCGCTGCATCTCAGGATGATTAGCCAGCAAGTCGTGCTGCCGCCGGATGACGGTCTCGTCGTAACGCACGGCAGGTCCCGTTTGGGCATCTGCCGGCGGAATACTGTGCAGCTTGCGCACGGTCTGATCAACCAGTGGCAACATAACATCGAAGGGGATGCCGATATGTGCAAGTACATCAGCAGAAAGCGCCATACAGTGGTTAGCGAAGTTGCAGGCAAAGACAGCTGCCAAATGGAGATATTTACGATCGGCACTGGACAACTGGTAGACGCTATGGCTCAGACTCTCTGCCAACGACTGCAGCGTGGTCATTGTCCGCTCGCAGTCGGCCTCGAGAAACAGCGGGATGTCAGCGAATGGGACAAGCGTCTCTTTCGAGAACGTCTGCATAGGATAGAACACACCATAATGACGACAGCGACCTTCGAACACTGACATCGGCATGGAACCGGCAGTGTGGAGGAAAAGCTGATCCTCCCTACCCTCGGTCGCGCGAGCGATAACATCCCCAAGCACATCGTCCTTCACCGCAATAATGAAGGCATCAGCCCCACTTGGCAGACCAGACAACGTTCTGCCTCGGACAACCGTCACCTCGTGACCAGCGTCACGCAATGCCGGAGCGAGGTTCGTGCCAAGACGACCGGTGCCAATTAGAACGATGCGCATATATCAATACTTATCGACGTGAACGTTCTCCCACTTCAGTTTGTCCTCGTTCTGTGGCTTGCGCTCATCGGCCTTATGACCGAGAGCCAAGATACAAAGACACGACAGATTCTCGGGAATGCCAAGCACACCCTGAATAACGGTGTCCGCCGTAGTGCCGTCCGACAATCCACGACCACGCATCTGCACCCAGCACGAACCAATGCCCAGCTCCTCAGCCTGATACTGCATGGATATGGCGGCAATCGAACCGTCCTCCACCCAGCAGTCATTCTGCATGGGGTCTCCAAGTACGACGATAGCCATAGCGGCATCCTTGATGAATGCGCCACCGAGATCCTTCGCATCAGCCAATTTCTCGAGATCAGTCTTGTCATCAACCACTACAAACTGCCACGCGCGTTGACCTTTAGATGTCGGTGACATCAGACCTGCGCGCAATATCATTTTCACGTCCTCGCCGTCAATCTCCTCTGCCGTAAACTTACGGTGCGAGCGGCGTTGCTGAACCAAATTCTTGAAATCCATAAGCGTATATATATAATAAGGTGTAAATCAACTAATGCGTAGACACATCATTGTCAGATCATCGTTCGGGTCAGCACCATCGCGATGCTTCTCCACCTCAGCAGCCAACGTCTCGATGACCTGCTTTGCCGAGTCGAAGTGCGTGTTGCGCAATATGTCGATCAAACGCTCATCGCCGAACTGCTCGTGCTCGCGATTCTCGGCCTCGTTCAGTCCGTCGGTGTAGATGAACAGCGCACGACCGTGGATGTCGGCAATCTCCTCGCCCTCGAATTCCAGCCCGGGCAGTACGCCGATTGGGAAGTTCGGCTTCATCTCGAGGAAGTCACCATGGTTAGCTCCGCCACCAATAACAGGCGGGTTATGACCGGCATTGCAGAACGACAAATGCCCCGACTTAAGGTCAAACATTCCGATGAACAGCGTGACGAACATATTGGTAGGATTCTCGTCGCCAGACAGTGCTTCGTTCATGTGTGTGCAAATGTCGGCAGGTGTCAGCTGTTGATTGGCCAGTGTGCGGAACAGTCGTGTCACTTGGGCCATGAATAGCGAAGCCGGAACACCCTTACCACTGACGTCGCCAAGACAGAAGTAGAGGTTGTCATCCTTCAGCAGATAGCCATAGAGGTCGCCGCCAACTTCCTTGGCAGGAGTCATTGAGGCATACATATCAAGTCCTTCTCTATCAGGGAACACACTGGGCAGCATCGACATCTGGATGCTGTTGGCCACGTTCAGCTCACTCTCAATGGATGCCTTCTGCGCGGTGGTGTCCTTCAGTTCCTCAATGTAACGGACCAGCGACTGCTGCATGTTGCCGAACGATTGACTCAACTGACCAATCTCGTCGACACGTTCGAGATTAGGCAACTGCGTGTCGAACTGTCCCGAGGCGATGGTCTCGGCCTCGCGGGCCAACCGTCGCAGCGGACTGAGTTCGCGCGTAATAATACGGATGAAGATATACAACATGAGCAACAAACCAACCGTGACAATGGTCATGACAGTGCGACGCAAACGGTCGAAACCGCCGAAGATGTCGCTCTCAGGACAGACGATGGCCATCGAACAGCCAGTCTTACCCAACGGTTTATAGAACACATAGCAGTGTTCACCGCCCATGTGCATTTCGCGTATGCCCTCTTCACCACGCTGCATGGCATGGCCCAGTGCCGCGAGAGCCGTGTCAGGCTCTTCGAGTGTCTGCGTAAAGATGGTCTGTCGGGTAATCTTCGTAGAGTCAGGATGCACGAAGTAAGTTCCGCCACGACCAATCATAATACTATACGAATTGGGATACGGCTTGATTGCAGAAATAGTCTGCGAGAGCCAGTTGAGCGATAAGCTGGTATTGATGACTCCGATAACACGTCCGTCGTGGTCTTTTATGGTCTGACAGTAACTTGTGACCATTTCGCTTGTATTGGATGCCACGTCTAAATCCATGTATGGCTCTGTCCAACACGCGTGACCGAGCAATGTGGGCATGAGGTACCAGTCAGCAAAGAAGTACTGGTAGCTATCGCTGCCGCCCTGAATGGTGCGGATAGAGTCGCCATTGTGCTTGGAATAGGCAGAGAAATACAGCCCCTTATCTTTAAAGTAGTAAGGCTCAAAGGCGATAGAGCAGTTGTAGAAGTCGGGATTGTTCAACAACATGCCGCGACTGTAGACGAACATCGAGTCGGCCTTGTCGGGGTGACGCTGGACGAGCCATTCAGTCATGCCTGCGGCCACTTCGACACGGTTCAGGATGCCCTCAACCCTCAGCGATGTCTTGTCAAGAATCTGCATGGCGTGGCTGATAGCCTCCTGGCGCACGGCTTCGCGCGACTGGTAGAACAGGAACCCGAGGGCTGCGATAAAGATGATGGCGGCAAACATGACGACCCACAGGCTGACGCGGACCGAAAGTTTGCGACGGATATATGCAAGGATGCTATTCATATTATTCTTTATCCATTAGTTCTTCGTAAGTGACTTCCCGACTCAGCATCTGGTTCGCGAGCATGAGCTGATTGGCCTGCTTCACCATATCCGGACGCAAGCGGAATTCACGTTTCTTCGACTCGCGGTCTACCTGCAGGCGCAGCACCTCCTTCAGCATCAGTCGCTGCATCACGCGGTTCGTGGCGATGTGCTCACGGTCAACGTATTGCATAACGATATCCAACGTCTCTTCGGGATGTGCAGCAGCCCACTCCCACCCTTTCTTGCTGGCCTCGGCGAAGCGGCGTGCCTGATCGCGATGGCTTTCAAAGTACTCACGCGTCATGTACACACCGTCCTCCTGCACGTTATAGCCGTGGTCGCAGAAGCGATAGACATTCTTGTCCGACAACTCCATGCCGGCCTGTACCAGCTGGTAATATTCGTTGTAGCTCATAGCCAGCGTGGCGTCGAGTGCTCCAGCAACAAACAAGTTGACATTCTGGGCAAACCGTATCCACTCGTAGTTCAGGTGATCCTGGATGCTCATGCAGATGGCCAGCTGACCGAAGCCAACGCTCCAGATGCCGACCTTCGCCCCTTTCTGCGTCAGTGGGTCAACGCCGCGCGCCGAAACGATGACCATGGCATTGTTCATCGATGTCTGCAGGATATTTACCAAGGGGATGTTATCGCTCACAATCTCCATGGCCTGACACAATTGCAGCGTCGTGGCCTGACACTGGTTCTTGCGCAGACGGGTCATGGCAGGCTGTGTGACAGAAGGGTGCTCGATGCGCACGTTGATACCTGCCTCGCGATAGAAGCCCATCGCCTCAGCAACGTAATAGCCAGCAAACTGCGCCTGCGCCGTCCACTGTGGCGTAAACACGATGGTGGCATCCGTCGTTGTCTTTTTTCCCTCTTTCTGGGCCAGTGCCACAACTGCCCCAAGCGCCATGACGGTCACCAGCGTCCATTGTAACTTTCGTCTCATTATCAATACCGGTTTTTGATTTGCGAACAAAGGTACACAAAAAAAACGAGCTGACCAAACGTCAGCCCGTATTTTTTTCAACTTCATGCAAAATCCGAAGGAATGTTCTACAAACGACAGGTCACACCAAGTTTTACTTCGAAGGTTTTGGCTTTCACATTACTGTCCTCTTTCAAGACATTATTTTCATAGTAATAATTGTAATGCGTACGGCGCCAATAGTAGGTTCCTGAGAGGTTGACAGCCCACTGCTTGGCAACGTGGAACTCAAAGATAGGATTGAGAACCAACAGCGCAGCATTGCTGTTATCGCCCTGCACATTCAGGTAGTGCAGGTCTCTGGTACCGTCGGCAAACTCCTGCAGTTCCTCGGTGGTATATTTCTCATAACCTTTCCAGGTGTAGAGGCGGAAGTACTTGGCATTAAGCATGATGCGTCCGAAGCGTCCGAAGTCGAGCTGCGTCTTCGACTTGATGCTGAATCCGCTACCCATGTTGTAGTCGCGCTCGATGACGTTGAAGTAGTCGCTCTTGGTACCGCCGAGCAGGATGCCGCTGACGAAGATACGCTGTTCCATCTTGGAGAGTGCACCCATCTGAGGCATCGACAGGATGAAACCAGGACCGAAACCTGCAGCCTCGCTGATGCGGTAGGGAATCAGGTCGGAGCCGTCCTCAATGGGGTTGGAGTCGTAATAGTTGTAGTGCTGGTAGATACCAAACTCGGCAGCCATATCCTTTTTGTCAATGACCGGCGTACTCCAGAGTCGTCCTACGATGCTGATGTTGTTAACCGTTTTCTGACCGCCTCCAAAGCTGAAGGTGGCATCGAGGTCGAAGAAGTCGTAGGGCTTGGTATGACGTTCTCCGTCAACAGGTGTACCATAGAGCAGATAGAAATTCACATAGGGTGCATGGACACCGCGGAACAATGCTCCGTCGTCGGCCAGATAGCGCCAACCAACGGTGAACGCCATGTCGACAGGTATCTCGTGGAAGTCATGGTAGCGATAATGGTCGCTGCGCACACGCCAGGCATCGCCGCTGATGATACGGTGAAGACCCTGAATGGGGTTGATGATGGTGGCAGCAGCCTCACGCCAGAAGCGCTTCCAGCCCCGGTCGCGGTCGTCGAGGACTGTCCGGCTCAGTCGGTGGGTCATTTCACCAAGTGCCATACCGCCACACGTCGTAGCAAAGATGTCGTTGATGGCTGGCGGCTCCGTCTCACCCAAGAATTCCCACATGGCCGAACCCAGCAGCGAGTATGGTGCCGATTCCCAGAATGTCAGTCCGTTGGTTCGTGCAGCATTGAAGTAGAGGTTGCCGTGATAGGGGTGCATGAACATATTGGTAACGAAGAAATCGTTGTCCCACACCATGCCGTCGGTAAAGTTACGCTTTAACGAATTCAAGGTAGTTTGTGCGAAATCAGATTTCAACACCCAACGGTCGAACAGCTGCACGCCGACGTTGATAGCTGTCACCTCAGCAACAGCCCGCCAGTAATGTTTCTTCACGGGCAGAGCCATCGTGGAATCGCCATACACCACCTGTTTCCGCTTCTCTTCCCAAGTCTGCATCCACGTATCGTGCCTGTTGCGTGGCTGACGAACCGTCAGACCCAGTTCAAACAACGGGCGGTTGCGATAGGTTTCGTTGCGGTCGTAGTAGCGCGTCAGTCCCCAACCCACAGAGGCATATGCACCAACGTACTTGCTGAACTGAAAGTCGGCGTTCAGTCGGGCCTGCAATGAGTACAGGCGTTCCGGACCATCATCAGAGTTCTTCTTGAATGTCTCAACGTGGTAATAGCCCACATCACCGCTCAAACTCCATTTGTCCGACAACTGCTTGTACTGTCCCAGACGGTAGAATATGGCTCCCGAGAACTTCGAGTCAAGGCCCATGAAGTGAGTACCGACACCAATGATGTTGTAAGTACTCTTGTTGCGAAAGCGGGCAGCAACGTTAATCTTAGTGGAGCTACCACCATAGAACATGTAGTCGATAGTTGTTGCGGGGTTGATGTTCACCAGACCAATCTTGCGACCGATGCTGTCGTAACTGAGGTTGACAAGACCAATCTGCCAGCCTTTAGGGCGCTTGCGAGCAATGTTGAACAAACCAATCTGCGCACCTTTCAGCGAGTCGGCAAAGTTGATGGCACCTAACTGCCAACCGTTCATCTTACCCGACGAGACGTTGAGAAGGGCTGACAACTGCAAACCCTTGTTCATCTCCTGGGTGATATTGTTGATGCCGGACAACTGTAGTCCGCTGAACACACCGCCAGAGGCATTAGAGAGACCACCGAACTGGAATCCCTTGCCGCCGTCAACAGCTATTGACGATATCACGCCAAACTGGACGCTCTTCACCGTGTCCTGACCACTAACGATGCCGACAGGGAAGTTCTGTGCCGTCACGTTGATTGCCGTCACGAGAACGGCAATCAATGATAAAATTCTACGCATAAAAAAACGTGTAATCAGTTCTATCCTTTGTCTAAGGAAATATCAGATGCTCAGTTCGTCGAGCACATCAATAAGACGCTTGTCGAAGCGCTTGTCGGTGCGGATGCACTCCGAGAAGGGCACGTAGACCACATCGTTGTTGCGCACACCCACCATGACGTTTCTCTGACCCTGCAGAATGGCCTCGATGGCACCGACGCCGGTACAGCTGGCCAGGATGCGGTCGCGAGCCGACGGCGTACCACCGCGCTGCAAGTGACCGAGTATCGACACGCGCACGTCAAACTCCGGGAACTCCTTCTTCACGCGCTCGGCATAGAACATAGCACCGCACTTCGGACTCTCCGAGACAATGACGATACACGACTTCTTCGACTTACGGATGCCGCGACCCATGAAGGCTGCCAACTGGTCGACATCGGTTGTCTCCTCAGGCACGATGGCGGCCTCGGCACCACAGGCAATAGCGCAGTTCTGTGCCAGGAATCCCGCGTCGCGACCCATCACCTCTACAAAGAAGATGCGCTCGTGCGAGTTCGCCGTATCACGAATGCGGTCCACACACTCCATAATCGTGTTCATCGTCGTATCGTAACCAATGGTTGCGTCCGTGCCGTACAGGTCGTTATCGATCGTTCCGGGCAGACCGATACAGGTGAAGTCATGCTCCCTGGCGAAATCGCGCGCTCCGGTCAACGAACCGTTACCGCCAATGACGACGAGGGCGTCAATCTCCTCCCTCACGCAAGTCTCGTAAGCCTTCTGACGGCCTTCCACCGTCATGAAATCCTTCGAACGCGCACTCTTCAGGATAGTGCCGCCACGAGTGATGATGCCGCTGACGTCCTCCGTCGTAAAGGTCTTCACCTCGCCGTTCATCAGTCCCTCATAACCACGGTAAATACCCTTGATATTGAAACCGTTATAGATACCTGCGCGCGTCACGGCGCGAATAGCTGCATTCATGCCGGGAGAGTCACCGCCCGACGTCAGAATGCCGATAGTCTTAATTTTACCCATAGCAAATCTCGTTTAAAATGATTCTAAATGATTATTTAGCTGCAAAGTTACTAAAAAAAAGCCATCAAACAAAAACTTTTCACCATTTATTTTCATTCCAAGCACGATTTTCGGACAATATTACGTAAAAATCGGACACCAACCCATTGATTAATGTTTTTACTGGCCGGTAGCCTGACGATATTCCAGCTGCTTGGTCTGGAAGTCGGCGTAGGCGTCGGTATAGCGGTCGCGAGCCTGCTGGAACTGTTCCTGAGCAAAGAGCAGGTCGGTCATCTTGGTTGTGCCGACGCGGTAGTAGTCGCGATTCAAGCGCAGGTTTTCCTCTGACTGTGTGATGGCGTCGTGAGCAATGATGAGCTTCTTGTGGCTGGTCTCGACGGCAGCCCAGGCATTGTTCATGCGGATGATGAGTTTCTGACTGTTATCCTGCAACTGCTCCTTGGCGTCCTCAAGGGCAAGGCTCTTTTTCTTAATATTGTGCGAGCCGCCCCACCAGCCGCTGATAGGCACATACACCGTGGCGAAGACCGTGGCGCTGGTGCTCTTGCCAAACCAGTCGTTGTAGCTGTAGCTGGCACCGATGCCCACCGACGGCAGATGCTGGCCGACAGCCATGGCGTGCTGAAGGTGTTGGCCCTCGACGTTCTTCTCCAACAGGCGGTACTGGGGCGTGGCGGCCAGTGCGGCGTGATGGTCCTGACGCAGGGCTAATGGCAGGTCGGGGACGTTACCGAAAGCAAAACTTTCGGGCACGGTGGCGTCGATGGCTTCGTCAGCCTTGCCGACATGCTGCGCCAAGAGTTGACGGACGGTGTTCAGGCTGTTCTCGACTTCCACTGTCGCGCTCTCCACTTCACCCTTGCGGAGCTGCACTTGCAACAAGTCGTTGCGGTTGACGGCTCCGACGCGAACCATGTTCGAAACGTCTTTCTCCAGCTGTTCCAACATCTCGTGAACGGTGGCAAGCGTCAGCAGTTTCTCCTTCAGCGAGACCACCTGCCAGTAGTACCGCTCGGTGGTCAGCTCCACCTCGTCGGCCGACACTTCCATCTGCAATTCGCTGGCCTCGATGCCGACCTTCGCCAGCCTGTTGCCATTGATAATCTGGCCACCCATGAACACCGGCTGGATGGCAGAAACAGCGCCGTAGAGTCCCTTCTTCATCAGGCTGATGTTGGCGGGAAGGAGCCCCTGCGGTACGATGGCGGCAAGAGCTTCAGGCAGTTCGATGTCGTACTCTATCAGGGGTTTACTGTTTTGGAATCCCAAACCCGAAGCAGATATTCGGGGGAAAAACTTCGTAAACGCCTCGCTCTTCACCTCCTTCGACTGTTGGATGGCGTTGCGCGCGGAGCGGAGGCTGTAGTTGTTTTCGACGGCAAGCTGTTTCAGCTGGTCGAGCGTGTAGGTTGTCTGAGCTGTGGCAAAACCACAGCCTACACAAAACGCTATGAGGAATAATATTGTTTTCATCGTTTTTTATTTTTTACCTTTTTACTCTTTTACCTTTTTTTCGCTTCGTTCCATCACCTTCCAATAGGCTATCGGCATGATGGTAAGGATGAAGAACATCGTGATGAGAGCGCCATAGCAGATGACGCAACCCATAGGCGACCACAGGCCTGAGCCTCCGAACACCATCGGCACTACACCCATCGAGGCTGCTGCCGACGTCAGGAAGATAGGACGCATACGGCGCTCGGCAGCCACATGGATGGCTTCCTTCAATGGGAGTTGCTCCAGTTCCATCACCTCAGCGGCATAGTCGAAGAGGATGACGCCGTTGCGCACGAGGATACCCATGAGCGACACGAAACCGAGGACGGCGGTCAAGGATACGGGCACACGTCCGAGGAAGATACCCATAGCCGTACCGAAGACGCACAGCGACAGGCACACCATGATGAGCACAGCCTCGCTGACACTCTTGAAGTGCCACAGCAACACGAAGAAGATGATGGCAATCGAGATGATCAAGGCACCGATAATCAACGGAGTGGTCTCGTTGTCATCTTCATACTGACCACCTATCTCCATCTGCATGCCTTCAGGCAGCTGGAAGCTCTCCAATAACTCCATGATATCGTTTGTGACAAAGCCAACATTCTTGCCGCGGGCCACCTCGGCCATCACCGTCACCGTGCGCAGACCGTTGCGATGGCAGATCTGGCCAAACTGCAACGAAGGCACAATCTCGGCAAACTGGCGCAGAGGCACGCTGGGTCGCATGTCTTCTGCCGATGTCATGCTAATGAAGCTACCAATGGTCGTAGGAATCATGGCGGTCAGTCCAATGGGAATCAGTTCGTCCATGACATCCTGCTTCGTAGACAAGTCGGCTTTATCGGTCTTCATCTTCACCTGAATGTCGTAGTCACCTTCCCAGGCAGTGCTCACGGTGAGTCCGTCGCCGTAGCGGAACGCCATCTGCAACTCGACGGCTTGGTTGGTAATGCCCAGACGACTGGCCTTCTCGTCATCGATTTTGATACGTGTCGTCGAGAGCGGCTCAAGCAAATTGCTGCGTACGAGCAGCAGTTCTGGCATCTGGCGCATGATGCCCACCAAGCTGTCACTATACAGGGCCAGCTCCTCCAGGTTGTCGCTCTTCAAGCGCACTTCAATAGGCACGGACACCGACGAATAGCTCAACTGTTTGATCTTGACGTATGCTTCAGGGAAATAATTCGTAAATTCAGCAGTACATTCATCTACTAATTGTTCGGTAGCCTTGTTGTCCTCGGTGTTCACTATGAACTG
>Ga0310690_10011814_pt1 | contig 10761 bp, 9 predicted proteins | sample AusTroGonzalo_MG_2_FD_207661 | JGI IMG/M metagenome (GOLD analysis project Ga0310690, IMG submission 207661) | Bovine rumen microbial communities from tropical cattle in Woodstock, Queensland, Australia - Gonzalo_04 (v2) (version 2) | ecosystem: Host-associated > Mammals > Digestive system >...
ATCGGATTCTTCGGGTATGTTCCAATCATCGAAACCAAGACAGCTTAACATGTCAAGATGTGGCGTACACACCACGGTTTCGTCGTTCCAATGCGGCGTGTCTTCGTCTGGCGTGTCATACCAACATGTCGTGTACTGCGGATAGTTGCTTGCGCCTAGAAGCACGTAGGAATCAACATAGCCACCAATCCCCTTGACAAGCAAACCTTTGTTGGTTCGGACATAGTTGACGTTGAGCATCAACCAGTTACAACTTCCAGTGTCAACGCCTATCGTAATCCAACGCCTGATAGCGCACCATTCGTATTCGTAGAAAGTATATTGGTCTTCGCCTTCACCCCACGTATATTCATGAACTACTTCACGCACGGAACAAGGATGGTCAACTACCGTAAAATCAGGGCTTAACACAGGCAACTTGTCATACAAATGTGAAGCTGTGTCGCCTATGCCAATGCAAGGCGTAGGCACGTTGATATTACAACCGTTGTCGTCTTCGACTTGTTCTCTAGTATATCCTTCCCAACCGCATATTTCCGTTGGCTGGCAACCGTTTACGTAACTATCAGCGTCAAATCCAGAATAGTACCAACTGTAATTCCAACCAGAAAATTTAAGTCCATGTCTTTCATAGTGCGAACCGTCCGTGCATGTCTGTTCATAGTATATTTCCGTGTCGTCGGTAAACGGCGTGTAGTAAGTGTCTGTGAACTCGGCAGTTTCGTAGAAACCGTGTCTGCCAGAAAATGCGTCCGACGTGGCTGGAACAATCAGCCGTTTGGTGTACTGGTACCAATATGCCGCTTCGCTGTCTGACGGATAAAGCACACGCACCATGTCCATTACCGTTCCGTCCTGCCAGAAACCCTTGCAAATCACACACAAAGCGCGGTAGTCTATATACATTGTGCGCCCACCATGTCCTTGTACTGGTTCGTAGTCTTGTCCGCAAACGTCAATGCCCTCGCTTTCGCATGTGTAGTCGCCTTCGTCGGGATTGTGTCCTACGGAAGTATATGTGTAATGGAACTTTGCGTGATTTCCATAGCATGTGTCAATCACGCCGAAAACATCTGGATATGTAAGCAACAATTCGCGGTCTGGATAGTTGTCTGCGCCCGTATTGCAGTTGCATATTCCGTCCATATCAAGATATAGTCGGTAATTGGCTGGATTCGTACTTGATTCGGGCTGTGAATCGTCATAGATTTTCTTCTTCGTAACGACCGAACAACCGCATGTAACCAGATGATATGTGTCGCCAGTATCAGCACATGCTTGATATATTTCGTATGCGGAATTTTCGTCATATCCGTTCCAATATGACGTTTCACGCCATGCGTACCAGTCGCCAAAATACCTCGTTCCAGCATATTCAATCTTTGCCAAATGCACCAATACGCCTTCCCCGTGCCAAATCCAGCCGTTTTCTTCTGCCTTGTTATGGAGTAACATCATGTCGATGCAAGGATTTTCCAATGTGCATATTCCGTCGTATTCCAAACACGACTCACCCGATTGCAAAGTATGCGTCGTTATATACGAACATCCGCAGTCGATGAATGTCAAATTGTAAATCGGCTCTACGGATTCGCTAGTGCTTGTGCTTTCGGACATTTCCACTTCCCATTTTATCGCCATCATGAAAGGCTGATAGTGGTAGTTGTCGCTCTGCCACACATGCGGAACGAGAAGCCAATCGTAATATCCTTCGCCCATAAGCTGACCGCCATGCCAGTAGTGCGCGGCAGTCATTTTCAGTTTCAGCAGTTCACACGAATCCACACGGCATGTGTCTGACGGCGCATAGGACGCGCCAGAATCGCTTTCGTCGGGTTCCCATACATCCAGTTCCCCCGCCACACGATAATCGCTCAAATCCACCTTTCTGTGCTTGCATTCGTGGTCGGAGACATGGCATTCGCAACCAACCGTCTTGTAGATGCCTAATGAAGCGGAAAAAAGCACTTTGGCATATGTCAGAAGCCGTGCTTCGCCGCCCGTCGTGTCCGTCACGATGTCACCGTGGCGTAAGGCGACGGATAGCTTGCCAGATGCCATGCTGACAAGCTCCCATTCTTCGTTTTCGGAATCGTAACGCCATACGGCGCATGTATAGTCTGGCTCGTATGTGTCATACAATGCCCATACATGCGCTTGCGTGTCGGGGTCAATCTCCGCTAGATATGCGGCTACCGCCGCATCCACCGCGTCATGGCATTCCTGCGGCTCACCGCATGGGCATTCCGAACACGAAATCGGCTTGCCCAAATTGTCCACGATGATTTTGTTGTTCTTCTTCCAAAACATTTGTAAATCCTTTATTCATCGCAATTTGAAACATCCTGCCATATAAGCGCATCCGTATTCGCGGAATGCCCCAATATCTGCTCGTTCACTTTGTTGTAACCAGAAATCCAGAAGTACGGAAGCTCGTTGAAGAAGAAATCCCCGACATGGTAGTACCTGAATTTCCATTCGCCGCTGTCCTTGTATGCTTGCAATATCGGAAGATTCACCGTTTGGCTTGAAGGATTCAATATGTCGCTTACCGTGCCGCTCTGCCACGACGGGCTTCCCGTCTTCGGAATCTGGATGTACCAGCTTGTCTCCGCGCTTGTGGATGTCTTGCCAGAAACCGAATACGACTGCAAGCCGAAATGCACCGTGCCGCCAGAAATCGTGTAGGAATTCCCGTTTTCCGTGGCTTTGAAAGTATGCAACATCTCATTGCCAGTAATCGTCACGTCCAATGCGTCCTTCAGACTTTCTATGTCCAAATCTATGGACATGGAACGGTTTCCGTTGGGATTCAGAACAATGAAGTTGGACAACGAACGGATGCCGCGTAGCCAGTCCACAATCGGGTTGATGGTGTCGGCACCCGCTATCTCGTTTTCCTTGAGGTATTTGAACTGTTTACCTAAAAACATGGCATATCCTCCTTACATCGAAGAACTTGCGTCTATGTGAACCCAATTTCCCTGCTTGATGTAGGTAATCCGAATGTCACGCGACAACGGCGTGGACAAAGACTTCGTGTATTCAATGCTCTGCAACTTCCAGTCCGCGCCTTGTATAGCGAGGTCGCCAATCAGCGTTTTCGCGTTGGATTCCGTAGGTATGTTCGCATCGTGGTTGTATGCTGACGGCACACCTTCGCCCGTCAGATATTCCGTAAGCGTGGCTTCGTAGGTTTTTGTCTCAAACTTGCGGTACCAGCGGGATTCTATCGGCAACGCCCCGTGGAAGTACCATGTGCTTCTGTATTCGTATTCCGTGTTGTCCTCGACTAGCGTGTAGCCGTTCTGATATGTGTCGATTGTATTATTGTTACCCGCCATATCTCGTTCTCCTTCCTTATTTTACGAAATAAGTATGCTTCATTATATTCTGCAAGTCGTTGTGGAGGATGTCCAATTGGCTTCCGTAGCTTGCCTTTTCGCCAATAGTCGCATCCATGCCTTTCAGCGTCATCCCCGCATTGTCGAATATCTCGCTGGCTTCCTTCTTGCTTCCGCGCCTACTGCGCTTCGGCAACGAATTGGCAAGCATCTCGCCTACGGCTCTGCCCAATTCCTTTGCGCTGTCGCCAACGCCCTTGTTCGCGTTCTGAATCGCTTTCGCGGCTTCCTGCAACTGCTCTGCCGCCTTCTGCTGTTTGTCTGCGGCATCCATCTGCTTCTGCGCGGCTTCAAGTTGCTTGTCCTTTCTCTGCAATCTCTGGAATTCGGACAAGCGTTCCCTTTCCGCTGGAGTCCAATGCACACGGTCGCCAGCTTGCGCCCGTGTCATCTTGCTGGCTATGCTAGCGTCAATCTGCGCATTGCGTCTGCGCTCACGACGTGCGGACGAGCTTTCATTGAGATTGAATCCTTCAAACGGCGTGAACCCGAATCTGCCCATCGCCTTTTGCAGTCTTTCTCTGCGTCTTGCCATGCGCTCCGCTTTGGCTTCGCTGGCAAGCTCTTTCTGCGTCCGCGCATAGTCTTTTTGCGCGTCCACGACCGCTCTTTGTGCTTCGGCATAGGCATTGTACGCTTCCTTGTATTGCTTGATTCGTTCTTCAATCGCCTTGACAAGCTCGATTTCCTTTTCCTTTTCCTTGCCCAACATGTCCGCGATGGCTTCCACGGCGACTTTACGCGCTTCTTCCGACATTGCGCCGCTCTTGACCGCGTCTTCGTATTTCGCCATGATGACGCGCAGATTCTTCATGCGCTCCGTGTCGGTAAGCGAATTCTTCCATTCGTCCAGCTTGCCTTCCGCTTCGTGAATCTTTTTCAGAAGCTCTCCATATGCTTTGGACTGTGCGTCCTGCTCCTTGCCCTGCCTTATTCTATTCCACTCTTTTCTGAAATCTGTGTTTTCAAGAACCATGCGTTTATCAAACAAGTCAAGGTTCTCGTTGCTCATATTGAGCCTTGTTTCCTTTGCCTCGTCTATCGCACGTGCGCCGTTAAAGTCGCCCTTGAACGTACTTCTGACCATTTTCCAGTAGCCGAAGTTCTTGATATATTCATCCGCGCCGTTACGTGCCTTATTGTTTGCCTCTATTTGCGCTTCAATTGCTTGCAACCGTCTCTGACGCAGTTCTTCCAATTGGTCGGCAATCTGCTTGTCGAGATTGACAAACTCGCCACGGACTTCCTTGAATTCAAAACCGTAGAGATTCCGCAATTCGTCCTGCAAGTTCTTGCGCTTCGCACGGGATTCGCCACTTCCAGACTGCTCGGCTTCGTACAAATCGGCAAACTCTTTCAGTTTGTCCATCAATTTTTCCATTTTGGAGTCGTTCTTCTCACGAACGCGCTTCATGTCTTCTGCGCCTGCGGCGGCATTTCCATAAAGTCTGGCTTTCTCGGCTTCGTCAAGGTTGTTGATGTACTCCTTAACCAGAGCGTTGACATTCTGCCACGCTTTCGCAACGACGGCGACCGCAGAACCCATGCCCATAATCTGCATGAGCGACTTGCCCAAAAACGCACTAGCATTCTTCAACTGCCCGTTGGTTTGTCCAGTTGTGTTCTTGAAGTGCGTCAGATATGAGCTTGCGCTACCGATTTTGCTTTTGATGCTGTCCCAAAGATTGCGTAGCTTATGCCCTTCAGCCCACCAACCTTTGATACTGGAAACACCTTTATTCAACGTATTTATAGTTGCATTTACAGCATTTTTAATCGGTTGCCAAATCGGATATCCTTTGGCTACTTCGGCATTGTATGCGGTTATTTTGCTTTTAAGCTCATTCGCCCAATCTTTAGCCGTTTTCAGCCCTTTAGAAAACTTTATAGTTTCGACGGAATCCAATTTTTTCAAAAGCTCGTCTAGTTCTTTTGTGTCGAATTCAACCCGCGTCCCTTTTTCCAAATTAGCCTTTGCTTCATTGAACTTCGTCATCAGTTCGGTCAGTTTAGCCGTGATTTCGTCCATACTGAATGCGGCGTTCAAATCATTAGCTTGATATTTCAAGTCTTTAAGCGGAGACATCATTGCGCTGATAAGCGTTTGCAATTCATGTATCACATCCGCATCGGAATTTCTTCCTTTGCTTGACAAAGCGAGAATCAAATCGTCACACGCGCTTGTAAGCTGATGAAATCTGTCGATTGCGCCGTCAAGCTCCTTCGTGTCAACTGGCGCACCCGCATTGTTGCGCTGTGTCATGATGTCGCGGACGATTTCGACTTCGTTCTGCAACTGGATTGAGAATTCCAGAATCTTGTCAATGTCGTTGTCAAGCTCTTTGTTAAGGTCGCCAAAATACTTTTTGGCGAAATCCGATTTAAGGAATTCCATGTCCTTCGCAAGCGATTTGTATGCGTCGTCCACGCCCGTCGCCTTTTGCTTCGCCATCTCCAGCGTGTCGTTATACCGCTTCAAAGCGGTGGTTACGGCTTCGAGAAAACGAGCTTGCCTATCGGATTCCGAAACGATTTTTTCGACCCTTTTCTCAAAATTGTATGATTCGTTTTTGGCTTCCTTGATTTCGTTCGTGTACTTGCCCAACTGTTCGCCCAACTTCTCAATCGCGCCGTTCAAGCTGATTGCGGACTGCACGTCTTTTTCGCTGACGAAATCCTTGTCCTGCTGTGAAATGACTTTGTTGAACTGGTCGGACACGGAAACCGTCTTGTCGATTGACGCTTTGAACAAATCCATGCATTGCGTGGCGCGTTCGGTAGGCGGTATCGTCTCGTTGATGGCTTGCGCGACTTCGCGGAAGTTGCTTGTGGCGGTATTGCTTGACACACGTTCAAGGCTGATTCCGAACTTCTCGAACTGCGTGACGGCTTCTGGAACGCCATTGGCGAAATCGCGTATGCGCTCCTGCATGGCGCGAATCATCTTTTCGCCGTCGTCCATGCTCATGCCAGCATTCTTGACCGCCAAAGCGAACTGCTGGTATTCTTCCACGGTCATGCCCAAATCGGAAGCGGAATTCTTCATTGCCGCCATCTGTTGTGCGAATGCGGCGACTTCGCCTTGCACCCGTCCGAACGCGGACTGCAATTCACCCAAAGATGCCGTGATTTTGCCCATGTCGGCACCATCCACCTTGCCCATCAAGTCACCTAAATTCTTGACGGATTGCGAAATCAGATTCGTCGAATCCTTCAACTGCGAGAATTTGGATTTCCAGTCGCCCGTGGTGTCGTTGATTGCGCCAGATGCTTGCTTCAAAGCCGAAATCAATCCGTTTGAGCTTGCGCTAATCTCCGCTACAAGTTTCACATGCTGTTCAGAATTAGGCATTTCCGTTGTTCTCCCGTTTATTCTTCTTTCTTTCCTTCAAAATCTTCAACGCGGCTTTGATGTCATCTGGTCTGCGCGTAATCGCGCCATGCCGCCTTGCCGTGGAAACCGCAAGATGCGTGACAAAGACAAATGGCGTTTCCCACAAAATCTGTTGCATCGTCAACGACGGCATGGCTTGACAAGCCATGCTTATCTGGTCTGCGAACCATTCTGGCGAGAATGTCGGGACTTCGCTGTGCTTGCCGCCACCATCGTTCTTCTCTGGCACTATGATTTCATACGGTCTGCAGGCTGTGTCAATCGCCGCCGCCAATGCCGCATGAAATGCCAGCGGCTCCATGTTCTCCACACAGCAAATCTTCATTGCAGATTCAATGTCTGTTTCCGTCACATTGCCGCCTTTGACATACGGCGAATCCACAAGCCACAATCCTTCCACCATGCCCAAAGTAAGCAGGATTTCACCCGCACCAAGCATGTCGCGGACTTCGGATTTAACCATTTCATCCGTGTGTAGCTTTTCTACTGTAATCTCGTCCATCTGATTCCTTTTTCTGCATAGTTTTAGCTCATTTGAAACTATGCTATTCTACCAACAAAAAACCCGACGACGGTCTATGCCGTCATCGGGTTTCAACGGCTCATGCCGTATGCTTTTCGCTTACTGGTTATGCGCCAGTAGGCAGGTTAGCGGAAACGAAACGCTTGCAAGTCAGCGAATAACGCTGGAAGTCGGTATTAGTTTCGCTCAACGTGGAAGCGGAAACATACCAATACTTGCCACCGTAGCTGAAAACGCTACCGACGGCAGGAATATCGGATTCGCTAGTTCCATCAGGAATAATTACTTCAAACGACATTTCCTGCACTTTCTGGTAATAGTGCGCGACCTTCGGCTCACCGTCCTTGTCCAAAGCAAGAGCTTCCTGCGCGGAAGTCGATTTGGATGCGTTCTGAACAAGCCAATCGTCATGCCCTTCAACCCCATTTGCAATACCAAACGTGTAAGTAGCCATGATTTGTTCTCCTTATTTTGTCTATTTTTGTCTCACTATCGGTAAAACGGCACTTAAAACAACTTGTCGGAAAGAATTGTCCATCTGCGTGTCCGTCACACTCCAATTCCCTTTGGATGCCACCACATAGCCGTCCAAATGATATTCAATGCTCTGCATGATGGAAAGCGTGTCCGTCACAAGCGAATCAGCCAAAGAACCATCCATGTCCTCGTCAAGATGCGTGAAAACCGTGATTGTCGGCACGATGCGGATAAGGATTCGTTCGTGCGCTCCCGTCCAATCGCCTTCGTCGGTCGCGTTGATGGTGATGCCGTATGCGTCCTTCGGCGTTCCAGACAAGTCCAGAATGCCCCTTATTTGCGTCGTTGGTATCGGATGGGTATAATCGCCCGCCATGCCTTGCAAATGCGCCACAATCGCTTCCTTTATCTGTATTGCGGGTGCCTTCATCTGCTCCCCCATTGTTTCACAATCATCTTGTTCACTTCGCCTGTGATTCTTTTAGCGGCGAGTTTGAATCCCGCCCTTGCGATGTCGTCCGTCCTTGTGTCCCTTGTGCGTCCGAAAGAATCGAATCTGATATGGTCGGTAAGCACCGTCTTCGCTTTTTCGGCGTTCCCGCTCGTTATCGCATTTGATAAATGCTCAACTGCGTTCGGCAGTCTGTTTACGGCGATTTTCAGCGACATGCCCAATGCCCTGAAGATTCCCAGCCATGATGCCCTTGACCATCCGCGATGCACACGAACTTTACGCAATTTCGAGCCGCGCTTGCGCTTGCCCACTTGCGATTCGTGAAGAAAATGCTTGATTCCGTTGCGCCAGTAGTAGAAGAATTCGCTTTTGCTGATTTTGGCAATCGGAGTTTCCTTGTATGCCGCCTGCGCGAAGTCCCTTGACGCATTGCGGACAACCTTTTGCACCGATATGTTTTTCAGCCTTGCGAGTGCCTCTACCAATCCAGATGCTTCTATGTTTGTGGAAATAAGCATTTTAGCTCAATTAAGAAAGTACATCGCCCAAATTGATTCGTATTGTCGCGCCGATTGCGTCGGCATCCACGGACAACACACGATATTCGTCTTTTCCGACAAGGACTTTACCCGTGCGTGGCACGGGAAAAGCCCCGTTGAATTGCGCCGTTGGGCAAAGAATCGAGAAGCTGTAACCGCCTTCGACAAGCCCTGCGTCGGTTTCCCATGCTTCGCGCCGTAGCGTCGTGCGTGTGCCTTCGTAGGGCTTGCCGTCGTATGTGAACGCGCACACAAGTCCCTTTTGCCGTAGCAAAAGGGATTCAATGCTTTTAGATATGCGGTTCCAGTCCGTCATTTTCGTCCTTTTCTATTAGATGGAAGCGGATTCGGAATCCGAGCCTTCGAACAGCGTGATGGTCTTGCGCAGTTCGGCGTTGAATTCCTGCAACTGGACAAGTCCCTTGCAGTCAACGACAAACGAATCGTTAATCGGGTTCACCCATGATTCCATCACGAAACGGTCGTCCGTGGAATCCGTGTACATGAAGTAAACCAATCTACCGAGCTGGATGGATTCGGCGGGGTCTTCATATTCGTCGGGCAGAACCACGAGAGCCGCGTTTCTCTTGCCAGCACCAGCATAGCCGATGGCATCCTTCATGGTGAGAACTTCGTCCACGCCAATAGCGGCGGCAAGGTTAGCGTCACCAATGTTACGGATTTCTTTCAGGTCATACGCGCCGAGTCCCGTGTTCTTCATGCGTTCCTTGATGACGGCGTTGTTCTTCAAGTTGATTTTCGTCGCGTTGGCGATGACGAGAGCCACACGACCAATGCCGCAGTCGCGCAGAAGCGAAACGTTCGTGTCGATGGCGGCAACGGGGTCAGCCGTGCCGTCGACCGCGCCAGTCGTGTCAAACAGCTTCGCGGCGATGAGAGCTTCGGTCTTGTTGAAGAAAGCGCGTTTGGCAAGTCTGCCCTGCGCCATGTCAGCACGTTCGTCGTCGCCGTAGCCAATGCGCTGTGTGTAGGACATAGCGACACGGGCACGGAGTTCGGTCGTGCTGAAAGAAACGTCGTTAGCGGCAATCACGTTCTGCGAGATGTCGCCCAACGCGGCATGGTTGCGGTTGTACTGCGCCGTAATGTCGTCTTTGTATTTCTGGTAGTAGAGCTTGCCCGCAATCTGCGGCTTGCCGAGCCACGGATAAACCTTTGTCCCGACGTATTCAGGGAAAGAAACTTCCTGTGCTTCCAAATCAGGTCTACGAATGATGTCAGCCATAATTTGTTCTCCTTTAATGTGTTATGTTTGTCTGATACGTGATTAGCGATTAGTGTGTGATTTCATGAAAGCTGTGAATTCAGCTTCGTGGTCGTTCTTCAGCGCGATATACGCCTTTGCATATTCCTGCTCTGGCAAATGCTTCGCGTTGAGTTCTTTAACCATCGTCAGCCAGTCGGCTTTTTCAGATGGCTTGTTAGCCTTTGCAGTCGGCTTGTATTTCTCGATGGTTGCTTTGAGTTCGGAGATTTCAGCTTCAAGAGCCGTAATCTTGTTTGTAAGTTCTTCGTTCTGCGCTTTCAACGCGGTCTTTTCCTCGTCGTCGCACTCCTGCGTTTCTTCGGTTTCTTCCGTCGTTTCCTCGTTTTCAGCCGTGGTTTCTTCCGTGTTCTCGTTTTCTTCGGCAGTAGTAGCGGTTGCTTCGGTTTCTTCCGTGTTTTCAGTCGCTTCGGCAGTAATTGTCTGCTCCGTGACTTCGATATTGTCCTTGTTTTCTTCTTCCATGATTTTCTCCTGTTTTTGTCTATATGTCGCAACGATTTGCTCTATATCATACTTTTCAGCATATTTCGTTGATGCAAAAGCAGTTATGCTAACCATGCCGTCCACTAGCTCGTCAACCAGTCCGCAATCCAACGCATCCTTGCCAGTAAGCCACATTTCATGTCCAGCGAGGAACGCCTCCTTGATTTGCTTCGGCGGCAATGTCGTTTTCTGCATAAGC
>Ga0310690_10011818_pt1 | contig 10760 bp, 7 predicted proteins | sample AusTroGonzalo_MG_2_FD_207661 | JGI IMG/M metagenome (GOLD analysis project Ga0310690, IMG submission 207661) | Bovine rumen microbial communities from tropical cattle in Woodstock, Queensland, Australia - Gonzalo_04 (v2) (version 2) | ecosystem: Host-associated > Mammals > Digestive system >...
TAACCGATGTTTACGATAACCTCGCGCTTGTTGATGGCTGTGACAGTACCGTTGACAACCTCGTTGTCAGCAACCTTGTTGAGGGTTGTGTCATAAGCCTGCTCGAGCTGCTCTTTTGACATGCCTGTTGCGGCACTTCCGTTTTCAAAAGCATCCCAGTCAAATTCCTGAAGGGGAGCTACATTCTTTAAATCTTCCATTAGTTAAATTTTGAAACTAAGATAAAGTTAGACAATATGTTGTAAACACACGCCAAGGCCTTTTGGCACTTAGCGGGCGCAAAGATAGCACTTTATTATTTAAATAAAGGGTTTTTGGCAATCTTTTTTGACCGGAGGCGGTTAGAATCCTGCATCAAGTGTGTAGGGTACGCCAGATGATGTTATGCCGGCTGCCTCAACATTGAAGTGCTTGGTAATGGAACTGTTATAAAACTCCACATTGACGTTTCCATTCTCATCTGTGATTACGTTGGGGTTCCAGTAAAGGGTGCGGCGGTAGTCAACATCACCAGGTATGGGGCCCGTAGGATACTCCGGCGAGTAAAAACTGTATGGAAAGGAGAATCCATCAACGGTGGTAATGCGTTTATCTAGATTAAACAGTTCTTTACGGGTGCTTAAGGCGTCATCCTCTTTCATTTGAATGTCAACCATTGTCACGCGGTCATATCTACCAGGGTTACTTTCAATGTTTTCCAATGTGCGTGCCAAATGGTCCAAGAATAGAGGAGCCAGCATCCATGCCTCTTTTTTGAAAAGAGGTTGGTCATATACCAAAATGCTTTTCACGTCTCGGGTGTCAATTTTTGTAGGCGTTTCATATATACCGGTATATTTATATGTCTTGTTGTTGTGAACGTAGAAGAAGGGTTCAAATTCATTGATGGACTCAATAGAGTCAGTGCCATCTTGGGCAGTCGAGAAGATTACTCGATATCCTTTTTCAATCAGATAACCCAGAACATCGGTAGTATATTCGCCTTTGTCAAGGTCAAGTTCTACATCTGACATAACATCGTATGCCTTAAATGTATAGTAATCAACATATTTGCGGTGCTCGTTTATTTCTACATCAGGTAATACAAAGCCTTTTTCTTCATTTATAATCATAGGCAATCCGTCATCAATGTTTTTTTCAACTTTTCCTTTGTGGGAGTTGATGGCGGAGGAACTGGTGAAAATCTTTTCACCAGGCTCATAAGCCCTGACCTGTGGTTGCATTGAGCGTTCAAACATTATTCTGGCTGATGTGCTCAATAGTCTTTTGCGTCCGGTACTTACGCTAATTGTGAGACGTGCTTTGTCGTAGAACTCGGCACCAATGTCAAAGCCGAAATATCCAGTCTGGTCTGTATTATACGTATATGTTTCAGACATGGTTTTGTCTCTGGGCATCATGGCGGCGTTAACTTCAACATTCTCCATTGGTGCATTACCTGCCGGGTTCATTATCCAACCGTTCAGTGTAAGACCGTTTTCCTGGCGGTGTACCTCCTTGAACTCATCCACACCTGCCATCATACGCCAATCATACCGTTCCCAGCCTTGAACCATGCAGAGCAGGTCAAGCTGTTCCATTCTGTCAGGATTTTCCGGATTGAAGTACCAGTATGGGTTCTCTATCAATCCCTTTAAATCTGATGAGAGCAGGAGTGAAGTACGCAGATCATCGTGATAAATGCTTGCTTGGCTGCGTGAGTCCCTTACTGCTAGACAGAAGCGGTCACGGAACGGAGCTCCTTTGCCGTCAGAAAGAGAAAATGAAAGTGATACTTTTTCAAATGGGGCGTATGATTTTTTATCAGAACTAACAGAGAGTGTAGGTATAGGGATATTGGTGTTGCGATGATAGAATGAGCGGGTGGCCAGAATGACACCTTCTGTATTGAATAGTGTAATACGATATACGCCCTCAGGCATAGACTGAAGTTTGAATTCATGTCTATTCTGCTTTTCATCCGTGCTGATAGCAGCAAAGTCCATAAGTTCACCACGACAGGTTACGGTTATTCCCAATTGTTTGTTGCGGAATGCATCCGATGTGCTGATGGTTAAGGATATGTTGTCATCAGGGGTTACATCAGCCCGCAAAGTACATCCTTCAGTCTCGGCATCAGGCAGTTCAAATGTACGGGAACTGCCTCCTACCGTAAACTCTACATTGTTGTGGCGTTTTTGTGGGGTAAACTCAAACCAACCCATTCCGTCATGCATAGTACTGAATGACAGGCCGGTATCGTTAAGGATTCCTTCTGCATCTACTCCGAGCCCGTCTTCGTCGGTAACCTTGAAGGCAACGCGACAAGGTTGTCCTATGATGATGTGTCCGCCTTCAGGATGAAATGTGGCATTTATCTTACGTTGTTTGGGCGTCTCGGGACGTCTGGATTTCACATCTGATTTGCGGATATTGATAGTGGGGCTTTCCTCATAGTAGTTTCCTTCTTCCGTAGGCTTCTCATAAACGGCAAAAACACGTGAGAACAGGTTTTCATTGCCAAAGTTTAGCATGAAGTTGGTATAGGCCCTTACCTCATAAAACCCGCTGGGGTATCCAAGAACACCACGCAGGTCACGGGCCTGTGCTGTGGAGCCGTCAAGCAGAGGCAGTGAACCGTCGGCCTGTCCGGCTACTATCTTTAGTTTCTGCTGTTTGAGAAGCACTCCGTCCGGTGATATGAGATCCACATACAGTACCTTGCTCTGTGCGCGGCCAAGCGTGGAGGCGCTTACTACAAATGCCTTGAACCAAATGGTTTCACCTGTGTAGTATGAGGTATTGTCAAATTGCAGATATACTTTCTCTTGCGGAAATATGGAGTTGAACTGATGAATATTCCCGGCATATCGCATGAGTGCCGCTTCTGCGCTTTCCTGTGCGGTTGCAGATGTCAGATAAAATATTGTGAGCAGAAAAAATAGTATCCGTTTCATATAGTGTCAAAAGTTGTTGTCAAGAATATATGGGGTGCCGCCTGATGTCATTCCGGCAGCAGAGATGTTGAAATGGCTGGTAATGGAACTGTTGTAAAATTCAACCTTGGCTTGTCCGATGCTGTCAGTTATCACATTGGGGTTCCAGTAGAGGGTGCGACGGAAATCCACATCGCCTATTACCGGACCGTTGGGATATTCGGGTGAGTAGAAGCTATATGGTCTTGAATAACCGTCAACAGTGGTCTTGCGTTTGTTTATCTTGTAAATCTCATCCCTGGTGCTGAGTTCACGTCCCTCTTTTACCAATATGTCCACAAGCAGGAAACGCTGATAAAGCGTTTCGCTTCCGGTAAGGTTCTGCATGGTCTTGTTCATATAGTCCATATAAAGCGGACACTGGGTAATTATGTTTGCCAGATACATGGGTCTGTCAAACACGATAATGCTCTTTATGTCCTTTGAGTCAATGGTACTGGGGTTTCCAAACACTCCCTTGTCCTGGCATTTCTTTGTGTCATGGACATAGAAGAATGGGGTGAAACCGTTTATTGACTCTATGTTGCCTGAATCGTCAATCAGCACCAGATACCCTTTGTCAATCAGGTAACCTATCAGGTCTGTTGAGTAATCACCCTTGTCCAGGTCTATCTCAACGTCCTTGATTACATCAAATGCGTTGAATGTGAAGTAGTCTATGTACATACGCTCCTCCTCAATGTCAACATCGGGAAGAAGCAGGCCGGTATTGACATTAATGATGGTAGGAAATTCGTCATCCACCTCCTCCTGTTTTTTCTTACTGGATTGTCTGGGTTTGCCCTGGAGGTTTCTGAATACAAGTTCTTGCGGTTGGTAGGCACGTATGGCCGGTATAATGGAACGGTCAAACTTGATACGCGCCTCAGGGCCTATCAGTTTTTTCTTGCCTGTATGGGCATCAATGGTGAACGTTGCCTTATCATAGAAGTCCGGGCCGATGTCGAATCCGAAATATCCTGATGTGTCAGTTGTGTAAGTATATGTTTCAGACAGGGTCTTATCCACTGGCATCAATGCTGCCAGCACCTCAACACCTTCTAACGGTTTCTTGCCGGATGAGTTAAGGACCCAGCCGTTCAGTGTGAGGGATTCTTCCAGGCGGTGTCTTTCGCGGAACGGTTTCCGTCCTATCATGGTCTGCCAGTCATAACGTTCCCATCCCTGTACCAACATGAGCAGGTCAAGCGCCAGGTCACGTTCCTGGGCATCAGAGTCAAAGTACCATGCAGGGTTCTCAATGAAGCCTTTCAGGTCTGATGAAAGCAGCATGGATGTACGCAGGTCATCGGCAAGAGCATTGCCCTGTCCGCGTACGTCACGCACGGAGAGGCAGAAACGGTCGCGGAAAGGATTGCCCAGTCCGTCTTTAAGGGTGAATAGGAGTTCCACCTTTTCAAACGGGTCATACTGGGATCTATCCGGGAAAACTTCCAATACAGGCGGTTTGATCTCACTGCTCCGATGATAGACCGAGCGGCTGGCATAGATATTGCCGTTCTTGTCAAAGATATTTATCCGGCACACACCCTCCGGTATGCCTCTCATTGAGATAGTCTTTACAATGGGTTCGGATCCCGTGTCAAAGGTGCCAAAGTCCATCAGCTCACCGCGGCAGGTCATGGTCATGCCTAGTGTTATGCCTGATAAGCCTGGAGTGTAGTCAATCCTGAGCTCTATGCTGTCAGTACCACAGTGGTTTACAGACATTGCACATCCAGTCTGCTCGGGTTGTGGAAGCATGAATGTACGGGAGTTGTCATCTACGGTTATCTCTACCTGGTTGCGGCGGTCCTGAGGCGTGAATGTGAACCATCCCATACCGTCATGAACGGTTGAGAATGTAACTCCGTTGTTCTCCAATATTCCGGTGGCGTCTATTCCTAAACCGGAGTCATCGGTCACCTTAAAGGCTACGCGGCACGGCTTGCCCATAATGAGATGGCCGCCTTCAGGGTAGAATGTACAGTTTATGTTGCGCAGTTTCTCAGTCTTGGGGCGGAATTCTGTTGTCTCAGGCTTGCGCAGATTGATGGTGGGATTCTCACCATAGTAGTTGCCTTCCATTTTAGGCTTATCATATACGGCAAAGACACGTGAGAATATGGCTTCTTCACTGAAGTTCTGCATATAGCTGGTGTATGCACGCACCTCATAGAATCCGCTGGGATAGTTTGTCACTCCGCGTTTCTCACGTGCTTGGGCGGTCGAGCCATCTACAAGCGGCAGTGAACCGTCAGCCTGGCCGGCCACTATCTTGAGTTTCTGCTGTTTGAGAAGCACTCCGCTGGGGGATATCAGATCCACGTAGAGAACTTTGCTTTGGGCGCGGTTGAGTGTGGATGCGTTTACAACAAAAGCCTTGAACCAGATGGTTTCACCGGTGTAGTATGAGGTGTTGTCAAATTGCAGATAGACTTTCTCTTGAGGGAAAATGGAGTTGAATTGGTGTATGTTACCGGCAAACTTCATGAGAGAGTCCACGCTTTCAGAATCCGCAAGGCATGGAACGGTCATCAGGAACAAAGGACAAATTGTTACTGCTAGTCTGGTTAGTATTTTGGTCAACAAGGAATATCCTCTCATTTGCAATGGTCAAAATTGGTCGCTGCAAAAATAGTGAAAACTTTTGATTGTTATATTTAAAGCTGCGCTTTGAATATAGGCTTCGCCTCGGGATAAACAAGTTTATTAGGCTTGCACTAATTTGACCTTCGGTCCAATATAGGCTTCGCCTCGGGATAAAAAATAAACGAGTTTATTTTGTTCTCCTCTCGGCTTGCACTATATTTGCAATCCGTTATGATATACGGATTTGACAACGACAAGTATCTTAGGATACAGTCCGAACACATCAAGGAGCGCATAGCTCAGTTCGGTGACAAACTTTATCTGGAGTTCGGCGGCAAACTCTTTGATGACCATCACGCCAGCCGCGTACTTCCCGGTTTTCAACCAGACAGTAAACTGCGAATGCTCAATCAGCTCAGTGACTATGCTGAGATTGTGATTGTAATCAGTGCCGTTGACATTGAGAAGAACAAGGTGCGCAGTGACCTGGGCATCACATACGATATGGACGTGTTGCGTCTGCGTGAGGAGTTCCAGAGCCGTGGCCTTCTGGTAGGTTCAGTGGTCATTACCCACTACAACGGCCAAGCCAGTGCCGATGCTTTCCGCGAGCGCCTGAAACGCCTGGGTATTGTGACATACGTACACTACATCATTGAAGGTTATCCCAATAATGTGGCCCTTATTGATTCCGATGAGGGGTTCGGTCGCAATGACTATGTGGTAACGTCACGTCCGCTTGTTGTCGTTACGGCTCCCGGTCCGGGAAGCGGCAAGATGGCAGTCTGCCTGAGCCAGCTCTATCAGGAGCAGAAACACGGAATCAAAGCCGGTTATGCCAAGTTTGAGACCTTCCCAATCTGGAACTTGCCGCTTAATCACCCCGTAAACATAGCATACGAGGCTGCCACTGCTGATCTTGATGATGTGAACATGATTGACCCGTTCCATCTGGAGGCATACGGCAAGACTGCTGTCAACTACAACCGTGACATTGAGATATTCCCCGTGCTGGATGCCCTGTTCAAGGGTATTTACGGTGAGAATCCTTATAAGTCGCCCACTGATATGGGTGTAAATATGGCAGGATTCTGCATAAGTGATGATGAGGTCTGCTGCCGTGCTGCCAAGGATGAGGTGATACGTCGTTATTATACCGCTCTTGGTGATATGGCAAGCGGCAAGACCAATGAGACTGAGGTTAACAAGATAGCCCTGCTCATGAACAAGGCCGGAATAACCACAGCCACCCGCCGCACCACTGTTGCCGCCAAGGAGCGTCAGGAGCAGACCGGCGTGCCTGCTGCTGCAATGGAACTGTCTGACGGAACCATCATAACCTCCAAGACCACGGCTCTGCTTGGACCGAGTGCTGCATTGATACTTAATGCAACCAAGCATCTGGCCGGCATTGACCATAATGTCAAGCTTATTCCGCAGAATATGATTGAGCCTATCCAGAAGACCAAAGTGGATTATCTGCACGGAAACAATCCGCGTCTTCATACCGATGAGGTCCTGGTGGCTCTCTCCATACTCAGCCAGCAGGATGATAACTGCCGTCGTGCCCTGAATATGCTGCCGGAATTGCGCGGTTGTCAGGTTCACTGCACTGTCCTGCTCAGTGAGGTGGACAGAAAGATTTTCCGCAAGCTGGGTGTGGGTCTTACCTGTGATCCTGTCAAGAAGAAATATTTTGCTAACAATAAGTAGTACAGCTTATTGATGATTCGCATATCTCTGTTTGACGATATGTCGCTCTGCACTGATGCGGAGGTGGAGCGTATGATTCCTTTAGTGCCTGAACCCCGCAGGAGTCAGGCACTTGCTTTTAAGCATTCGTTCGGCCGTTTTGCCTGCCTCAAATCATATCTGATGCTTGCTGGACTCTTGCAGAAAGAGTTTGGACTGGAGGCGTTCTGCATTGAAATGGGGGAGCACGGCAAACCCTATCTTGCTGGTCATTCTGATATCTGTTTCAATATAAGTCATTGCCAAAAGGCCATTGCGGTTGCTGTGAGTAACCGGCCCGTAGGCATTGATGTGGAATCATTCCGCCATTTCGGTGACGGATTGCTTAACAAGACCATGAATGATTCCGAGAAAGCGGAGATAATGTCATCAGGGAATCCGGAAGAGGCCTTTGCCGCCTATTGGACACGCAAGGAGGCTGTATTCAAACTCATGGGCACGGGCATTACCGATAACCTGCACGGAATCCTTACAGATAAAACAATGACCGACACCGTAATTAACCGTGAAAGAGGTTATGCGGCATCGGTCGCTGTAAACAGTCAGGACGGTCCTGTAAAGTTCTATTTGCTGTGATATGCTATCAGCCCGTCCATGGGGCTTGCCATGATTTTTCCTATTGTCATTCCCAGAGAATCTGCTGTCTCCTTAAGTTCATCGGCCAGACTGTTTGCTAATGAACCCACAAAGTGAACGGGCAGCCACGGCTTGTGGTAGTTTATCACGTTCCTTGTAAAGAATTCAGTGAAGCACTGTGTGATCATTTTGTGTACCTCTGGCACTTCACGTTTCTCAAGTATGAAAGGTACAAACCCCGCCAGGTAGCGGTTGGCCAATGGCTTGCGGTAAACATTCATTATGATTGACTCCCTGTCAATTGAATATCGGTCAAGAAATTCCTTAAACAGTTTGTCTGGCATCTGACGTTTGAAACAACTGTTTATGAAGCAGCGTCCAAGAACTGCTCCACTGCCTTCATCGCCCAGGATATAACCGAGTGATGGTACCTGGTCTATGATATCCTTGCCGTTGTACAGACATGAGTTTGAGCCGGTTCCGAGAACGCATGCCACACCTTCAGATTTGCCGCAAAGGGCACGTGCGGCACCGAGCATATCACTGTCAACGGTAATATCTGCATTCGGAAAATAAATCTTAAGAATGTCAGACATCAGTGCGCACGTGATATGTGTGGCACAGCCTGCACCATAAAAGAACAGTTCACTGATTGTGCTCCGGTCAATTTGTGGTATGATGGGCAGCAGTTCACTTTCAAGTATATCACGTATCTGTTCCTGACTCTGGTGGTATGGATTTATTCCTTGGGTTTTGTAAATGGTCAGGTCTTTTTTGTTGTTAAAGAATCCCCAGTCAGTCTTGGTGGATCCGCTATCAACTGTAAGTTTCATTGTTTCTTTCCAAAATCTGGTTCATATTTGATAAGTGCCGATACCACACAGGTAACAGCACAACATGCTATTATCCATATAAAGAATGTACGGTAACCCATAAGCTCCTGAAGCTTGCCCGATATCATGCCGGGTAACATCATTCCCAATGCCATTATTCCTGTACTTATGGCATAGTGCGATGTCTGATGTTCGCCGCGTGCAAAATACATCAGGAAGAGGGTGTAGGCCGTAAAACCGAATCCATACCCCATCTGCTCTATGAATATGCAACTGCTTACCAGAACCATGTTCTGTGTGGGCATCCAGCTCAGATACACATATACCAGATCCGGTACGGAGATGGCTGCCACCATATACCATATACATTTCTTAAGTCCGAATCGGGACAATGTCAGTCCACCCAGGATACCTCCAAGCAAGAGTCCTATTACTCCAAGCGTACCTTGTGCCAGGCCTACCTGGCCTGTGGTAAGAGCCAGACCGCCCTCTGCGGCCGAATCAATAAGGAACAAAGGCGATATCTTGCCAAGCTGTGCCTCAGGGAAACGGAACAGCAGTATGAACAACAGCGCAGGGATGATATAAGGCTTCTTGAAATAACTTACAAAAGTCATTCCAAATTCCTTCAGGATGTTTTTACCTGATACGCCAGTGGCGCAGTCTGCTACCGGATGGGGCAGTATATAGGAGTGGTAAAGCCATAGCAGTATCATCAACCCTCCTGCTATCAGGAATCCAAAACTCCAGGCGTATGTGATTGCGGTGTCCTTGACGGGGCTTGGAATAAATCCCATCCACGCTCCGGTGTGGAATGTGTGGAAATCAATATGTGCAGTGGCTGAAGAATCAAATAATTTCTTGAGCCAGTCCACCAATATTAGCAGACCGCCTTGGCCGGCAATCATTGCAATCCGGTATGCAGTGTTCCTTATTCCCACAAACATGGATTGCTCACCTTCATCAAGAGCAAGCAGATAGAATCCGTCGATAGAGATGTCATGTGTGGCTGAACTGAATGCCAGCAGCCACAGAATGGCCAGTGACCAGCGTACAAAATTGGTGGTGTTGAGAGTGAGAGCCACTCCGGCAAGCCCTGCTCCAAGTATGATTTGGGTGAGCAACAGCCACCAGCGCTTGGTTTTGACGATATCCACAAACGGACTCCAGAAAGGTTTTATAACCCACGGCAGATAGAGCCAGCTGGTGTAGAGGGCAACTTCAGTGTTGCTCAACCCCAACTGTTTGAACATGATGGTCGATACAGTGACCACCAATACATAGGGTAATCCCTCTGCAAAATAGAGAGTGGGAACCCAAGCCCATGAAGCTCTTTGCTTAGCCATTTACTTGGTCGGGATGGCCTCTTTCAGCTTATTGATGACGTTCTGGCGGTCCTCAGGAGTGGGGTTACGCTTGAGCGTAGTACCTTCTACCAGGTTCAGGTCAGGATACTGTTCCTTGAGCTTGTTGTAGGAATTGGTCAGATTGCTGCTGCCTGATGTTGAGAATATGATTACGGTCTTTCCCTTGAGGTCATTCTGCTCAATGAATGAGTAGATGATGTTAGGTGCGGCATCGCCCCAGATGGGGAATCCTATGAATACTACGTCATAGTTCTTGAGTTTCTCAGGTTTTGCCTTTACCTCAGGACGGAAAGACTTGTCAGCCATCTCCTTGAATGCACGTGCCTGACGGTTGCCGAGATTTACGTCCTCAGCGGTGTAGGGCTGTGCACCCTCAATCTCAAACAGGTCAGCATTTGTGGCGGTAGCCAAATCCTGTGCCAATGATTTTGTGGTACCTGATGCTGAAAAATAGGTAATAAGTACTTTAGGATCTTTAGCTGTGCATGATGCCACAATCAGGGCCATCATTGCCAGAATCAAACTTTTCTTCATATTATATTTTCGTTTTTATGTTATCCAAACTGCGAATATACACAAAGGAATGATTTTTCCGTTTGATTCAGCATCTTTTTTAACACAGTAGGGTGGGGGTGAGGGTTGGATGGTTTAAAATGTTATTTGTATTTAAAAAAGAAAAAAAACAA
>Ga0310690_10011819_pt1 | contig 10759 bp, 15 predicted proteins | sample AusTroGonzalo_MG_2_FD_207661 | JGI IMG/M metagenome (GOLD analysis project Ga0310690, IMG submission 207661) | Bovine rumen microbial communities from tropical cattle in Woodstock, Queensland, Australia - Gonzalo_04 (v2) (version 2) | ecosystem: Host-associated > Mammals > Digestive system >...
GCCGTTTCGCAAGGCTCGCGCGAAGGCACAGAACGCGGCTTGACGCTTGCGCCCGTTAATGCGGGGGTGTTCGGCTCATGATCGAAAACGAATGGCTTTTAGCTGACGAAAACGGAAATTCGCTCGTTACGTTCCAGTCGTTCATTTCATGCGAAGTCTCGGACGAGGGCGAAGTTCTCAAAATGCCGACGGAAAACGGCGGCTTTGCGGCCTATAACAAGGTCGCCGATTCGATCAAGATTCGCGTACAGCTCGCGATTCAGGGCGACGATTCAGACATTCAAACGGCGCTCACGAACTTAAAGACGTTGAAAGACGGGACGCAGAAATTCTCGCTTGTCACGCCTACGATTGAATATCGCAACATGACGCTTGAAAGCCTGTCCTACTCGCGCAAGCGTGAAGACGGGCTGAAAGTCTGCTATGTCGAATTAACTCTGATCGAAGTCCGCGAAGTCGAAGCGCAGTACACCGAAACGAAAAAGCGCCTGACGAAAAAGAAAGTCAAGCGCGCAGATTGCGCGAGCAGTCAAGCGACGGGCAAAACGGACGCGAAACAGCCGAAAGCCCGGCGGAAGTCAGCTCTAAAAAAAGGCGCGGATTATATTGGTATTACTTCTGGGGAGGCGTAGAAAATGCTGGAAATACCACTTCAAGCACTCCCCGCGCAGTCGTTCATTACGATCCTCGACGAGCAGAACGTTGAAATCAGTCTTTATCAGCGTTATGACCGGCTTTATATGGACGTGACGCTTGATGAAACACAGATCGCCGCCGGGTGCGTCTGTCTGAATTATGTTCCTGTTATTCAGCATGAAACAGCCTTTCGCGGTGCGTTGATCTTTGCCGACACGCTCGGCGACACTGCGCCGCAGTGGGACGGACTCGGCGAGAACGGACGCTATGTGCTGTTCTATCTGACGCAAACTGAGGCTGAAGAATATGGCTTCGTCTTTTAATATTAAGACGCTTCGCGCGGGAATCCAGTTGGGAACCGGCAATTTTCAAGGCACGAGTAAAAATACGTACACGATTGAAGGACTCGCAATGTCCGCGAAGATTGAAAAAGTCGGCCTTCCCGATTTGAGCAAGTGCGAACTGTCTATCAAAGGCATGAAATATGAAGTCATGGAACAGCTGACCGTCCTCGGATTCCGCAAGCTGACAAGCGCAAAAAACGTCTTGACGTTATACGGTGGCACGGTTGGTGAAACTCTGCCCGTGCTGTTCTCCGGCGACATTACGAAAGCCGTCGCCGACTTCAAGAACGCGCCCGATGTGACGTTTAATATCAGCGCCACGGCGGGTGCGTATTCAGTCAAGAAGGCCGCGCCGCCGCTCAGTGTCGCGGGAAGCACGGCGGCGGCTGACCTCGCGAAAGCATGGGCGGCTGAAATGGGATATAGCTTCAAGAACGCGGGCGTAACAACGCAAGTCCAGAATTGCATTTTCAACGGCTCGCCGTTGCAGAAACTGCGCGTTCTTTCAGAGCAGTACCACATTGAAACGATCATTGACGATGGCGAAATAATCATTCAGCCGCGCGGCGAAGTCAGAAAGACAGGGACAATCCCCTATTTGACCGAAGATAGCGGCCTGATGGGTTATCCGGCGTTCAACGATAACGGAATCACGCTGACCGCCTTGTATAATCCAGATTTTAAATTCGGCGGCCTGATTCGCGTGAAGTCAATCGTTCCCCGCGCTTCCGGCGAGTGGAAGATAACGAAGCTCACGCACAGCGTTTCCGCGCATGAAAAGAATGCCGAGTGGTTCTCGGATATTGAGGCGACGTGGAAGGGGGAATGACAGTTGGCAGAATCGGGCATTGTAAAAGGGCTTGCCGATGAATACACAGACGGCACACCGTTGAACCAACTAGAATTCCTTATCAAGACGCTCACGCGCGATATGTCTACGGCGATCCCCGTTATCGTCACAGCCGTTCAGGCAGGCGACACAGCCGCCGCCGGATACGTTGACGCGCGCCCGCTTGTCGCTCAGATAGACGCATGGGGCAAATCGCTCCCGATGGCGACGATTCATCATCTTCCGTATTTCAGATTGCAGGCGGGCCGCGCGGCTGTCGTTCTCGACCCTGTTGTAGGCGACATTGGCCTTCTCGTTTGCGCTCAGTCTGATTGTTCCGCGCTGAAACAAGGCCAGCAACAGACCGCGCAACCCGGCAGCTGGCGCAAGTTTGACCAAGCCGACGGCTTTTATATCGGCGGTTTTATTAATCTCGGCGTTGATACGTTCGTTCGTCTTGCGCAAGACGGCAGCGTGAAGATCACAGCGCCGGGGAACGTCACGATTGACGCGCCGCAAGTCACATACACCGGCGATATTATCTGCGGCGGCTTTTCGTATCTTGGACATACACATACGGGCGTTCACGGCGAAACGAGTACGCCGCATTAAATGAGGTGAGATCATGAGACCGGCAGTATTTAAGGCACTCGACGAATACAACCGAAAACAAGCCGATTTCGCCGCATGGTGCAAGCGCCGCAAAATCGCGATGGACGGCTGGATAACGCTATCCAACCGCAACGGCGCGGGAGATAAAGTCGGCGGCGCGCGCGTTCTTCTTGATGATGACGGCGCGATTGTGTACGGGCTGGGCGGCGGTTTTAAGGGCAAAAAACTAAATGATGCTTTTGCCTCAATTAAAGCGGATAAGTCGCAGGGCTATCTATTCTCTGAAGTAAAAAGGGAACGCAATTCTAAGGAAGCGCGGCAGGCCCGAAAAGAAAAGGTAGCAACACAAAAAGCAGAACAAAGAAAATCTGCGTTGCAGGCTTTAGAAAAAGAAGACGCTAGGCGTGAAAAACTCAGAGAAAGATCACGTCAAGAGACGTCTGAACCGATCACTAAAGAAATTGAAAAGTTTAAGGCTGAATTAGCTGAAAAATCGCAAAAAGAAGTCTGGACGGAATACAGCGCGGCAGCTCGTGAAGTCGAAAGAAATGAAGACGCTGCGAAACGTTACAGTCAAGATATGAACCGCTATAAAACAGAGATGGAATCTCCGATCCCTGAAAATGCTGGTTCAGACAGAATTAAAACAATCAGTGATCGCCGTGATTATTATGTCGAATCTGAACGCTCCTACCTTTGGGCAAAACGTAAGGCTGATTTAGCGGCCGAAAAATACAAACTCGCACGGGCACGGCTTCAAGAAATGCAACGTGGGGAGCGCAGAGAACAATCAGCGAGGGCAAAACAAGCAAAATCTGTTGCTCAGTTGCGCGGTGATAAACGTGCAAACGCGATTGCCTCTTATGTAGAGGAACAGACGAAAGGTATTTCTCAGTATAGAGACGGCACATTTAAAGGCTATCCCGTTTATCGTTATCCCAACGCGGGCGGCAATCATAAAGTTGCAATAATCCGCGCGATGGGAGGTTCTACGGAAGCAAAGAACTATACCTTTGAAGACTTGGGCGGTATGGGCGTAGCAGTTATACCGAAGAATCTTGACACACTGGACGCTAAGAAATACGCGAATTAGAGGAATAACACCATGACCGGACACACGCTATACCTGAACCCCGATTCATGGGACATAACGCTCGACAGTTCAGGCCGCATTTCGACAAGCGCGGCGGCGTATGCAATCGCGCAGAATGTCGCGAACGCGGTACGGCTGTTCACGGGCGAAGCGTTCTTCGCACAAGATGAGGGCATACCTCATTTCGAGATCGAACTCGGCTACACGCGGCCCGCGCTGTCAGTATTGCGCGCTCGTATCCGCGAGGCGGCGCTGAATGTCGAAGGTGTTCTTGACGCGGTTGTGAACCTTGACGGCGTACAGAATCGCAAACTCACGGGCGAAATCTTGCTGACCGTAGCAGACGAAGACAAAAGTACCAAAATCACGCTTACGCTGTGAGGAGGTGAACGCTAAATGGCTATTGTATTTGACCCTCAAACGGGGCTGACCGTTGAAAGCGCGGAAACAGTCTTAAACGCTATCGGCGCAGACTGGCAAAACGCCTTTACGGGCGGCGGTCTTGCGCCGCTTGACATTGACCCCGCAACGCCAGCGGGACAGCTTATTGCAACTGAGGCCGCGCTTGTGCAGGCGAAGGATAGCGAGATTTTGTACCTTGCGAATCAGTTTAATCCTTTGACCGCTGAAGGCCGCTGGCAAGAGGCGTTAGGAAAGATTTATTTTATAAATCGCAAGACAGCCGAGCCGACAGTCGTGGTTTGCACTTGCGGCGGTTTGTACAACACGGTCATTCCCGTTGGTTCAATCGTGCAGAATACAGACGGCTATCAACTGCGAAGCCTTGACGCGGCGACGATCCCGTCAAGCGGAACAATCGACATTGAGTTTGAAGTGACAGAAAACGGCCCGATTTCGATAGCCGCCGGAACGGTGACGAAGATCATTACTGTTATTCCCGGTTGGGACACGGTGACGAATTCAGCGGCGGGCGTACTCGGCAGAGATGCGGAAACGCAGACGGAATTTGAAACGCGCCGCTATAACAGCGTCGCGACGAACGCGCACGGTTCAGTTTCTGCGATACAGGGCGCGATTTCCGGCGTTGACGGCGTTCTTGATTGCAAGGTCTTGGAAAACTCGACCGATTCAGCAATGACTATTCTCGGCGTGTCCGTCGATCCGCACTCGATCTGTGCGTGCGTCTTTGGCGGCGACGGAACGGACATCGCGGAAGCGATTTACAGAAAAAAGGACGCGGGATGCGGCACGACTGGAAGCACGGTCGTTTCATACACTGACCCCGATTTTAACAATTCCGTTTACACCTACAACATACTGCGCCCGATTGCCGCCGACGTAAAAATGGCGGTCACGATCAAGAACACGGGAAGCACGCCCGCGAGTATTGCCGACGACATAAAAGCCGCGCTTATCGCAGATTTCTACGGACAGGGTGAAAATCCCCGCGTCGGCCTCGGACAGACGCTTTACGCTAGCCGCTTTTATCCGATTGTTATAGGTGCAGGCGTGAGCGATTTCGTTTCGCTGACAGTTGCGCTCGGGACGGGCGCGTTCGGTTCGTATATCGACATTAACGCGAACAGGGAACCGCAACTGGACGAATCTAATATCACGGTGACGATCATATGACGGCGCGGCGCGATTTCTCAATTTTGCGGGATGAAACGATCCTCAGTCAGTATAGCGCCTCGCCGCACATTCTCCAGTTGACGCATGACATCTCACTGAGGATCGACCCCGCGCCAGATATAGACTTGTTCTTTGAGAAAGTTTTCGACATTGAGACGGCGCAAGGTTGGGGGCTTGACAACTGGGGGCGCATTTTAGGCATTCCGCGCGGCGTTCAAGTTGCAACGACAGATTGGTTCGGCTACTACGGCTCTGGGCTTCAGCCTTGGAACAACGCCCCGTGGTTCAACGATCAACAGGCGACGAACAATTACCCGCTGACCGACGAAGCGTATAGAAAACTACTGATTTACAAGGCGGCGGCGAATATCGGCTCCGCTGACGCGGCGACGATTAACCGCCTGTTGTCGCAAGTCTTCCCGGATAGCTACGATCATGTCGTTGATAACGGCGACATGTCGATCCGCGCAGTATTCAGCGATTACCTCGAACCCGTTGAAATCGGTATTCTCAACACATACGGTGCGCTCAACAAGGGCGCTGGCGTGCAGTGGGTCTACCTTTCCGTCAATCCTAGCGAGGTTTTTGGCTTCGATGACAGTGGTTTTCAACCTTTCGACTGCGGCGTTTTCACACCGTATGACGTTGTTATTTTGTGAGGTGATATAAATGCCCGAACCTACTAAAATTCCTCGTCCTTTCGCGGATTCTGGCGACAAAAACAGTATTCCTGATTCTAGCGGAGGTCTTGGCTTTGCCTCATGGCAAGAAGGTTTCCCGGCAATCACGGGAACGCCATTTGCACAGGGCGGCGTTGCTCCAAAACGTGCGGATTTTAACGGGATTTTTAACGCGCTCAGTCTGGCAACCGTCTGGCAACAGCAGGGCGGTTTTTATGAGTACGACGCAACGACCGACTACGAGGTCGGGAACGTCGTTGAGTACAATAATGACTTGTATAAATGCCTCACCGCGAACGGTCCGGGTAGCGCAGTAAAAGCCCCGACTGATACGACCGTTTGGAGTAAAGTTATGACTGCCGCAGATGTGGCGGCGGCGTATTTACCGACTTCAACGATTTCAACAGGTACATGGACACCCGAATTAGTCGGCAATACAACTCCCGGAACTTATACATATAAGCAACAAAACGGGACTTTTATCAAAATCGGAGACCTTGTATATATCGCCGCTAATATAGAAATCGGCGATTATACTGTCCACCCATACGGTCGTGCATATATAACTGGCTTGCCATTTGTCGTTTATGGTGAAGCGACGGCAATCAACGTCCGCGGCACGTCGGGCTTATCTAATTCTTTTTTTAAATGCACTCGTGCCGTGACAGGAAACGGTTATTCAAGAATTTTCTTGCAAGGCATCGACCAGTCAAATAACGTTATTGATGATTTAACATTTTCAAATTCTTCTCAGACTAGTGGGCGTTATCTGTCACTGGCCACGCCGTCTGGAAATACTACGACTTGCCAAATTAGGTTGTCTGGTTGTTATAGGAGTCAGTAAAAATGGACATTACATCAAAATTCGCAAGCGTTGAAATTAACGGCATCGGCAGACGCGCCTATATCAACAGTTCAATCGGACGCGCGGAGTTGCTTTCCGACTGTACAGCGCATGATGTGAAAGATGTCTACGATGAAGTCATGGCGGTATGGGGCGAAAACCCGACCGTGCCAGATGAACCGCTCCCGCCAGAACCGACCCTTGACGAGTTGAAAACGCAGAAAAAGAGCGCGATTGCGGCGGCTCGATATGAAGCGGAAACAGCGGGAACAACGGTCAACGGCGTTTTGATTGACACAGGGCGCGACAGTCAAGCCCTTATCACGGGTGCGGCACTCGCGGCAGTCATTGACAGCAGTTATTCGCTCAACTGGAAGACTGAAAATGGCTTTATTCATCTAACCGCGCCAGAAATCATCGCCGTCGCACAGGCAGTCCGCGCCCACGTTCAGACGTGTTTTGACCGTGAAGGCGAACTCGTCGCGCTTGTCGACGCGGCACAGACTGCGGAAGAACTCGACGCTATTGACATGACTTGGACTGTATAAGTGTATAAGTACGAAAACGCCCCGCACTCGCGGGGCTTATTTTTTTAGGAAGGAGTGGTAACAATGCCAGAACCTTCGAAAATCCCGCAAGCATGGGCGTGGAACGGTGACATCAATAACATTCCAGACCTCGACCCCGGCAACGGGTTGGCAAGTTGGGAACTCGGTTATCCGATTGAGACGCAAACCCCGATCGCGGCGGGTGGAACTCCCCCGCGCAGACAGGACATGAACGGGGCGCTTAATGCGTTATCGAATCATTCGCTATGGTATCAACAGGGCGGCTTGTGGGAATATGACGCGTACACTGATTATGAAATTGGTAACGAAATTCTTGAGAACGGCAGTTTGTATTATTGCATCGCCGCGAATGGGCCGGGAAGCACGGTAAAATCGCCTAGCGCGGACACCGCAGAGACCTACTGGAAGCCGATTATTTTCTCGAACGGTCGTCACCCGGACCCCGACCATCTGCTTGCTCCCGCCGTTCTGCAAGTGCTACAGGCTGTTTATCCCGTCGGCTCAATTTATTGTTCTTACGGTTCGACTTCGCCCGCGGTGCTGTTTGGATTCGGTTCGTGGACGAAAATCGAGGGACGTTTCCTTCTCGGCGCGAACTCGACGTATTCGCTCGGTTCTCAGGGCGGCGCGGCGACTGTCACGCTGACCGTCAATCAAATCCCGTCACATAGCCATACCGCGTCAAGTGCGAGCGCGGGAAGCCATACTCATACCGCAAGCACAGCGAGCGCAGGCGCGCATACTCACAGCGTCAGCGGTTCGGCGGCGAGTAACGGCAATCATACGCACACGCTGACAGTAGACAGTGGCGGCGCGCATAGCCATACCGCAAGTTCAAATAGTGCGGGCGCTCATACGCACACGCGCGGGACTATGAATATTACTGCGTCTGGTTTTATGTGTGACCGCTCTGGCAGTGGTTCATACAATGCGTTCATCAATCAAGCAACTGGGGCATTGTATTATAGCGGCGGTAGTTATTATGGTTCAAATGGTGGTATTGATACCGACGACTATACTGGATTTTTTGACGCATCTCGTTCGTGGTCGGGCTCTACCTCTTCAGCGGGTGCGCATTCTCACACGATCACCGTCAATAACGGCGGCGCGCACTCGCACACGGCAAGCGCGGCGACGACTGGTGCTCATACTCATACTGTCAGCGGCACAGCGGCGAGCGCGGGCGCGCATACTCACACGATGACAGTGGGTTCAGCGGGCGCGCATACTCACACGATCACCGTCGCGAATACGGGTGGTTCTCAGGCTCATAGTAATATGCCGCCCTATTTGGCGGTGAATATGTGGCGAAGGACGGCATAAAATGAAAGTGCGTCTGTTCCCGCCGCATTTTGCGGCACATGAACTGCGGTGTAAATGCGGATGCGGTCTTTGCAATCCGCGTGACGAATTGTTAGAGCTTGCCGAAAAGGTGCGTCACATTCTCGGTGACGTGCCGATGTATGTGACTTCATGCTGTCGATGTGAAGCTCATAATAAGCGCGTCGGCGGCTCGCCTACGTCAAAACACCTGACGGGGCGCGCGATGGATTTTCAGGTGCAAGATATGAGCGTCTTTTGTGCCTACGCGAAAATTGTTGCGGCATGGGAACGCGGCGACTTGCCCGAACTCGGCGGGGTTGGACTTTATGTGAAGAAGAACTTCATTCACATCGACACGTTCCACGCAGTAGACGGACACCTTCGCAAATGGCGGGAGTGATGAGCATGACGGGTGAAAATAGCGAAAAAACTTTAGTTGACATTGCTATCACGGGCGGCGTGGGTGCTTTCATCGCGGTCATTTTTGCCGCTGTCCGCGCCGCAAAAGATCATGTCGATGATTCGTTCAACTGGAAACGGTTCGCTGTTGGACTATTCAGCGCGGGCGGCGTGGGCGCGCTTGTCGCTTGGGCTTTGGACTATCTCGGCGTTGGTAAAGAGTTGAGCGCGGTCATTATCGCGATGTGCGGCTATACAGGCGGAAGATTGTTGGACATCGTCGAAGCTGAAATTCCGGACACGATCAAAGCTTTTTTTGACGGCATTCAGTCACGCCTCCGTGAAGGGAAGTGGCGGCGTGATGATTGATTTCGACGACGTGATGTACTATGTGCGAATGTATTACCGCGTCGCTATTGGCATCGTGATTCTTGTTGCGCTTTATCTCGCGATCTGGCTTTTTAAGGGCTATGGAGGGCGCGAAGAAGTTAAGGCGACGATTGACGAGATTAAAACGACGACCGAAGTTCACGAACGCCGCGCTGATGACATCATCGACGCGGCGAAAGCGAAGGAGGTGGCGGCAAGTAATGAAGTCAAAAAGGCTGTTGATACTACTAGCGATGACGCTCTGCCTGACATACTCGCGGGGCTTCTCGCAGACTATCGAAAACAGCAGCGTTGACGCACTCAGAATTCAGCGCGGTTGGGTTGCATCGTCGGCGGGCTATTTCCTTAGTGATTCCGCAATGCGGGACACGATTTCAGGATGGCAAACTGCACGGAAAGAAGCCGACATAAGACAGCAGGCATTAGAGGCGCTTCGCGACGAGATCAAACTGCAACAGGCTGACCTCAAAAGACAGCTCGCCGCGCTTCAAAGCGAGATCGATCTTGAACGCAAAGCATACCGTTCGCGCATTCGCGGGGGTAAGGTTCAGGGCATGATCTACGGTACGATTATCGGATTTGCGGGCGGCTGGTTCGTTAAGCGGAATAATCCGTAATGACTTGAAATCGAAGCGGAATAGACGGGCAAGAAGGCCCCAAACTTGACCGAGCCTATACTAAACTACCCCTGACAGAGTAATTCTGTCAGGGGCTTTTTTTATTATCTTGTCTCTAAAACCGTACACGTTAAAGGTCAAAAAACGGCGCTGTGCTAGTTGTGCCAATCAAGAACGATTTATTATGTGTCGGTTCTCCCCTCCGCCATTATCATTGGTCAAAGAATCAGCATTTGCCGCTCTGCCTTGTCGCAGGGCGGCTTTTTTTGTTATAATCCGGCCATCGTTTTTGGACAAAAACGGACATAGCGCGCCACAAAACCGTACACAAGACCGTGCACGGGGACGGCGTGCTGACCGTACACGGAGGAAAACAGGATGCTGACGCAAAACGGCCTTGCAAAGATCAAGGCGGGAGAAAAAGACCGGTTGGAGCCGGACGGCGACGGGCTGTATTTGCTCGTTCGCGCGTCTGGACGAAAAACGTGGCTCGTGCGCTATTGGCAAGACGGGCGCGAGCGAAAACTCACGATAGGTGACTTCCCCGCTGTCACGTTACCGCAGGCGCGGCAAAAGCGCGACGAAATCAAAAGCCGAGTTCGCTCCGGCCTGCCTGCACGCGATGAACCGGACAAAATGCAGCTGGCGAACGTCGCGCGGGAATGGCTGAAATACAAGTCGCCTCAATGGGTATTCAAATATACGCAAACTGTGACCTATCGCGTCGAGCATTACATTCTGCCCGCGCTCGGGAATACCGCTGTCGGTGCATTGACGCGGCAACAGGTGACGGCGTTCTTGCTCAGTCTGTCACGGCGCGGGACGGTCGT
>Ga0310690_10011820_pt1 | contig 10759 bp, 14 predicted proteins | sample AusTroGonzalo_MG_2_FD_207661 | JGI IMG/M metagenome (GOLD analysis project Ga0310690, IMG submission 207661) | Bovine rumen microbial communities from tropical cattle in Woodstock, Queensland, Australia - Gonzalo_04 (v2) (version 2) | ecosystem: Host-associated > Mammals > Digestive system >...
CTTGAAATTATATTGTCTATCCCCAGAGACTTGCATATTACTTATCCTTTTTCAAGAGACCAGTGGGGGCATCAACGGGGGCATTCTTAAATTCAAGGTATGAATAATCTTGAACTTGATAACCCAAAAACGAAAGGAAAATTCGTGTCGGGAAACTGCGGACATATCGGGTATAATCCCTAACCGTTGTATTGTAATACTTACGATGCGAAGATATGCGGTTCTCGGTCATAGCGAGTTCCGTCATATAGCGATTATAATTCTCAACCGAACGGAGTTGTGGGTATCGTTCCACAACCGCTTTTATGTATGCGGATGCATTAACATCGCCACCATCCGCAGTTGTGCGGGCTTCGGACAACTTCACGATGACTTCGGATTCGTGTTCATCATAAGACTTGACGGCTTCTGCCAAGTTCACAAGAAGACCCGAACGGCGGTTATACTCGGCGTTCAAATCCGACAAGGAACTTTCCACAAGTTGTTCCTTTGCGATTGCGGAGTTCTGCGAACTCTGGACACCAAAGACGCAGACAAGCGCGACGAAACCAATAAGGACAAAGATTGCCCCGGTATAAATGATTGCTTTTTTCATTGTTTGTTTTTCCTTTATGTTTATGGGTTGTTTTTGTTTAATGAATAACGACTAGAGTTCGTTTTCAAAATCTGCAATAGAGACCTTACGGATGTCTCCATAAAGATAGGTGTATCACTAGATGATGCTTCATACTGGACATACAATTCATGGAGTTGCTTGAATGTAATGGTTTTACCATCTAAAACTTGCTTAATCTTATCAAGAGTAGTAAGCGCATTATCCAAAGCGGTAGCAAAGTCTTCTTCGGTTATATCGTCATTAAATCGCCTATCGTCAAAATGAGACCACCTTGATAACCAAGTAGGCATATACACGCAGATTGAAGCGGACTTTGCTTCTAGTGACTTTTGATAATATGTGATAGCAACTGGTTTATCGTTAAAGGGGTCTTTAGCATAACCATAGAACCAATCGGATTCCCCCGATACATCCGTAAGTACAAGACCCTTGGATGCACAAATCTTCTTATAATCTTCAAGTTTAATCATTAGTACCTCAAGGCATTCAATATGTCACGATACTGGGCATACCCATCTTCCCTTTCAACAATCCATTCGCCCTTATAATTTTCCGTCTCAAACGACTTGATGTCATTGCAGGGTATAGTAGTAGAACCAACTTGGATAGAACTCTTACCATCGCCATCCATAGTAATTTGAACGAATACCCCGAAGATTTCCTTATTAGAGAAAGTGGTAATATAGATATACGGCATCATACGCGATTCCCCCTTTCAACCGGTGGGTACTTAACAACCTTATCGTAATCGGGGTCATACTCCGAATAGATGTCAATGGATTCAAAATGCTTATCAAGTTTCAAGAATGCAGTACCATCGGGTTCTTTACCGGAGCCACTAACGACACTAAACATATTGGGCAAGAGATAGAGTTTATTAAAGTTCTTATTCAGAACAAGAGACACACCCATATCTTTAAGAAACTTCTTGAGTTCATTAACAACGAACTTGCTAATATGTTCCGCTTCGGCTTCTGCCCTTGCTTGAATTTCGGTCTTGGACAATACAGACTTAACTTGAGAATCAATCTTTGATTTCAATTCCGAATTTGACTTATAAAAACTGGGGCATCTTTCATTAAGAACAAGTTTGGATTCCCGCTGTTTCAAGGCATCTTTTAATTTTTTTGCCATAACATCTCCTTGATTGTCGTTATACAATATAACTAAATATCAAAGAGATGTCAAGAGAATTTTGTAAAAATTTTAAATATTTTTTTTTAACTATTCTTTCTTCGGGAAATAAAGCCACTTGGCGGCATCCGAAAGTTTGAACGCCTTGTCGTTGGCATCGGTATTTCGGAAAACACCGGTGGCTACAAAAAGCAAGAGTAATGCGAATGTCTGGTCCGGGTAATTGGACAAAGGGCCGTGCAAGATAAAGTATTCTGCCGTGACCTTACCCGGCATAGTATCGTTCGCAGTCTGCAAAAATCGTGTCGTGTTGTCGATGGCGATTAGCAATGAAGATTCCGTAGGAAATGCATCATGGAGCATCGGGGAAAACTCTTGTGCCTTTTCGGTTATGAATGCTTCATAGTTGAGCTTTGCAGATTCGGGAGTCACTTTAGGTGCTTTCTTGTGTGCCATAATAGTTGGTTTCCTTTATTTATTGTACCTATCCAATATACGGACTACATCGCCATACGGTACTTATGGATGACCGGCCACTTCTCAAGTCGTTCGGTGGCTAGGTCGATTCTTCTTTGAATTGCATTCTTCCACTTCTTATGGAACTCTGCAAAAATCTTCGGCATCAAGGTATCTTCAACAAGAGTCTTCAAGTCTATCTCGTTTCCACACTTATCTGTCTTCGGGATATACACGGCATCAAAGACATTACGAACCTTGCAACCAAGAACCTTGCGGAGTTCAAGACAAAGCCTTGTGACCAAGCAAGACTCAAACTCAAATATAACCGAACCAAAAGGAGCGCCCACGGTTTCCACGATAGCATCGTGGATTCCCGAAAGACGCTCTCTTGAAGACCCATTAAAATCAGACTTGCCCTTGCCCATAAGATTCTCAAGGTTCTTTGCGATGGAATAACTCATATTGAGTCTTTCGCCATCTTCGCAGAAACGGCTTTTAGCCTTTTGAATCAACTTGCCCTTGCCCTTGATGCTATGGGGTGCGAATAACTTGTCTCCGTAAACCAAGCCGGCCAAGGATTCCGTAAGAGCATCCACTTCTCTGCGATATGCATAGTTTACGGCTTGGTCAAGTGACAACGGCATATATGATGAAAGAATTTCTTTCTTGAACTTCTTTCGGGCATATCCGTTAGGAATACGGCAGCCATTCATCTGCATATATAAGTCATCGTAGATGTCCATTGTGGGCTTTGTCCAGATGCCACGATGCACGGCTCTTGTAAGGCTCAAGATACTTGCGTGGAAATCGTAAGTTAGGTAATCCCTGCCCAAATCCTTAACAAGTTCCTTATCCCTATCCGAACCTTTCTTCTTACCCCTAGAACCATTGTGGGCTTTCATCCCACAAAGCCTTGTGTTCACACGGAACGACATCCCGGACACGAAATTGCTATTCGTGACCTTGACATTCATATCTCCGCTATAAGCCCATTCGCCTTGGTTCTCATCATAAGAATTAAGGGTACGGATGTCTTTCTCAAGGTCATTATACCAAGGGGATGCTTCGCGGTACAAGCCGTTCACAAGATGCCAAAATTCCTTGGTATTCAATCCCATACCCCTGCCGTAAGTTCTGCGATAAACCATCACATTCTTGCCGGACACACAATTCTTGCGAAGGCGGTTTAAGAACTCCGCAAAGGTATTTGACTTCTTCGCCATCTTCTCGGCTTTCACAACGGCTTTTCGCCCTTGTTCTTCCGTGACCGGTGTTAAAACCCATCGGCATTCGGGCAAGACACCTTCCTTTTTAGCCAAGGAAATCAAGCTCTTGGCGAACCCATCATCAAGGAAATAACTCCGGGCTTTCGGTTCGTCTTCAAATGGAGAGTGCCACACTCCGTTATCCGCGGCAATAAGCACTCCCAATTCCATCAAATCCCACAATCTGCGATTGATGAGTTGTGCCGCCCAGACGGATTGCAGTTCCATACCGAACCAAGCCGCCAAGGTCTTGTTAGTACAAGAAATAAAAAAAGAATGGGCTACACCATCGGAAGATACACGTGTATGTACCGACCGGGCATAGTCCACCACCATACAAAGTTGCCCAAGAATATTACGGAATTGACCCTTAAACTTGCCTTGCAAGCGTCTCTTGAGAATAGGCAAATTCTGTTTGCCTTTTAGGGGTAATTGCGATATGTTGCAGGAATCTTTAAAAGGTACGCTATAAGGTGTTATGTCCTTGCATCCGCTTCGTGTCGTTGTGATGCCCTTTGGACGCCCTTTCTTTTTTTTGCAAAAAGTTAAACTACAAGAATCCATTGAATCCTCTACGAAATTCGACCCATCATTAGCACTAGCCCTTCATAACTCCGCTAGTGAACTTTATGCCATTCAAAATTCAATGGGTTGGGGTGGACTCCTTTTTAGGGGAATCCACCCCGTCGAATTTTGAAGAGAACCAAATCGCAAATTGCGCAAAGCGATTCGGATTCAAAGTTGATATAAATATAGCACAAAATTTCCGAAATGGCTAGGAATGATTGTAAACTTTTTTAAGCGTCTAGGAATCTACACCACCATCTCATCAGCATACCCCCTATACTTTCTCTTATTTCTATCCTAGTATTCTACCTACTCTAAATAAAACATCCAGCCACCCTCCCCACCTACCATTGGTTAAATTGTTTTTTTAAAGAATCCCTTATGTTTACTGGGCTAGATTGAATTTGAATGTGCTTCTAAATGAATATCTTGGGGGGTTATGAATGGGTGTATCACGATGCAGGGAAAGTAATCCGTGTAGCCGTAGGTAAGGAGTTCCGTGGGTATGCCTAATCCGTTAAAGAAAACCACTCTCCGTAGCCGTTTCGTATGGTGGGGTGCTACCTTTATACCCTTAAACGGAAAAAGAGCCTAGAAAGGCTCTTTTGTGGGTTTTTATGGAGTCCAATGTATTTGTCTTTAAACTCTATTCCATTATGCACATAAACGCATAGGGAAATCATCTTCGCTTCGGTTTCTTCGCAGTAATCCCAACGATGTGCTTGTTATCATCAAACACCGGGTAAAACCGATACTTTGGTTCATTATTGTTTGTTGAGCCGTGAATGTAGTCCTTATACTTTTCTTCAAATTGTGTTTTGGGAACTTTGAGGGCTATCGTAAAATTGAGAACCACCCAGTAATCCCGTTCACGCATAACTTGGGAAATGACACCATATTCCGAAAGTTCCTTGTCAAGAAGAACTCTGCGATTCTTGGGGGTCATATAATCCGTGTTGTAGGTTTCATCGCTGGATTCCCCAATACCAGTATGCTTGGACACATATAGCATACCATAGACAACACCATACTTTGAAAGTTCTATGATGTTTTCAATCAAGTATTCTGGGATGTCTTTAACGATGACACCATCAAGGCTCACGGTATGGGGTGTTCCGTGCTTGTGAATCATTTCGCACGTGTCTGGGTCGAAGACCATATCGCCATCGGAATATTCCGTCCATACTACGGAACGGCTCTTGGAGTCAAAATCAATCTTATCCACTTGTGCAAGCATATTGGTATCAATCGTCTTGTGGATAATATTATGTACTTGGGCTTCGGGGCTTATTATAATTTGATAGACCAAATCAATCCACGATTTATAGATAATTTCGGTTTCCAGAGTATTTTCAGCCACGCCACTATTATCCGCAATAATTGTTTCTTTAATCTGCGGATGTGCCTTGAGAATATCATCAACCTTGAACCACTTGTAATTGTATGCGATGAGTTTGGCGGCAAGTTCGTAGTCCGTAGCGTATGAAAATCTATCACGGGACATCGGGCAATATCCGTTCCGACTACCAATCTTGTGCAATGTTGAATGGTATTGGAATCTATTATCGTTATCCTTGTTTACGGACCCGGCGATGTACTCTGCGGACAAGACCGTTTCGGCACATAGGATTTCCCAATAATCAACATATCCGCAACGGGCGTACCCATCGGAATCACGGAACATAAAATTGGCTATGGATTGGCGTTCATAGCCGTGGTCTTCCCAGTCGCGGTAAAACCAAATCCTATTGCTCACGAAAAGAATAGGGTCGCTACCATTGACCGTGAGTTGCAATTCGTAGGGGTATGTTCCATCTTTAGGTTTTTCGCCCGATATGTTGATGTCACTTGCAGTCCATGTCTTGAGCAACCCTGCGATTCGTTCAACAACCGGAAATGTAGTCACATACAATTTCAATTCTTGAAGGACTTTCAATGATTCAGCCCTTTCGTCTGCCGTTGTACACTTGCTATCCGCTAGAGCTTTACGGAGTTCCATAACTCTATGAAAATCCCACTTTTTTGGTGTGGGCATCGTAAGGATATTGTTGGTAATGTAATCCTTGGCGAACTCAAGTTTCTTGTTGTATATGCGATTGCGGCATTCGTTTTCCGCAGATTGAACACCCTGCATCTTTGTTTGCAGTTGCTTTGCATCTTCAATGAGGGTGTTCTTCTTATTTATGATTTCGGAGAGTTCCGTGTCGAACGATTCCGTAATATCTTTAAATTTTTCATCAATCATAATCATCCTTTATTTGATTCTTTTTATGATTTTGAAAAGGTCTTCGGGGAGCAAGCGGATTCCACCCCAAGTACCGGCAATGCTACCCTTGCTATCAATATGGGTCACGATGCCGACCTTTCCGATGTATCGCTTTTCTGCCGGGTCTAGTTTACCATCACGATTCGGAACAAGACCTACGATTTTGATTTTGTCACCGATGCTAACCTTGTTCTTGGAGTTCCAATCATCCCGTGGTGCTTTCTTCAAATCGGCTATGGTCTTCGGCAGGGGATGGTATCGGAAATACTTGATGGAGATGCACTCATCCGTTTTACGGAGTCTCTGCATTACACTATATTCAACGATGTCTCGCTTTGAGAATATGGTCTTGGCGAGTTTTCGGGTTGTGTCTGCTACTTCCGCATAGTTAGTGCCAGTATGCTCGATTTTAGTGACATCTTGCCATTTCGGACCCTTGCTGGGATAATTGCTTGCGCTAATGGTGTATTCGTACATATAGACTCCCGATTATTTGTTTTTCGGTTTAGTTGGGTACATCCGCAACATAGGCCACGATGCGATTGCCGTGTACACACATAAGGCAACAATCGCTTTGATTCCGCAATAGGTTTCAAGATATGCGACTATTTGTTCTTTGTATGCTTCAAATTCAAACATACCTACAACAAGTATTTCAATGAGCCAAAACATACTAATGATTTGGGCAATGTCCGGGTGGATATTCTTTAAGAGTATTTTCTTCATAAGTTCTCTCCTATTTAATTGGCTTTTTGACTTTGACCACGACAAGTTTTGAGAAGCCCATAACTTTTCCAGTTTTATCCGTAAAGTCATAGTAGTATCGCATTCTACCTTTCTTGTCGGGTTCTTTGTCAATGAATTTTTGTGTTGCCGTCCATCCGTGCAACTTCGCATCCTTGAGAGTGGGAATCTTGCAAGTGTTTCGCATACGGTGGTCTCCTTATTTATGGGTTAAAGAATCGTAGGTCTTCCAGAGAGCATCTTCAATGGATTCGCTATTCTTGTAGTTCAAGTAGGCTCGTCTGCCCTTATCTCCATTGGGGTGTGCTTCGTAAACCTTGAGACATTTCTTTGTTCTATCTTGGAAGACTGTATATGCCGTCCAAATCCGCTTTCTATCAATGGACACTTTGATATTGCCCGAACCATAGGTTATGCATAACCAAAGATTGTTCCGAATTTCATTGAGTTCGTTATATACGGCAAAAGCCTTGAGTTCTTCAAAAGAACCCTTTTCGGTGGATTCAAATTTAGTGTGGTAATGGTTGGCTTTTTTGTCAAAGAACTTGTGGGCTTCAATAAGAGCCGCATCCCTATCAAGAATCCTAGTATCTGCCATATCGGAACTCCTTTTGATTTTCCGATATGAATATAAGTAAATATCACAAACTTGTCAATAGATTTCTTTAAAAATTATTACTTACATTTTACTTACAATTAGATGCAGTAGAAAGCGTTGAGTGGGGTCTGGGAATCCCATTGTTCTTCAACGGCTACGATTATTTTCTTGTCCATCGTCAATGGACTCAATACCGCAGTTCCCAATTCAAGTTCTTCGGGCCAAGTGAACACTTGCAAATCGCTAAACATTTTGGCGATGTCATTGCAGTTGGTCACTAGGTTGTCTAGGGTGTTCTTGTCCATATTATTGAATTGACCGAAAGGTATGATGGTCTGGGCATCATCCGGGAAATAACCACTTGCCGTTTCTTCCCATCCGAAATAACCAGCCATTGGAACTCGGCTATAAATTCTACGGAACGGAACTTGGATGACTTGGGCTTTTTGCTTATAAAGCTCCGAATAATAGACAACTTTTTGCTTGTCAAAGTCTATGAAAGCATTCTTCGGGGTCATATTGGCAAGCATCAATGCATATTGACCCTTGGTCAAGAAAATATTGATTAGATTGGACACCGGAAGACTTGGGCCATCTTCAATTTCAAGACCCTTGAGCAAGTCTTTGATGTCCGCTTCTTCAACGGATGACGGAACGACTTCAAGCCATTTTTCTTGTTCGGCTTTGATTGCAGAAATTTTAACGGCGGTTTTTGACCCCGGTTGCATAAACACTTCGCTGCCGACCATCTTGTACTCGGTGGTTTTCTTATCTATCGTAAGAGTGAACTTTGGAGAATCGTTGTAGTTCTCCATCGGCACGGTAATTTGTGCGAATGTGTAGCCCGATAAAGCCTTGCGGATTATCGCACCGTCAATATGTCCGATACTGCATTCAACCATAATCTAAATCTTGAAATCCTTTATTTCTGCAAGTTCCGTCTTGAGCCAAGTCGGGTCTATGCGAACTTGCATACTGCGGTTTGCCATCCTATGTGGCGTGTCGATGCCGTTGAATATCATATTCCACTTCATCAAGCCATCACGGACAAACAACTTGTCCGGGCGATACTTGGTCTTCAAGTCCGCTTGTACAACCGTCCCGGCGGCCGGTCGGGGATTGACACTACTATTGGATTCAAGGAATCTCTCAATGCTTCTCATCTCATCCATAGTTTACTTCTCCGATGATGCCGTGAACAAAGAACCATACATATTGACAAGTTCAATCCGTACTTTCATCTCGGTAGGATATACTTGATTACCAGATGTATCATCTACCACATAGGCTTGTTCCGTGAATGTAGCCTTGGACATAACGGCACTTACACTAGCCCTTGCCACACCACCCTCTATGAGCAATTCTACCGGGTGACCAGCGAATCGCCACTTGCCTACAATACCCGAATTAAAGTTAGAACCCATCGCTTCAACGCCAGCCGCTATGTTCGCTCCGATGCCACCGATAGCCCCTGCCACCGGAACACCAGCCAACTTGCCGGCCATAGACGATTCAGACCTTGCTTTGCCCTCGGCATACATTTGGGAATCGCTAGATATGTAGCCGACCAACATCTTGGTCTGGTCCATTGAATGTTGCATTGCGGATGTCATCATAGCCATCCCTGCCGCATCCACGGGGTCATCGTTGTAAAGGGCATCCGAACCGTGCTTTGCAGGGCGATAGGTAGAAAGGCTCATACCCAGAGTTTCATTTCTGGACACGACTTGTTCCCAACCTTGACTAACGATTTCTTTGCGGAGTGACCTTTTGCAATCCACATAGTCGTTATAACTCAAGAAATACATTGTGCCGTCAAGCGTGATAGATTGACTTAATGTACCACCACCATCGTTCCATTGTACACCCGGCAGGGGCTTGGACAACTTGTCCGCAGGGTCGTTGCCGGTTGCTTGAGAACCTAAACTTTGAATCAAGGATAGGAACTTCTCAACGGCACCGGTACTCTCTTTGGATGAGTACGATGGGAAATTATGGTCATCAAGGCTAATGGGATTGTCCGAATACACATAGAGACAACCATACCGATAACAGTTGGCTCTTGCCGCATAGCGAAATTCTTTAGATTCAATCGTAGGCATCGTTTATCCTCAAGCCGGCCACGGCTCCATATAAGGACTAGACACCATAATCGGTGTAGTTCCCGGATTCTTGGATGCCGCGATGACGGCTTCTCGCATCGCTTGGTTTTGCTCTGTTTGTTGTTTCCAATCGCCCATAGAAAAGTTCTGCTGGGGTTCTTGCGGAGGGGGTGCGGAGACCCTAGCCGCTTCTGCCGGGTTCGTGAGAGTCGTTTCTTGTCTCGTCACAAGGGGCTTTCCAATTTGTGCAAACCCTGCATTAACACCCTTGACGGCAGATGTCGTGTCGAGTGTACCACCACCCAAGGCGGCTTGCTTCTTTGCCGTACTCAATTTGGTTTGCCGTTCGGCTTCTTTATCCCTTTCGGATGCTACGGCTTTCGTGACTTCTCCCGATTCCGTCCATTTTCTACCGAAAAGTGGTGCGTGGTCTAACAAGTTGATAAGACCATTCAAAGCACCGACACCTTGAGCAAACCCCTCTATGATACTGGAAACGAGTAGGGGCATAATAACTTTTGTTATGTCAAGGATTGCTCCTACACCTTGGCTTATGATAGGAACAAGTCTATCAAAAGACATTACGGCACTAGCCACCATTCCCCAGGGTCCAAGGAACTTGAGAGATGAACTAGCGAGTGTACCAAGTTTGGCAGACATAGAGCCTAGCGCCGAACCGATTGCACCCACATTGACGGCACCGGCTTTGCTACCGAATGCTCCAACCGCCCTTGCTCCCGAAGCAACGGATGCCCCAGTCTTTGTGGCTTTTACACCGACACTTGCCGTCTTGACGGCATTTTTAGTCGCACCCGCTTTCATAGGAGTTGCGGGGGCAATCCTTGTGGTCTGGGGTGTTCGCTTTGTTGCCGGAGTAAGCAAGGATGAACTTTGCCGTGTGGCTTTCTGCATCTTTGCATTCTTCGGAGCTTTCTTTGGTGTCGGTTCTTTCTTTGCCGTAGGTTCTGTCTTCGGGGGGTTCGGTGCATCCACCTTTGCTTCAACGGT
>Ga0310690_10011821_pt1 | contig 10758 bp, 18 predicted proteins | sample AusTroGonzalo_MG_2_FD_207661 | JGI IMG/M metagenome (GOLD analysis project Ga0310690, IMG submission 207661) | Bovine rumen microbial communities from tropical cattle in Woodstock, Queensland, Australia - Gonzalo_04 (v2) (version 2) | ecosystem: Host-associated > Mammals > Digestive system >...
ATATCTGCCCTACTTCGCCAAAGGTAGCGCCATCTACCTTGAGGTCATTTTCTCTTTTATATACCGAATAAACGACCAAAAGCTAATCGGTTGTCTTCAACATATTTTCCTCAGTACCCCGTCCCCGGTTGACCCAATGGGACCTTAGCCTCAAAGGTGGTCATCTAGTAATCGAAACTAGAAGGATTTCTTCAAGGACCGTAGTTACGGTACGGCGCAGATAGTCAAGCCTTCTGCTAGGCTAATATACTCAGACTCGTCCCTCAATGCAGGTTTTGGAGACCTGTGACACTAGACTTCAGCTAATTGTGAATGATACATCATCCTACGTTATGGCATATTTCGGATGTTCCACTCGTGTAACGTAATTCTACTGCTATGTATCCTTGCAATAGATCTATCGATACGGTTCAGTTTTGCGTATACTAGACGACTTATGTGTCTTCCTTACATATGCCCCACACTTCACGAGTCTGGATTAGGCATAAAGGACCTATCTGGTATACATATGTGTAGGGGTCTGATACAGACACTCTCCCCTATTACTATGAACTTTTCAGTTATGGAGTACGCATAACATCATAGCATTTCATCCTACCTTTTGGGTTTCTCACCTGTTGAGCAGGCTAACATATTCTCGGATCAAGTAGTACTCTTGCGCCCCGGCTAATGAGACCGTTGACATGGGCTAAGCAGAATCCCAACGGGATGAGAGCCAGTGAATCCTCACTGACTCTCTTCTGTGGAGTGAATTTCGTCTTCTGAGTTATATACAATTACTCCGCCGACGCGTAACTGTATAGCTGGTGACTTAGGGTCAACAGCAAACTCATTGGGTTGCTCCTCACGTTCCAACGTACGAGTTATTGTAGGTGCACGAGACGCACTGTCTGGAGTGACAGGCATAGGGTGCTCTCCTACTTCACGTGCTGTCGTACGAGCAGCAACGTTCTTATAACGAGTCTTCCATCTTATTTTTTCAACCCAACGAACACTGTCAACAATATTAATTGAGTCTTTGGTGGGAGCCTCGTGAGAGAGTCTTTTGTCCAGATTCAACTGGAGGTCAAGTGGCAATCTGTTATTGTTTACGTCCCACTGTAATACAGTAGGAGGAACTGTAGCTGCCATCATGGTTTTATTGCCAGGTGGATTAAAATCCATAAATGCTGCTGAAATGCCAGCAAACATAAAGGCAATACAACAGAGGATAGTTGTAAACCGTTTCATAGTTTGATACTATTTTGTTACACTTGAACGAAGATATAATCTCGAACTTTGGCCATTATGGCTGTAACTTTGTCCTTAATGACCGTTATTAGTTTTTTGACTCTTCCTCTTCGTCGGTTTTCTCTTCCTCTGCAGGAACTACATTGAACGAAATCAAGTTCTCGCTAGCATACTCGCTTCGACGCATATCAGGAACGCTAAACAAATTGAGTATAATACCTGCGTGCTGCTGAATGTTCAACAACATAGAATCGAACTCCAGTTCAGGAATTTCGACACCGCGATAATACGTATCGAGAACGGACTTAGCAATCTCAACAGCATACATGTGGTTGGCATCTTCCTTATTGTTGTAAGCCATAATGAAGTTGTCCACAATGTCAAATGAAGGATCTGTTACCAGAGCCAACATCTTATTGAAATGCTCAATGCTCTTCTTCAAACCTGCAATCTTCTTCTCTTCGGTCTCAATGCCCTTAGCATTTGCTTTAGCATCCTTCTTCAGAACCTTAATGTTCTCTTCCTTTGCCTTAATGGCAGAACTCATCTCTGCGCTCTTGGAAGAAACATACCAAGCGATAAGAACCCGAACAAACGCTGCAATCTCTTCATCAGAGTACTTTGTTTTACCGGTCTTTCGATTGATAACACAGTTCTTGAACATGCAGAATGCTGGTACAACGCTGTTAGCATCATGCGCGCGGCGTCCAAACAGACTGCCGAATCCCGTAGCGATAAAGGTGGGTTCGACCATCTGAGTAATGTCCTGAAGTAGATCAGCGAGAGTGAACTCGTGGATCTTAGCAAGTTCAGCTTCCGGATTGTCGGACTTCTCGGCGCGAGCCTCAAGATAGGAACGGTAGAACTGAGCTGTTGTGACAAGTTTCTCAATCGGATTAGCGATCGCGGGGTTAACCAGCTGAAACCCTAACGCCTCCTTGAGCTGCTCATCAGTCTCAATCTTTGTGTGATCCTTCATGTAGTCCTTCTTAGCGGACTCATCAATGATCTTCTGTTCCTTCTTCTTCTTCTCCTTGGCTTCCTTGGAGACATTCTTGTCCTCAAGAGCGAGAACTACCTGACCAGCAGCAGCCTCAAGACCTACAGCAGCAAGCTGCTCTTTAGTAGGCTTCGGCAGACTCTTATAATCAGGAAGTGTAACTCCCATCTCATTGGCAAGAACCTGAAGAGCTTTATAGTTTGCTTCATTGATCGTAAGGATATGTCCAATAGGATTCTTACGAATAACAGCCTCTGTTAAGGCAGTATCAATGAAGAAGGCATCCTCAATCATGGTGAGGGCCTTATACTTCTCGGGGTTATTCTCATTGGTGCGAAGCATCTCATCTTTTCGATGCTGAGCATAACCGATCATATCAGCTTTGTGATTCTGATCGAGTCCCTGCGGAACACCTGGTATCTCTACCTTAGTTTCCTGAGTAGCAGGAACCTTATCCTCCTTCTTCTCCGGTTCAACGACAGGAGCCTCTACAGGGGGATTATTTGTTTTACTATTCTTTCCCATTTTTGATAAATGTATAAGAATTGATTACTATGGGTTGGCTAGACCCTTAACTGTAGCCTAATCTTTTTGGGTTGTTTAGAATCAATAACATCCTTTCATGAGGTGTCAAAGAAATTAAACAGTCCAGGTTGACCACGTGCAAGCACATGGACCTTACTCAGGAGTGAATCATCCTTGTTAATGAGCGTATCCTTACTCACAGGCTTTGGGGATTTCTCCCGCTTGGTTGCCGCGAGAGATATGTCTGCCAAAGTGTAGAAGTTACACGGCATACTCTGCAGCACCTGTGTGGGAGCTTCATTAACAATGACGACTTTCTCCTGTTTCTCATTTTCTACCGAAACCTTATAGGCGGTAGCAGCTGCAAATGAGCCAACGAAGGCTATAAACAGCTTCCAGAACAGTGCATCATCTTCATTGTATCGTGAGATAGCAATGCAGAGGCCTGTTCCTAACAGAAACCAGAATAAAGTTGCCATAATTAGTTGTTGAATTTTTGTTGTAAAATTTTACGCTTACGGGACAAGTGGGACTTAATAGTACCAGTTGGCATTCCCGTGATCTTACTTATCTCCTTGACTTTAAGATTATCTACATAGAACAGTTTGAAGACTTTACGAACGTCTTCTGGAAACTTTTTGAACTCTTCCACTACTTGGTTATAGGTCATCTTGTCGACATCTGATTCCCCATAATTTACATCCTGAGACAGAGTGTTCTCTGCACCCTCAGGAGCATAGTTTAGATTCTTTAGTTCTCGTAAATAATCTATTGCAACTCGATTTGTAAGTATTCTTAACCATCCACCAAATGATGAATAGTCTTTGAACATAGAGAGTTTCTTATAAACTTTAAGCCATACGACATTATTCATATCTTTGGCTTCATCAAAATCTTTGATGTACTGATATAATAGATTTGTAGTAAATCCACTATATTTCGTATAAAGTTTATTGAAAGCTAGTTCTTCACCAGCTTGAGCACTTTTGATAAGAGCTATCTCCTCGGCTGTAATTTTAGGATTCTTGCTCATATCAACAAATTTAGTTCCGGTTATTAAGGTGTCACTCCTGTAACAGACGGTGCTGTATAGCGCCCCGCTGGAATACCAATCCAGATTAGGTTTTCGGGGCTAGAAAGGAAGTTCCTCGTTTATCAAAAGAACATTCTCTTCCCTTAGAGTTTCAGTCACATTCAGATGAATTCTAATAGCCATCTCTTTATCTACATATCCTTGTTCTACTAGAGTGTTTAATTTGCTTGTCAGTATGCGAATTCTTACACTTATTGTTTGGTATGACATTTTAGCAAATTCTGGTATAATCTTAGAGTTAAACCATTCAATTAAATCTTGTAAATATTTGTTTGAATATATATAATATAAGAGATCGTAATCATAATCATCTGGATCTTGACCGTCGTAGTACGGAACAAAAAACTTAGTAGTGTGTATAACGCCACTTGCGCCTTGACTGTATGCGATACGCAGTAATTCGTACACATTACTTGGTTTTTGGTCCAAGTCTTGTAATAGACCCTCATCTATAAAGGGCCGCAAATAATTTGAAAATAGACTGATCATATGTTTGTTTAATGATTTTCAAAAGAATCAATCAAGAAGTCCACAAATGCATTTATGTGTTTATTCTTCTGTTCTCGAACTTCAGCGCTATCTTCTGTTGTTGGACACATATCTGATAAATAATCTCGCATTATTTCAAGTTTAATCTCAGATATACTATGTCCTGTTTGAAGAGATACAGTATAAGCATTTTCTACATACTGATACTGTTTACGGAACCAGGATACCCATGTTGAGACATTCTTCCAGTGAGTTGTTTCCTCATCTGTCAGATTATCCCAAAGAATGGTATCCTCAAAATTGAAATGGACTTTACCTTTTTTATCGATACCAAGAATTGTCCTTGTTGCGTTAAGACGTTCTTTGTTATCTTTGTAAATCCATATCCAATTGTGGTAGACATGATCTAACCACGCTTCTTTACACTTGCACCATAACAGTGCAAGGTTGACCATCTTCGGGAGCCTGTCTCGAAGCATGTTCCTGTATCCTGTGTTTGTAATCATATTTGTGGACCAGGACGGGCTTGAACCGCCGACCTCCAGATTATGAGTCTGTTGCTCTAACCAACTGAGCTACAAGTCCAAATGCCCTCACTTAGGTAGAGGGCTCACCGACTTCACGCTGCCTTCTGAAGACCCGTGTAGTCTGCAATGTTTATATTGCCAGTTACTTTTATATCAAAGCGTTAATGCCTTTACTTCCTTGTGCAATCTAAACCAAATATGCCCCATATGTACAAATATAGTGGAGCATAGCGGACTCGAACCGCTGTCTTACACAAATACCTCAGACCGCTAAGATTTCGGGTGCGGGTAGGATAATTTATCCAAATTAACATTGTAAACGATTAAATTTAGTTATCTTCCCCGCGTATTGGTTGAATGTGTTAGGGATCAGCTAAAACATTCGATTTAAGGCTATTTTCAGGCTCTCTGAGCTGTTTTTAGTCCCCCATCTGGTAGCTACTCCGTCAAGGGTATTGAAACGGCTTAAATCGCCTTATTTTCGACCTTAAATTATCCTACATTGACCATGCTCTGGCTCAAGACTCGCACATAGTATATAGTTCACATTTTTGATATGTCGTGTAGTGTCTCTATATAGTCCCCTCGAGGACGAGGTGCACAGGCTCATGGCTCGGCACGACAGTGATTGATCTAATGGACCCATATATTTTCACAGCGTGAGTTCGCTGCTTACCCGCCAAACTGGCTCGCATAACGCTGAGAGGCTTATTAGCATCCATATAGTTAAAACAATATAATCCTACTGTAGTCTTTCGACCCATCCCATCGCATTATTATACTCCTTTAACACTTCAACTAATAGTTTCTCTCAGCATACTCTGGCTCTCGTTGGGGATGTAGATTCATCCCTATGGTTACAAGTGACCCTATATAGGCGCAATGCCTATTGGTCTTTTCACATCTCTTGAGGTTGTAGGTACTGGCTCAAAGGCTCGGACCTATCGCGGGAATTTGGTTTATTTCTCGGTCATGCGACGAATCGCAGCAGCGACCTGGTTGAAGAACTCGTTGTCCCAAGACCACCAGTTTCCACTGGGGAACTTGTTACGAAGACGAGTCTCGCTGTCGCGGCGCTCTTCGCGGCTCTTGTCGAGATCTTTGGTGAATTCCTTAGCGAGCTTCTTTTGCTCGTTCTCGAACCCTATAGCGTCGAGTTCTCCAGCCTCGACACGCTTGAACAGTTCAAGAGACTCATTACGAGCCTTGTCACAAGCCTTTGATGCATCCTTGTACATCTTAGCCATCAGACAAAGACGGAAGTTGAAGTACTCTGCCTTCTGGCTGAGTTCGTCGAAGTCCTTAGCGGCCTTCTCCTTATCCTTCTCCTCACGATTCTTTTTGGCCATCTCAATGATGTCCTTGCCGTACTTGCCAGCATTCTCAAGCTGTTCGTTTACGTTCTCTGACGTCAAGTCTTTAATTGAGAACTTCTCTTTTGTTTCTTTTGCCATTTTTGATAAATGTTTAAAGGGTTAATAACTATGACCTCTACGGTCGTCTTTTTCAATTGTCACTTCAATACCGTCAAATTCTCTTTTAAAGAGCATGTTTGGTGTACGCTTGTATGGTCTAGCGCTGCGATGATGTGACTTTTCTGGTATTACTACCATGCGACGTGTTCTACTCATTTTCCAAGAACTGTTTTAAAACTTGTGCAAGTTTCTCTGCTTTCTTAGCAGATATAGTAGGTTCAGGATTTTTCACTGTTACAGTAATACCTGCTCCTTTAGAGCCCTTTTTAGATGCATAGACCATCATTGCCTGTGCCTGCTCTTGTTCTGAGAGGTGGCACATTGTTGGTTGTATTGTGGTATCAAAATAGACACCAGCTTTCTGCAAAGCTATAATAGCATTTGCTGCCTGCTCTGGGCTAGGCGTTTCACCAACATAACTGATTACTAAAACTTGTCTTTCCATATTTAATGAGTTGATATTAATGCTTTCTTCCCATCAATTATAGTGTCGTGGTATGAACCAGGAGACTCGTTTGTTACTACCCTGGTTGGCGGCGCCTCCGTCACCGTAGTGGTTTCTTCATGCACAATGCCTGGTATATTTGTCGGGGTAGTTGTTGTAATTGTTGTTGTCTGATTTGTGTTCGCTACATTATCGTCAGGAGATGACGGTGGTAAATTGTCGTATATCTGCCTATTACTTAAGAATTCTCCTACGATATCAGATTTCTGAACAAACGTTATCTTTTTTGATAGTACTGTGTATACATTCTTAATAATGTTTGGCGGCATCGCCAAGAATACACTGTCTACGAATGCGTTTGTCTTTAGAGTTTTCTGACATTCTATGACATCAGAATACGATGTGAATACAGGATTCACAATCGAGTCTAAAGCAACCTCTACATCGGCTGCTTTCACTTTTGTTGAAGGCAAGAGTTTTGGTCCTCCTTCACACGAGAGCAAGGCTGTTGTGCCTGCTGTTGCTAGGATTACTGTTAATACGATGCATCCTAGCCAAGAAAGAAATTTCTTCATTTTTGATAAAATTTTAGAAACGTTAATAAAATATGTTAATTAAAACCCAAAAAGATTCAATCAAAACTCAGAATTATTTTAATATTCTGAGTTTGTGTGGATAACATCCTAAATCTGATTTTCTCATACATTTATGATGCATTTCTCCACGAATATCCATGCATACTCTGTAGTTATTTATTAACTTACATTGTACACAGCGATGTTCTCTGAAATCTGGATTACATTTTCTCATTCTACATAAAAAACGATGTTCTTTTCCAAATATGTCCAATGATACAAATGTAATTAGTCTTCCAGCAATCCAAGTTCTTGCTGCTTCTCTTTTTTTACGGCATAGCAGTTTCTTTTTCTTTCTTTTCATTCTTCTTGCCGTATGAGGAAGAAAATTATCTAGTTCTATAATCATATCAATTAAAAACACCCTACACCTTTCACACTGCAAGCTTGTGTTACTCGACCAATCCTCCCACTCCTCGGGTGTTATAAGTGTACCGCCTTCGCCGTTTGTGCGTGACTGAGCCTATTATGTCGTTTGAATACGGCGCTCTAGCGGTACAATAGTAAAAGATAGGCTATTTTCACAAACAACCTATCTCCCCACAGACATTATGTTTCACAACATCATGTTGTGTCAATGTTAAGTTGCAAATAACGAATTACTTAACTAACATAACATTTAAAATATCTAACAAAATGCCATATTGGGAAATAGTTGGGGATGATGGATTTACACCACCGACCTTCGGACCCCCAGTCCGACGCTCTTATAGTATCTGAGCTAATCCCCAGGTGTGAGTTAACGCTATCTCTCACTAGACAGTTTCTGCGAGTTCGGTTTCTTTAGAAATCTAACTACTGTCTTTCCGGTAATTTGGTACACAGCCTCCGGCTGGAACTCAGTTTGACCCACTGAGTCTAAGCTTCGTTTCAGTGTCGCACATTATGTGCTAAGTTTCTGCTTAGTTGGACAGGTGTACATATGTCCTCGTTTTGTTTTGCAATTGCACCCTCTCCTCTTTTCCTACAACGTGTACTTTGCTGTACCCTCCAGGGCTTGAGGTTTCCTGGCATCGGTGAGTTCTATGCAATTTAAATGAAAGTCACTATTCTCACGAACGGTGACTTTCTGACGTTTTCTAACAAATAACATAAATAGGTAAAATTAGATAGGCTTTATACTCTAACAAATATTATCTGTTGCAATTCACAATCTGGACGTGTGTCCTGATTGTATTTAGTAAGAACGTTAGGACATAACAAGATGTTATCTTCATAGACACATCCTTTACATCCACACGTACGGCGCTTCACACGAAGGAGATGTCCTTGATATACATAAAACCTTCCTGGTTTTAATGCTTTCATGGTACAACACCTCCTTCACAATGTTTGTTGATAAAGTAGAATATTATTAATAATATTACTATAACAACCCAAAACCATGGTTGTAGTGGCCAACCTGGATCTTTCTCTATGTAGTTTTTTGGAAATGGAACCATTATTCTATTGCTATGATATTCTCTAAAAATATTCTAACACATGGACCTTTTGCTGCTTTTGTACGAGGTTTATTCCATATTAGTTTCCATACTCGTTGTAAACCATTGTATGTGTAGTATATTTTCTTAGTTCTATTGTAGAACATAATAATATCTACACCCTCGTCATAAGCAACATCGAGTAAATTATCCCAAGAGGATGTGGCTTCATGTACAATAGATGTCTCATATTTGGATATTCTTTCAAATTCCTCTTTTGAGACAGACAGACGATATACTTTTTGTACTTCATAGTTATCTATAGGTAATCTCACTTCTTCTGAAATGTTGCCTATTTTAGACATATAAATACCAAAAATACTACCGTCTTTATGTACATCTGTAATTCTTATGTATCGACCAATCTTTGTAGTCGACCTTATTATATCTCCTACTTTCATCGTGTTACTAAGAAATTACATTCACACTTACCCCCCAGTCGTTGTACATTATCTCTTAAAGAATTGATAAATGCGTCAGCACCAGGCTCCGTTATACCACTCACTAGCAACAGTGTTGCTGTACCACTCTTAGCAAATACTCTACGTTTAGAGTTACCAAGAGTATCCACACGCTTCTTTTTAGGAAGCGGTGGATTCTGTTGATTAGTTTTGACCATGTTCTTTGAGATAAAGTTCACACATTTCTTTTAGCAGGTTATGACTTATCATACCCCAGCAGGTCGGCCCTGATACTAATGGATGAGTTGTTTTGTCAACAATCAATGCACCACGTACGTGGCGGTCGTCATCTGACGGCAAGTTCATGTCGTGTAACAACTTTTTTACAAGTGACAACTTTTTTACAAATTCTAACGTTTCGAGATGTTGTTTCTCTTCGTTGCCAAACTCAATTAGAGGTTGCAGCTCTAGCTTCTCAATAGCAGACATGAAATTTGTGGCTACAATTTCAAGACTGTGCATTTCTGCAGAATGCAGAGGAGTTGGGAATTTTCTACCTACAACACCAATTGGTTGTGTTACACTCTTTTCTACATGCCATGAGATATGCATATCTTTGGCAATGTTGTCGATTTTTTCCCGCAGTTCTTCAGACTCCATCTTTTCTAATTGGTCATCTGTAAGAACAACCATAATCTCACAAAGTAGGGAATCATCTGCAAGACTAATTCTTTTTTCCATTGATTGAATGTTTATTGTTATTTACTTGTGTACAGACCTATCCCTGTACTGGATGTGCAATAAATTGCTAATGCAAGTAATATTAATCCTATAATGAACCAAATTACTTGCTTACTCTCTCTGTCCGTCTTCATCATCTCTTGCTTTCAAAGCATTGTTTAGACCAACTATGAGAGCAAATATGCCAATGAGATAAACAACTGCACATAAACCTGCAGCCGTTAGAATTGCATCTTTCATTTCTTTTGGAGTTGTTTTGTTACTTCTGGCAAATATTGTTTATACTGCTTACCTGTCTTTGATGATGTTCTTATGATAAAACATTTACCTGTAGAACTCATATAAATGGGATATTTAGTCCCATCTGTAGACATATAATAGTATTTAGTGAGAGTCACATCTTTTTTCTTAAATTGATGTGATGTAGAGTCTTGCACAAATACATTACCTTTACGAGTAACCTTTTGTGCGCATGCCGATTGGATTAAACTTACACAAAATAACAAAAATAATATTGCTATTGTAAGTATTATTCCTACCCAAAAGTCTTTTGTTTTCATACGCCTTGTTTTAAACTGTCACACATATTCCTTATAGAAGACAAATACTCCCATTTAAGAACGTCTTTGCATTCTTTTGCTACTTGTTCCCATTGGGTTACTGTGATATAACTATCACTTAAGAGTAAGATGCTACCTGCATCTGCAATCTTGTTA
>Ga0310690_10011823_pt1 | contig 10756 bp, 15 predicted proteins | sample AusTroGonzalo_MG_2_FD_207661 | JGI IMG/M metagenome (GOLD analysis project Ga0310690, IMG submission 207661) | Bovine rumen microbial communities from tropical cattle in Woodstock, Queensland, Australia - Gonzalo_04 (v2) (version 2) | ecosystem: Host-associated > Mammals > Digestive system >...
GTGACACTCGTGATAACCCAAAAGCTTTAGATAACGCTATAAACGACATTAGTTTAATTACAGGTCAAAAACCAGTTGTTACTTATGCTAAAAAATCTATTGCTGCTTTCAAATTAAGAGAAGGTGCAAAGGTTGGATGCAAAGTAACATTAAGAGCTGGAAAAATGTATGATTTTGCATATAAATTATTTAACGTAGCTCTACCAAGAGTTAGAGATTTTAGAGGAGTTTCAACAAACTCATTTGATGGAAGAGGAAATTATTCAATTGGTGTTAAAGAACAATTAATATTCCCTGAAATCGAATATGATAAAATTGATAAATTAAGAGGTATGGATATTATATTCGTAACAACAGCTAAGAGTGATGAAGAAGCAAAAGAATTATTATCACTTTTAGGAATGCCATTTAAAAATTAATCAAATTTTATGAGATATTTTAAATTTAAGAAAGGAGTCTCAAATGGCTAAAACATCATTAAAAGTTAAACAAGCAAGACCACAAAAATATGCAACTCGTGAATATAACAGATGCAGATTATGTGGAAGACCACATGCTTATATTAGAAAATTTGGTATTTGCCGTGTATGCTTTAGAGAATTAGCTCATAAAGGAGAAATTCCTGGAGTTAAGAAAGCAAGCTGGTAATATTAAGATATTAGATTTTAAAGAAGGAGGGTAAATATGAATACAACAGACCCAATCGCAGATATGTTAACAAGAATTAGAAATGCAAATGATGCTAAATTTAAGACAGTAGATATACCAAGTTCTAAAATTAAGAAATCAATTGCACAAGTTCTTTTAGATGAAGGTTATATAAAAGCTTTTGATGAAGTAGAAAATGGAGTTCAAGGAACAATTAGAGTAACATTAAAATACGATGAAAAAGGTGAAAGAGTTATTAGAGGAATTCGTAGAATCTCTAAACCAGGTTTAAGAATTTATGCTAATAAAGAAGATTTACCAAAAGTATTAAATGGATTAGGAATTGCAATCATTTCTACATCAAAAGGAATTATAACAGATAAACAAGCAAGAGAATTAAACGTTGGTGGAGAAGTTATCGCATACGTATGGTAATTTGATCCACAAAATAAACACTGTCTTTAAAATAATTTAAGCTAAGGCAGAAAATTTAAAGAAAGGAATAAATAAAAATGTCAAGAATAGGCAATAAACCAATTACAGTTCCAGCAGGCGTTGAAGTAACATTAAACGGAAATGATGTAACTGTAAAAGGACCAAAAGGAACATTAACAAGAACAGTTCATAAAAATATGACTTTAAAATTAGATGGTAATGTTCTAACAGTAACAAGACCTGATGATGAACCAGGCAATAGAAGTTTACACGGTTTAACAAGAACATTGATAAACAATATGATTATAGGTGTAACAGATGGATTTGAAAGACAATTAGAAGTAAACGGAGTAGGTTATAGAGCTCAAAAGCAAGGAAATAACTTAAACCTTACTTTAGGATATTCTCATCCAGTTATAGTTGAAGCACCACAAGGAATTACTTTTGATGTTCAACAAAATATAATCACAGTAAAAGGTATGGATAAAGAGCTAGTTGGTCAAACAGCTGCTATTATTAGAACAAAGAGACCACCTGAAGTTTACCGTGGAAAAGGTATTAAATATGTTGAAGAAACTATTAGACGTAAAGAAGGTAAAGCAGGTAAGAAATAATAAATGTTCATAGGTTAAACTAAGTAAGCTTTTTGGGGTATATGTAAGCCCCTTAAAGAAATAAAGGGTTTACATATACCCCGTAAAGATAGAATAACCTATAAAATTTAAGAATATAGGAAGGAGCAAAACATGATAGCTAAAATAGATAGAAAAGCTGAACGTCAAAGAAGACATGCAAGAGTTCGTACTAAAATCAGTGGAACAAAAGAATGCCCACGTTTAGCAGTTACAAAGAGTAACAAAAATATTATAGCTCAAGTTATAGATGATACAACAGGTACAACTATAGCATATGCTTCAACTGCAGATAAAGAAATCAAAACTAAAGGTGCTAATATGAAAGCAGCCAAAGAAGTTGGTGCTTTAATCGCAAAAAGAGCAATAGCTAAAAAAGTAAAAAATGTTGTATTTGATAGAGGTGGTTTTATATACCACGGTGTAATTAAAGAATTAGCAGAAGCTGCAAGAGAAGCAGGATTAGAATTCTAGTATAAAAGAAAAGGAGGAAACTTTTACCCATGGAAGAAAGACAAGACGAATTAAAAGAAAAAGTAGTAGCAATCAATAGAGTAGCAAAGGTTGTTAAAGGTGGTAGAAATTTCAGATTCAGCGCAGTTGTTGTTGTAGGAGATGAACAAGGACATGTTGGTGTTGGAAATGGTAAAGCTGCCGAAGTTCCAGATGCAATCAAAAAAGCTATAGAAGATGCTAAAAAGAATCTTGTAGAAGTTCCAATCGTTGGAACTACAGTTCCTCATGAATTCGTTGGAAGATTTGGTAGTGCTAATGTTGTATTAAAACCAGCACCTGAAGGTTCTGGAGTTATAGCTGGTGGTAGCGTAAGACCAGTATTAGAGCTTGCAGGTTATAAAGATATTAATACAAAAGTTATTGGTACAAATAATCCACGTAACGTTGTATATGCTACAATCGAGGCATTAAAATCAATGTCAACAGTTGAAGCAGTTGCTAAAAAAAGAGGAAAAAAGGTTAGCGAAATTTTATAATTTTAAACATTGAAATTAGAAATTTAAATGATATAATTTAAAGAGTTAAAATAATTACGTAAAAAGGGAGGTGCAAAAAGATGGAACTTGGAAATTTACATCCAGCTACTAAAAAGGCATCAAAGAAGAGAATTGGCCGTGGTGTTGGATCAGGCTTAGGAAAAACTTCTGGCCGTGGTCATAAAGGTCAAAAAGCAAGATCAGGTGGCGGAGTTAGACGTGGTTTCGAAGGTGGCCAAACACCATTATATAGAAGATTACCAAAAAGAGGATTTAACAATGCAAGATTTGCCCGTCAATATACAGAGGTAACATTATCAATGTTAAATCAATCTAAGAGCGCTGAAGTTACAGCTGAAAGCTTATTAAAAGAGGGTATTATCGGTAAGGTAAATGATGGTATCGTTATTTTAGGAAATGGTAACTTAGATAAAGCATTAACAGTTAAAGCTAAGAGATTCACAAAAACAGCCAGTGAAAAAATTCAAGCCGCAGGCGGAAAGATAGAGGTGATTTAGTTTGTTTAAGACCATTAAAAACGCACTAAAAACCCCAGAAGTTAGAAAAAGATTATTATATACTTTATTATTAATAGTAATCTTTAGATTTGGTTGTTATATTACAGTCCCTGGAGTTAATACAATAGCTCTTCAAGAGTCTATGAATAATTCAACTTCAACATTAACGGGCTTAATAAATACAATCTCTGGTGGAGCTTTTTCAAGATTGTCTATATTTGCAATGACAATCTCACCATATATTACAGCACAAATCGTTATCCAATTATTAGGAATGGTTATTCCATCTTTAGAGAAATTAATTAAAGAAGGTGGAGAAGTAGGAAGACGTAAAGTTAATACTTATACAAAAATATTAAGCTTAATATTAGCTTGTGTTGAAGCATTAGGTATATTTATTAGCTATAAGAATTCTGGAATATTCTATGATACATCTTGGTTAACAGCTGTAACAATAGTAATTTCTTTATTAACAGGTACATCATTATTGATGTGGTTAGGTGAAGAAATCACAAATAAAGGTATTGGAAATGGTATTTCAATGATTATCTTCATTGGTATTATTTCAAGATTACCATCTGTAGTAGTTTCATTATGGAACTTAACAGTACAAGCAACTGGATTTAGTACAGTAGGATTTGTTACAAGTTTAGGAGTTTTAATTGGTGCAATAGTTTTAGTTGCAGGTGTTGTATTCGTACAACAAGCTGAAAGAAGAGTACCAGTTCAATATGCTAAAAAAGTAGTAGGACGTAAAATGTATGGTGGACAAAACACACATATTCCTCTAAAATTAGCTATGGCTGGTGTTATGCCAATTATCTTTGCTTCAAGCTTTATGACATTCCCAGCAATGCTTATCCAAATCTTTAATCCAAATGCAGCTGCAGCTGGAGCAACAGGATTCTGGGCAGTATTGTATAATTTTTCAATTGCAACATCTTCATCAGCAGTTGGCTGGGGATACAGTTTAGCAAATGCTTTAGTATATTTACTATTAATAGTTGGATTTACATTCTTCTATACATTTGCTACATTCAATCCAGTAGAAGTTGCAACAAACTTAAAACAAAATGGTGGATTCGTACCAGGTGTTAGACCAGGTAAACCAACAAGTGATTATTTATCAAAGATAATCTCAAAATTAACATGGTTTGGTTCTGTTTTCTTAGCAGTAATCGCAATATTACCAATGTTAATGAGATTTACAAGTTTGAACTTAGCATTTGGTGGTACATCAATCTTAATCGTAGTTGGTGTTGCACTAGAAACAGTTCAACAATTAGAATCATTACTTGTTATGAGACACTATAAAGGATTTTTAGAGAAATAATTCAAGTATAAAGTCAGATTTGCAGTAAAATGCAAATCTGACTACTTGTGTTTTTAATACTTAAACGTTCATATATATTAAAATAAAAGCGCCGTACAGAACGGCTTGCTCGTTGGCGCTTACCTCGCCTGAGAGCTCGGCCGAAACGGTACAGAACCGTTTCGAGCGCACTCGCATTTTGTTTTAATATATATGAACATTTGATATAAAAGGAGGAAGCTACTATGATTTTTATTATGTTAGGAGCGCCGGCAAGTGGCAAGGGAAGTGTTGCAGAATTATTATCAAAACATTATAAAATTCCAGCAATTTCAAGTGGTGACATATTTAGAAAAAACATAAGTGAAGAGACAGAACTAGGTTTAAAAGCAAAAGAGTTTATGGACAAAGGTCTATTGGTACCAGATGATATTACAATTAATATGATTAAAGATAGATTAAAAGAACCAGATACTGTTAATGGAATGATTTTAGATGGTTTTCCAAGAACAGTAGCACAAGCAAAAGCATTAGATGAAATGCTTGAAAAAGATGGAAAGCAAATTGATTGCGTAGTAAATCTTGAATCTAAAGAAGAAGAAGTATTAGCTCGTGTTGTAAATCGTAGAGTATGCCCAAAATGTAAAGCAATATTTAATACAGTTTTACATCCATCAAAAGTTGAAGGTATTTGTGATAATTGTGGATCTAAAATAGTTCAACGTGAAGATGATACTCTAGAAAGAGCAAAGAATAGATTAGTAGTATATCATAAAGAAACTGCACCTGTTGCAAAATACTATGAAAAAACAGGAAAACTATTTAGTACTTTATTAAGCGAAAGTGCTAATCGCATGAAAAATGAAGTAGCTAATGACGTTATTGAACATATGAAAGGCAAATAATGATAACGATTAAATCAGAACGTGAAATAAAGCTTATGAGAGAGGCAGGCAAGCTTGTTTCTCAAATGTATGAATATGCAGAAAAAATAATAAAGCCTGGTTTGTCTACTTATGAACTTGATAAAATGCTTGAAAAGTTTGTAAGAGAAAAGGGTGGAATTCCAGCACAGATTAATTATCCAAGTGGAGTAAAAGGTGTACCTCCATTTCCTGCAAGTACTTGTATAAGCGTAAATGATGTTATAATTCATGGAATCCCAGATAAGCAAACTATATTAAAAAATGGTGATATAGTAAAAATAGATACAGTAATAGAAAAAAATGGCTATAATGGTGATGCTGCAAGAACTTTCTTAATTGGTGATGTTGATCCAGAAGTAAAGCGCTTAGCAGATGTTACTAAACAAGCATTTTTTGAAGCATTAAAGTTTGCAAAAGTAGGTTATAGAATAGGTGATATATCTTATGCAGTACAAGAATATGTACTAAATAATGGCTTTGATGTTATAAAAGAATTTCAGGGCCATGGCATAGGAAAAGAAATGCATGAAGATCCAGGAGTTCCAAATTATGGAAAACCAGGAAAAGGACCTCGCTTAGAAGAGGGAATGACAATATGTATTGAACCTATGGTAACACAATTTAGTCCTGAAATTTGGGAACTAGAAGATGGATGGGGAATAGTTACTCAAGATGGCGGTATGACAGCCCATTACGAAAATACAATTTTAATTACAAAAGGTGAACCAGAAATTTTAACACTTTAATATGAAATTTTTGTAAAAAATATTAAATTTTTATTACATTTTCTGTTGACATTTGTCTTAAAAAATTGTATAATATATTAGCTATAATGCATTTTTGCGTTTTATAGCCAGTTTTATTTGGAGGAAAATCCTTGGCAAAAGAAGATATAATTGAAGTTGAAGGTACTGTTGTAGAAGCATTACCTAATACAAATTTTAAAGTAGAATTAGAAAATGGACATCAATTAATTGCCCACATTTCAGGCAAATTAAGAATGAACTATATTAAAATTCTACCAGGTGATAAAGTAAAATTAGAATTATCTCCTTATGACTTCTCAAAAGGTCGTATAATCTGGAGAGCAAAATAGATTAATAATTAACTTAAGTAGCTGTGAAGAAATTCATGGTGAATTTTCGTGTTGTTTATTATTTAAAAATAAATATAATAAAGCGATATGCACTAACCCATGCATACCGGAAATTAATTGGAGGTTAAGGTAATGAAGGTAAGACCATCAGTAAAGAAAATGTGCGAAAAGTGCAAAGTAATTAAAAGAAGAGGCGTTGTCAGAGTTATTTGTGAAAATCCAAAACACAAACAAAGACAAGGCTAATTTATCGTGCTTTTTAATGTAGTATCTTAAAGCTTAATTCCTTAGAGTAAGCAAAAAGATTAATTAAAAGGCAAGTATTTATTTTTAGATATTTACATGGATCTTGAGCGGCTGAATTCTAGGCCCATGTTGATATAGAGTTTTTGAAGATTAAGACTACTTAAATCTAAATTATTAAATAAAAATAGCAAATTCTTGTAGTAGCTATATAATATGTTAATAAGTATTTTTAAGTACATTTCAGCTTATATCTTGCAAGAACAATAGATTAATTAATAAAGAAAATTATTTTTGGAGGTACAAAAAATAATGGCTCGTTTAGCAGGAGTTGATTTACCTAGAGAAAAAAGAGTTGAGATAGCTTTAACATATATTTATGGTATAGGTTTAACAAGCTCTCAAAAGATCTTAAAAGAAGCTGGAATTAATCCAGATACTAGAGTAAAAGATTTAACAGATGATGACATAACAAATATAAGAAAAGCTATGGACGGATACAAATTAGAAGGTGATTTACGTCGTGAGGTAGCTTTAAACATTAAAAGACTTACAGAAATTGGTTGCTACAGAGGTGTTAGACACAGAAGAGGTTTACCAGTTAGAGGTCAAAGAACAAAAACTAATGCTCGTACAAGAAAAGGCCCAAGAAAATTAGTAAGCAAATCAAAGAAAGCTAATTAGTAAGAAGGGAGTTATATAGAAATGGCAAAACAAGCAGCAAAGAAGACAGTAGTTAGAAGAAGAGAAAGAAAAAATATAAATACTGGTTCTGCACATATTCACTCAAGTTTCAATAACACAATAGTTTCTATTACAGATACTCAAGGTAATGTTATTTCTTGGGCAAGTGCAGGCGAATTAGGATTCAAAGGTTCTAGAAAAAGTACACCATTTGCAGCAGGTGAAGCAGCTGAAACAGCAGCTAAAGCAGCAATGGAGCACGGCTTAAAAACAGTTGACGTATATGTAAAAGGACCAGGTGCTGGACGTGAAGCAGCAATTCGTGCTTTACAAACAGCAGGATTAGATATAACAATGATTAAAGATGTTACTCCAATTCCACACAATGGTTGTAGACCACCAAAAAGAAGAAGAGTATAATAGGAGGGGAGATTTAAAATGTCAAACAATAAAGACCATGTTTTAAAAAGATGCAGATCTTTAGGTATTGAGCCTGGTTTTTTAGGATATAATAAAAAATCAAGAAGAAATGTAGCTAGAAGTAACAGAAAAATCTCTGAATATGGATTACAATTACGTGAAAAACAAAAAGCTAAATTCATATATGGAGTACAAGAAAGACAATTCAGACATTACTTTGAAATGGCATCTGCAAAAAAAGGTGTTACAGGTACAAACTTATTACAATTATTAGAGAGCAGATTAGATAATGTTGTATATAGATTAGGTTTTGGAAATACAAGACCACAATCACGTCAATTAGTTACACATGCTAACTTTGAAGTAAATGGTAAAAAAGTTAACATTGCAAGCTACTTAGTAAAACCTGGAGATGTTATTACAGTTAGAGAATCAAAGAAAAATAATCCATTAATTAAAGAGAACACTTCAAAAAGACCTGTTCCAGAATGGTTAAAATATGATGAAAAAACTCAAACAGCTAAAGTTGTTCGTCTAGTAGAAAGAGAAGAAATTGACGTTCCAGTTGAAGAACACTTCATCGTTGAGTTATATAATAAATAAAATATAATACTTAGGATACACGTACGTAAGAAAGATATTTATAAGTGAGTTAGGTTATAAACCTATTAGGAGGTAAGAATGATTGAATTTGAAAAACCAAAAATCGTATGTAGCGAAGCAGACGATAAGAGGAATTATGCAAAATTCATATGTGAACCATTAGAACGTGGCTATGGAATGACAATAGGAAATTCATTAAGAAGAATACTATTATCATCATTACCAGGTGCTGCAATTACAAGCATTAAGATAAACGGCGTTGTACACGAATTCTCAACAATTAAAGGTGTTGTAGAAGATGTTCCTGAGTTAATTATAAACTTAAAGAACGTTAGATTAAAAGTATTTGATAATGAAGAAAAAATCATTAGAGTTGACCATAAAGGTGCTGGAGAAATCAAAGCTGGTGATATAGTAACTGGAGAAAACGTAGAAATTTTAAATCCAGATTTACATATTGCAACTTTATCTGAATCAGCTGATTTCCATATGGAAATGACAGTTAACCGTGGTAGAGGTTATAATGTTGCTGAAAAGAATAAAAAAGAAAATTCTGCAATAGACGTATTACCAATCGATTCAATATTCACACCAGTTAAAAAGGTTAATTACACAGTAGAAAATACACGTGTTGGACAAATGGTAGATTATGATAAATTAACAATCGAAGTTTGGACAGATGGCAGTTTAAAACCATTTGAAGCATTAAGCTTAGCAGCAAAAGTTATGACAAGTCACTTAGAATTATTTATTGACTTATCAGAAGCTACAAGAAATACACAAGTAATGATCGAAAAAGACGAATCTAAGAAAGAAAAAGTATTAGAAATGCCTATCGAAGAATTAGAATTAAGTGTACGTAGCTATAACTGCTTAAAGAGAGCTGCAATCGCAACAGTTGAAGATTTAACTAATAAATCTCAAAATGAAATGATGAATGTTCGTAACTTAGGTAAAAAATCATTAGATGAAGTAACTAATAAATTACGTGCATTAGGTTTAGGCTTTAGAACAATGGACGAAGATTAATTTAGATAATAGAATTTTACTTGTATTACAAGCAAAATGATGAAAGGGGAAAATAAAGTGTCAGGTACAAGAAAACTTGGAAAACCAACTGATCAAAGATTAGCAATGTTAAAATGCTTAACAACAGATTTAATCTTAAATGGTAAAGTAGTTACTACAGAAGCTCGTGCTAAAGAAGTTAAAGCTATTGCTGATAGCGTTATTGCATTAGCTGTTAAAGAACATAAAAACTTTGAAGAAGTAGAAGTTAAAGTTGTTAAAGCTAAATTAGATGCTAAAGGAAATAAAGTTACAGAAAAAGCAAAGAGCAAAAATGGTAAAGAATATTTAAGAGTTGTTAAAGAAGAAAAAACAGAAAAACGTCAAAAAGATATGCCTTCAAGATTAAATGCAAGACGTAAATTAATGACTAAAGTAAATAAAGTAGAAGGAGTTGATTTAATGGATAAATTATTCAACGAAATCGCTCCAAAATACGAAGGCCGTCAAGGTGGTTATACACGTATTTTAAAAATGGAACCACGTAGAGGCGATAATGCTGATGTTGCTTTATTAGTATTAGTATAAGAGAATAATTAATATAAAAAGATTGGAGGCTTTAGTTTCCAATTTTTTTATTTGTGGAGGAATTATGCAAAAACCAGAGTTATTAGCACCTGCTGGAAGCTTTGAAAAGGCAAAAATTGCTTTTATGTATGGAGCAGATGCAGTTTATTGTGGTACGCCAAAATTATCATTAAGATCACGCAGTCAAGTCGATGATAATGATATGGTAAATATAATTAAATATGCTCACGATTTAGGTAAAAAGGTTTATACAGCAATTAATATTTATGCTTTTGATGAATATTATGATGATATAAAAGATGCTGCCAAAACATTAAATGAGCTTAAAGTTGATGGTATATTAGTATCAGATGGAGGAGTATTAAATATTATTAAAGAATATGCTCCAGATATTGATATTCATATTTCAACACAAGCAAATACTGTAAGTTGGCATAGTGTAAAATTTTGGTATGATAATGGTGCAAAACGTATAGTATTAGGCCGTGAGTTATCTAGTGAACAGATTAAAGATATCATGGATAATAAGCCAAAGGACTTAGAAATAGAAATGTTTGGTCATGGTGCATTATGTTTTAGCTATAGTGGAAGATGTTTCTTAAGTCAATTCTTACAAAATAGAAGCGGTAATTTAGGAGATTGCGCACAAAG
>Ga0310690_10011824_pt1 | contig 10756 bp, 7 predicted proteins | sample AusTroGonzalo_MG_2_FD_207661 | JGI IMG/M metagenome (GOLD analysis project Ga0310690, IMG submission 207661) | Bovine rumen microbial communities from tropical cattle in Woodstock, Queensland, Australia - Gonzalo_04 (v2) (version 2) | ecosystem: Host-associated > Mammals > Digestive system >...
ATTTCAAAGAAACTTTCAATCTTATTGGATTTAACGTTTTCGATTGTTGGATAATTACCGCTTTCAATCTTTTTATAAATGCTATCTAGGAAAGCTGGTCCATAATCAAAATTACAAAATGAAGGTAAGAGCATTTTATTATCTTTATATGCTTCCTTAACCCCTAAGTTTTCAAAATAATTTAAATCTAATATGATATCTTCTATTTCATCTCTAGTAAAAATATGTTCTTTATCTTCTGGAGTGAAATTATAGCCATTTTTATGCAAGAAAGTACCAACTTCACCATCTGGCTCATTAGTGGATTCAAAATAACGAATAAAAGAGAAATTATTAGCGATTTCATATCTCACTTTTTGCTGTAAAAGCATAAATCTCTTATATGTTTCTGGTTCGCTTTTAGGATCAGGTACTACCCAAGCATCACTAGCCTTATAGCCATAAGGATAAACAAACCCCCAGTCTAGAAGAATAAATTTCTCTATGCCTGCTTTTCTAAGCGATTCTAAATAGTTATGGAATTTAATCATTCCTTTTGGGATAAATTCAATTTCATCGTTAGGTTTAATTTTTATAATCTCTTTGGTGAGTAGCCACACCCTCATAACTTTACAACCATAGAGTTTAGAAAAATAAGTGATATATTTGTTTTTTAACGATTTATCACAGTTAGAATTAACTTCACCAGATACTTCATCTAGTCCTAATAAAAAAGTGGTATCAATCATAAGTGCGCATCCAAATCATAATCTTCGCCGTTAAAGGCTTTTGCTAAAGCATATGCTGCTGGTTTTGGTTTAGCAGGAGTAAGTGGATCATCAGGGTGATAGAATAATCCGAAATTCTCTTCTCCGCCGGTACTATCTAATACTTGATGGACAAGATTAGTTAGTCTAAAGGCAAAGAAACCAGTCACATATGGCATATTTTCTCTAATTAAGCGATAAGCAGTAGTGTAATTCTCTGCAATTGTGTTTAGAGTTTTTTCATCTCTAACCCCAAAATCAGTCCAGCCAATTTCACTAAAATAGACTTCTTTTCCTTCATCTCCATGGTTTTTCACAATTTGATAAATGCTGTTATTGTAACTAACCCATTCATCCCATTTAATGCTATTATCTTCATCAAATTTATTTGGATACGGGTGCCAGTTTAAAATATCAAAATAGTTGTCTGGATTAGTGTCGCTTTTTTCTGTCGCTACTGGTAAGGTTTTAGATTCAATCTTTTTATATATTAAATCGACAAAATCAGGAACGCTTGCTTGATTAGTTAAGCCTGGAAAAACCACTCTAGCGTTTTCATCCACTTCTCTTATAGCTCTTCTAACATACCAGCATAAATCTAATAAAATCGCGGTTTTATCATCATCGTTATAGATGTAATCATAATTTACAGAAATATCGCCGTTATATATAAAACCATTTTTATGAATACAACCAGGACACGCAAAATCGGGCTCATTTCCTGGTTCAAAATTTCTTATTTCTGGGAATAATTCTTTGACCTTTTTACTCGCTAAAGCTTGTAAATTCAAAAAACTAACATATTGTTCATATTCTTCTCTTGGATCAGGTACTACATAGCCAGTAGAAGGAATATATCCATATGGATATAAATATGAAGTATAAAGCATTAAAAAGTTTTCAATGCCGCCTTCTTTTAATTTATCTATATGGTCTTTCATAGTTAGATAGTATTTTTGATTAACGATAAGTTCATCATTTTCTTCTACATCAAATAAACCACTTAAAGCAATCCAAATACGAACCGACTTGGCGTTTAATGCTTGAACTTTGCTTTTGCTCCATTCATTGGTTAGAGCATAGTCAACCCCGTTATTAAATTCTCCAGATAAAGCACAAATCCCGTTAAAGTAGGAATAATCATATGTGTAGGTAGGAGTGGAGTTATTTTGATTACACGCTGCAAGCATCGCTACACTAACAAGTAATAGTGAAAATAATTTCTTTTTCATTTTCTAATCGTCCTCCTTCTAACGGAAATGGTGATTATTCCAATTAAAGCAATTGTCATTAATAGGAAAGAAGTCCCCTCAATTGAACCGGCACAGCCACTTGAACTACCAGTCATAGATTCTTTTACTGGCCATGGATCAAAATAATCAGTGGCTTCATCATAATCACGGCTAACAAAAGTTGCATATTTATTTAAATTAATAAAAGTAAATGCCTCTAAATCCGCAAAGCCATTAAGCGAGGTAATTATTAAATTATCGAAACTCGCAATGCTGACTTTGAATTCAATGACTTGATTATCTAAAAGCGATAAAGCATCCTCTCCACTGACAAAGCGAATAATTAATCGGTTATTTAATCTTTCAATTTCAAAGACCGCACCTTCAAAACTAAATGAAGAGTCTAAGTCATATTTTTGATTTAAATCATTATCAACAATAGAGATATATGGTCTAGTGTCATTAACTAATTTGATGACTAGATTTCCTTGTTTAATCTCTAATTCGCTTTCAACACTACCGATTTTAAGTCTTAAAAGGTTATCACTAACAAGTTTACTGGTGGAAATATTCCCATCTTCGTTGATTCTTAATCTATTTCTATTGAATTTAGTGTTATCAACAGTTAGTCCACTTATATCTTCGCTAGAAGTGAAATCTAAACGAGTTACTTCTTGATAATTACTTTCTCCAGCATAAGTAGTAGCGGGTGAATCATAATCAAGATTAATAATAGAAAGATTGTCAATACTAAAGGAAATCCCGTATGAGCCATAAACTGATAAATGTCCATCAGTGGTCTCGTTTTCTTTACAAATAACGCTTGTTCTAACAATACCTAAATTAGCCTCATCTTCACCTTCTAATAAATAATGTAATGAAACAGTGTTATTTCTAGCCACAAACATCAAGGTGAATTTATTTTGATCTTTAAAGAAATCAATTTGTTGGTCATCTTCATCCACAAAACTATGTCTTGCTTCTGGGGTGTAATCCATATTAGTGGCATATGGAACGGTATAGTATGTACCAGTTTCATCTGGATAATAACCAATTCCTAGCGATTTTGAGTTATCGATATTCATGCCGTTAATGGAATTACCAAATTTAATACCGACACAACCACCATAAGGGACTTCTAAACTATTGATTTCAACATCAAATTTAACGACGAAATCCTTATAGAGATTTTTTGGTCCAAAGAAAGAGGTACCGGTCGCGTTATTAAATTCTAATTTTCCATTGCCATTATCTTTCTTTGTCCATTTTGATAAGGACACATTTGTGCCGATATCAAAATCTTTTTTAGGAATGTAGTAGTCATTGATATATTCATCTATATCTTCTAAATATGTTTTCTTAATGCCGTCGAAGTTTAAAAATAAATCAGCAGCATTACGTTTATAATAATTGTTTCTATATAATTTAAAGGATTTAATATAGGCACCTTTACCATGAGTTACGCTGTTATTTGTGGCATAAGACATTAAACCTACAAGTCCTTCATAATCATCGATTTTAAAGCTATATAAAATATCATTAGCGCTTACTTCGATATCTCCATTTATTGAGATTTTAATCTGCAGTTTAGCGGATAAATTTATATTTTCATTAGTAGTACTTTGCTGATGGATTATCTCACCATCTGGATTGGCGATTACTAGAGCAAATCCACTAGATAATCTTTCAATACCAAAGAAAAATCCTCGCAAATCTTCTGTTTTCAATGCCAGAAGCAACATTTAAGTCCATTTCTGAATATAGAATTATGCTTTCTAAAGTATAAGCGTTATCAATATCTTTGTTGTCTGGTACATTTAATGGCAGTTTATAAATTGCACCTGAATTAATATCTTCGATAAATAACGAATTAACGTAACCTACTTTAACATCGCTTTCTTTAAAACTATTCGCGTACCATTCACTATCAATAGTCCCGCTTGTAGAATATAAGATTTTAGAAGTGGAAAAATCATCTTCATAAACTAATTCATCATTTCCGTTATGGATACTTAAATTAAAGATCTCTACTTGTTTAAGATTGGTGTTAAAGCCAAAAAAGCCATCAACATTATTTACTTCTAGTGGCTCTTCAAAGATATTTCCTATTAATTCATCATTCTCATAAATAGAGCACTGTAAAGAGGAATGACCTTCGTTGATATATTTAGCTGATAATTCAACAGTCCTTCTTAATTCAGTAACGATACCAAAAGGAGAAATAGTGTAGTCTCCACTAGCTTCTAAAGAACCAGAATAATCAGTTAGTGCTTTTGAATAATTGTTATCAAAAAATACGACGCCAGCTTTCATAGATGAAAAGGCTGAATTTGAATTTAATCCACCTAGGCCGATTGCAAACCAACCACCCATATTCGATGTTTGTAGTTCAAAAGAAATTTTATAATCACCCTCTAATCTTTCGTGGTAATTAATTGAGGAGCTCCAACTATATTGAGAAGGTGTGAATCGCATTGATGAATGATTGTTTTTTAAACTAACATTATCGGTAATTTCCCATCTATCATTAAATTCATCACCGTCAAAATTATCAGAAAATATTTGTCTAGTTTCATAAGCGGCATCTACTTTTTGATAAACCGGATTATTCACTAAAGAAACCGCAAATAGTGTTCCTAATAGACAAGTGGATATAGCAAATATTAATTTATTTTTCATTAATAAGATACCTCCGCGGTAAATCTATTTAATAAAGCACGCATTAACAAATTAAGTGGTAAGACAAACATGGTTAAGATAATACCTAAACACGCTGCGCTTATCAGTCTTTGAGTATCAAACCCCGCATCAGCAACAAGATTAAAAATCTGCCAAGGTGTGGTTAAGAATTTTCCATCTACTCCAGAGTTACCTTCTAAGATTAACATTGGTTGCATAAAGAAGGCATATACTGATGAGAAAATCATCATTACCCAAGTGGTAATAGTTGGCATAATTAGTGGAAGAGTGACATGGGTTAATTCTCTAAAGAAACCACATCCATCTAATCTAGAAGCTTCGCTAATCTCTTTTGGAATGCGGTTCATTGCGCTGGTTAATAGAATTACGTTAGCACCCATACCATTTAAAATCGCGAATGTATAAATAAGTGGCCACTTCACATTAACGTCAACATCAGGAGTGAGCCACTCCTTATTTATGCCTATAGCGGATAAAAGCTGGGCTACTGGTCCAATAATTACAGTAGTGCCATCATTAAATTGCCTAAACATTTCTCTAAATGCGGCCGCTAAAACAACGATTGAAATAACGGATGGCAAATAGAAAATAATACGATAGAACGAATAACCATATACTTTCTTATAGAAAGCATAAGCCACGATAATAGAAATTGGTAAGATGATAAAGTTGATACCGACTGCGTGGAATGAATTCCAGAAGCTATTTGCAGCCGAAGTATCTTCTTTTAAGAAAATATCTTTAAAGAGTCTAGAATAGTTTTCAAACCAGACAAAAGTCTCTTCTCCATATTCATTTACTCTAAATAGAGTAAGTCTTATAGTGTCAAAATTAATAAAACACCAGAAGACCGCAAAATGAATTAAAGAAAGTGCCAAAAAGGAGCAGATGAATACTGTTCTTTTGGTTTTAGCGAAGACTTGTTTCTTTAAGATCATTTCTTCTCCTTATTTTTCTTTATAGTCCGTAAATACGTTTCCATTCATTAAATGATTTAACAGCACGACTATAAATGCTATTAAATGAAGAAGTACCTTCCACCATAATTTGGGCTGGAGATAAATCTTTTAATGAAGAAAGAACAGTGGCGTAATTTGCGCCTAAGAAGATAACTTCAGAAACACCTTCATATAAATAGATAGGCGAAATATCTTCAACTGCGATGTTTCTTGGGAATTTATATAGATAATCATCTGCGTCGTAATATAAATCGAAAACAGATTTTTTAAATTCAGAGAATTCATATCCTTTTGCGAGTTCTCTAACATCATAATTAAATGGTCTAATACCACCTGTAGCTTTGGTAAATTTCACTAAATTTGCTTCGCTAGATGTATAAATTAAGAATTCTTTTGCGAGTTCTTTATTAGCGGCCTTATTTGGAACATAAGCACAGCTAGAAATATTTAAATAAGTTAATTCTTTTGTACTTCCATCTTCATTAGTTAAAGCATTATCTATAGCAGGAACTCTCATCATTTTGAAAGTTTGTTGAGATTCTTTGATAAATAATGAATATTCTTGTTCGAAGAAGTCACCAGTTAAACACATTAATGCTTTTCCTTCTGCGAATGCTTGTTGAGCATTTTTAATGGTCATACTACCAACAGATGGATAAGAATTAACGTATTGTCCGTTAGAGATAAATAATTCTTTAATAGTGGATAAAGCATCTTGAAGACCGGTTTGTTTGAAAATTTCAGGACTATCATATTTCCAGAAGTCATAATAACTTCCTTCGCCTTCATATAAATATTCTTCATCGACTCCTTGTCTTTGCGCCCACCAAGTAGTGATAAATGATTCAAACCAGTTGGTTCCATTTGCGGCTGCCCAACCTAATTTAGTGATATTGGTGCCGTTTTCTTGGTTATAAGCATCAACATCAACGAATATGGCTTTTAATTCTTCGACTGTTTTAGGAGCGCGAGTCCAAACACTATTAACGGAAATATCTTCTCCAACTACAAAGTCAGATTGTACGTGTTTGATTTTATGTAATAAGGTGTCATTATAGGCAATTGAAATAGGAATTGCAGTCCAAGGCATCGCGAATCTATGTTTAGCAGTTTGTCCTCTTCTAATTTCATAAGAATATTGTTCAATTGCTTCTTTATTAACGTAATCTTCAAGTTTAACCTTGCCTTGACTCGTTTCTACACTAGTTTCAAAAACGTCATCGAGATTAGCGACATAACCTTGAGTGACAGCCTTAGGGCTTAATAAGTTAGAAATAATAATATCAGGGCAACGTGCATCGCTAGTTAAATAATAATCAGCACCATAAGTAATACCATCATCAGGAATGAGTTGATAGTGGGTTCCTTCAATAATTTCACTTTCTGGTTTACCTAATTTTTGTGATAAGAATGATTTACAAAAATCGGTTAAATATTCGCTTCCATAACCGCCTGGATAATAAACGATTGAAAGACGATCTTTTTGTGCAATGGTGTTATCGCTATTGGTGGTGCAACCTGTTAAGGATGATAACGCTAAGCACGCTGTAGATAAGGCTAAAAATTTAAATTTTTTCATAAAATACCTCCGTTTTGCTTATTTAATGCCTCCTCCGAGGCTAATTTTCATAATTTGTTTTTGGAACGCAACAAGTAAGATAATGATTGGGATAATAGAGACAATAATAGCGGCGAAATAAAGCGGATAGTTATTCATAAAGACATCTGCATATTCACCGACATCAGTCACTAATGTATGGATTTTTTCTAGTCCAGTAGCGATAGTCATATAGCCTTTTCCTAAGAAGATTCTAGGAGTAATGTAGTCGTTCCATGTACCAATAAATCCTAAAACCCAGTTAGTGCCAATAATTCCCATCGCGTGCGGGAGCATAACTTGGAAAAAGGTTCTTAAATGACCCGCCCCATCAATTCGTGCCGCTTCCATATATGTATCGCTTGTGCTCTTAAAAATCGCATGAACTAATAAGAAACCTAGTCCGGTTCCATTCGCGGACATAAAAGCAATACCAATAAACGGCATTTCAGAAAATCCTAAGGCTTCAAATAAACGTAAGGTAGAAGAAGCGGTTCCAGCAATTGAAACGATCATTGGAATCATATAAACAAAAAACAAAACCGCTCTACCTTTAAATTTATATTTTGCCATCACATATGCCGCTAAAGTGGTGGATATTGATGACATAGTTGGAACGATTAAACAAAGAATTAAGCTATTTTTAAACATTTCAAAGACGTCGAATTTATATCTTTGTAGTTGGAATAGTTGGCTATAATTAGAAAATACCCAAGTAGTAGGAAAAGACCAAGTGTCTTTCGAGAACTGCATCTTATCTTTAAAAGAATTGAGTAAAATCCAATAAAATGGGAAGAGTAAAACAAGAGTGTACAAAGCAAAAATAACCGCAAAAATGATTAAAATAAAGCGGTCTTGTCTTTTGGACTTTTCTTTAATAGGAAAACCCTTGAGTTTTCCATTAATCTCGCTTTCCATCACACAAATTATATGATAGATATTTGATAAATCAAAATATCATAATTACGACTAAAATTTCATTTTTTTGATATTAAATATCAATAATTTTGGTTTAAAAAAACAAAATATGGAGAGCGTTAATCTCCCCATATTTCATTGAAATAATATAAATATTATCTAGTAAGTGATAGTAACTGGAACTACAACAGTTTTTACTTCGTCATTATAGTAAGCAGTAATTCTTAAATTGGTACTACCAGTTCTAGTTGGTGTGAAAGTTGAACCATTAACAGTGAAATAAGAAATAATATTATTGCCTGATTTACTTTGCTCTGCATAATATGTGATCTTAGCATTAACGCTGGCGCCATTAAATAAAACGGTAGGAGCGCTCATATTATAGTTTTGGTTTCTCTTCATAGAAATGCTTGCAGGTGCTTCAATTTCTAATGTATTAGGGGAATAGCCTCTAATTGTGTTAGCTAAATAAGTATCTGCAAAGATATGACCTAAATCAATATAACAAGCGGCATCATAGTGAGCAAAATCAGCAGTTTCACCGATTGGTTCATAAGTAGTGGTTAATGATGAAGTGGTATCGATATAGATATTATGTTCATCTGCTCTAGATCTCTTGATTTCATTGATTTCTTCGGCGTTCATCCATCCACCAGTTGGGCTGATAGAAGCATCATAAACCGCAAATTTAGAGCTTAAATTGTTTCTAAATGTATTTTTGAAATCATTCACAAGATTATTAAATGTTGATAAATATGTTGCTGTTGATTCATTAAAACAAGCATCAGATTCACCTTGCATCCACATAAATGCTTCAATAGACGGTAAGGTATTTGTTGTCGTGTTAATTTTATCAATGAGATTTGTTAAGCAGGTTACTAATCCGTTATATAGCCAGCCTCTTTCATAATTAGCGTCATATGTACATGAAATTGGGACGTTAGATGATGGAGAAATCCAGTCATAATTTAAAGAAGTGGCGCCAAAAGCGTATTTAACAATATAAGTGGTTTCATCTGGGAATACTTTTGATAAGCGGTCCGCTAAACCAATTTCAAAGCCAAATGTTCCCGCTGCTCCCATAGTCGAAGTAGTCGCATTAGCGTATACAGGTCCTTCATCAATGAAGCCGTGGGAGAATCCAGTGATTAAAACGTTATCATAACCGCTTTCAATCTCACTAATCTTAGAAGTGTCAACGGAATTTTCTAAGCAGTCAAAATGTCCAACGCCTGCAGCATTACTTTGTCCCGCCATCACAATAATACGGGTAGTTGGTTGAGGTGAAAATTCATCATCAAATGGATCAATTGTCCAATAATCGCCGTTTTTTCCGCCTTCAGTAAGAGGAGCAATATAGGCGATATGTTCTTCATTAATCTCACCAATCATATAGGCATCATCTTGATCAACGAATTCACCATCTGGTCTTGTTAAATATTGATGTTGGCAGTTACAACATGTCCAAAATTCTTTATGTCCTGCTTGATCAATAGTGGCTTCTTTTTCTTGATAATGATAGCCATGATGATAAGCACATTCAGGAAGAACTAAATTTAAAGTTGCATCTAATTTATCAATATTAGCGGTGGATTGGACTGCGACACCCACTAAACCAGCGAGGCACACTACCATGGAAATGAGTAATACATTCTTCTTCATGATTAGTTCCTCCCTTCCATAGTGGATAGATAGCTCGTGATGTCACTATAATCAGTCGAGCCTCCATTCCATAACTGATAGAGCATTTTACCAATGTTCTTTAGGGTTTTGTTCTCTTCTATCAAACCGAAATTAGGTTCTAAACATCCGCCAAAGGCACTAGCAGCATCACCAATTGCAAAGTCAAACATTCTAAACCAAATCAAGGTCTCAATATAATCTAAGCTATTGATTTTTGTCATCATCGTGCTGGTAAGAGTATTGTTTCTATCGTTATAGTTGACATATTTCCAATATGAATCGGTGGTACCGTTCATATCGGAGAAACCAAACTCGGTTATTGCTACGCTCTTTTTAGCATCATGATGTCCGCCCATAATGGTGTTATGGACATAATTCATGTAATTTAGCCAATCGGTATCATAATCTTCATTATCAATCTTGCTTCTTTGACTATAGGAAGAATATGGTCTATCGTTCCATAGATAAACGGAATCTTCTCCAACATTGCCTTTGGTTGGGAAAACATATGGGTGAAGATTCATAACTTGGAACCAGTTATTGGTGTATGGGTCATCACTATTTTCAATATATGTATAGCAATTAGTAATAAAGCTCTTAGTGTTGTATGGGTGAATGACTGTATTACCACTAGCTAAATAGTCTAGACAAGAGAATGCAGGAGACATAACTCTTAAATTAGATTCCGCTCTTCTAATACCTTTAGATAGAGAGTGACATAAATCCATTGACCATTTTGCTACTGTAGCAATTGGCTCAACCGTTCCATTTTCAACATAGCGTGGTGAACGTTGATATCCACCTCCATCAAATTCGTTAGCAATTTCCACATATTTAAATTCAGGGAATTCTTTAGCGAGCTTATAAGCAAAATTCTCATTAGCGTCTAACCATGCTTGATATGCTTCATTAGTTTGGTTA
>Ga0310690_10011825_pt1 | contig 10755 bp, 12 predicted proteins | sample AusTroGonzalo_MG_2_FD_207661 | JGI IMG/M metagenome (GOLD analysis project Ga0310690, IMG submission 207661) | Bovine rumen microbial communities from tropical cattle in Woodstock, Queensland, Australia - Gonzalo_04 (v2) (version 2) | ecosystem: Host-associated > Mammals > Digestive system >...
AGTTTTGTACCAAATTTATTGTCTTTTACTAACGTAAATTTGACCGTTTCTACTAATCCAGTTGTTTCATTTACAAAAACCTCACCAAAGAAATAGTATTGATAAACCATATAATCTTTACTATCATCCATAATGATTTCCGTATTTCTTAACTCATCTAACATATCATAAACACTAATTTCATTACTACTTTTAAATATATTTAATTTTGTATTTTGCTCTTTTTGAGCAGTATTCGTTCCTGACGTTGTAATAGAACTAGATCCATAAATGTGTTTTGCTTTAACATAAGAATTTGGCTCGATGACTAAATATCGATAATGCTGATTCGTAGCTCCAATCTTAGAAAAATTAAATTTATTAATGTCACTAGTTCTTGTTCCATTATCTCCTAAATCGACTATAATTTCAACTGAATTTTGTATTTCTAAATAATCATATCGATATCCATTATTGTTTTTATCATTCACATCAATCGCATCATTAATCGCTGTAACTACATCTGAAACTTTATTTAATGTTTGAGATGCGCCAATCAGTGCTTTATGATAGCATGCGTAAGTCTCTTCATATTTGCTAGAGCTTATATCGCCTGCAAATCTTAATTCGCCATTTCGATTAAAAATCTCCCTATAAGAATAATATCTTGTATCACTGTCGGTAGCACCTTTTCTTCCTCTATAATATATAATAGCAATTTTATCATCTAAGCTATGACTACCTTCTGTCTCATAATTAATAAATTTACTATTAAAAGCTTGTATTTCTTGTGCACTATACCTTTTTTCTGTACTCCTAGCAGTAGCTCCAAAACGTCTAAATATATATACCATAAAAGATAATATGATAATAGCAATAATTGTGCTTGCCGCAAATATTAATGCTTTAGACGCATTTTCCATTTGGATTCTACCCCTTTCTTACTAAAATCAATGCACTTCTTCAAATCTAATTTTTTCTATATAACCTGTATCTGGATTGTAAGTAACACCACTTCCTCCATCAGCGCTAACGCATTTAAATTTCCTAGATTTAAAATCAGAAGCTGCAGTTGTCCATGTACAATACCACCAATTTTCTTGGCCGAAACTAGATGGTGTAACACTATTAATTAATTTTTGTTCTTTTAAACTAACTGTTGTTATTAACGCTGAGAGTCTCGCCGCTTGCGTAATAGAATTGGCAGAAGAGCCAGTTGCATTTTTATCTTCCGTTTGCAATAAATGATAAGATGTTCCACTAACATTTCCTGTAATTAAAGTCGGTATCTGTCCAGCTTGCACTGTAGAACTTCCTTTTAATATTGCGCCTAATGTTTGATCCGCTTTTCCAGATTGCCACATAATTTTACTATACGTAGAAACTTCTTGATAAACTAATCCTTTTTTAAAATAGTAATAGTATATCTCAGGATCATCGAACGTGTTTTTAGTATTATCATCTCTTAAAACCGTTTTCGCATAATTACTATTAGCTGCATCAGCAGCATTTAATCCAATTACTTGACGATATTTTCCTGTTCTATCCTTATAATACGCTTTCACATTATCATATAAAGTAGAATATAATACAACTTCAACATCTATAAAGTATTCTTTTCTGTCCTCTTTGCCTACAGTCTCCATATCTGTTCCATAGTAATTATTATAAACATATTTTTGATTATTGTTTTGGGCTTTATTCAAACAGCTTAAGACATCTGTTCCATACATTAAGCTTTTATTATATACTTCATATTCTTTATTGAATTCAGCTTTATTTTTAACAGCAACTACATCGTCTTTAGCACTCTCTAAAATACCAATTTTTCTCCAGTTAAAAACTAGAAACGATAAAACTGCAATTGCAATTAACGTACCAACTGCTATGTATAATGCATAAGAACTATTCTCCATACAATTCTATCCTTTCTATTATGTCATTTGAGACATTTCTTCAAATGCTGAAGACATAGATGTCATACCAATTGCACAAAGTGGAATAATTAAGTATCCAACGAATAATGTTACCATTGGTGCAAATCCTAATACTTTACCAATCATAGATTTCTTTGAAATCAAAACCGCATTGGATTCTTTTCTTTTTTCTTGATAATAAGCTCTTTCTGTATCTAGCTCATCAAAAGCTTCTCGAATTGGTATCATTTCAACAGCTGCTTGTAAACTTTCAATAATACGAATCATTTGTTGGAAAGAAATTTCATTTTTCATCTCTTCTAAAGCTTCCCATGCACCTGATTCATAGTTATTCACACACTTTGAAATTGGATCTCTAAAGATATTTGAATATCTTTCTAGCCATTCTAGTATCATTTCAACATTAACACGTTCGATTTTCATAAGCATCAAAATAATTGTTTGGAATTGCATAACTTCATTTTCCATTTCTAGTTTTCTCATTCTTAACTGGAATAATAGTAACCAGTTAGGTCCACGATATGCTAAAATTCCTAATACACAAGCGATTAAAACCTCATACCAATGTAAATATGCTTTTAAAATACTGTCTATCTTTCCCATGACTCTTTCAGCATCTTCAAAAATTACTTCATCTGTTTCACCAGCATAGATTTCGCTTTCTCTCATGTAATTTTCCATTTTATCTACTGTTAAACCTGATTCATATAAATGTTCATCAATAAACACATTATCATTTTGCGTTACAATCAACGCTTTTTCTTCTTCTTTTTCTGTCATACTGCCGCATTAAGTTATAATCTGAAGTTGGATTTGTCTTGATATAATTTACCTTCATTTTATGTCCTATAATAAATACCAACATTCCTACTACAAAGATAATAAATGCACAGACTAATTTATTAATATAAAACCATTCCATTTTTAGTTTTGATGCAGAATCTTTTAATAATGATCTTGCTTTTCGATACTCTTTCGTACCGTCTTTTGGAATGAACAAGTCAACAAATTTCTTAATCCATTTTTTCTTATAAACTTTTGCTTGCCATGGATTTTCGTTATTGGTCGTAACATTTGTACTACCATTATCTTTTAGTTTTCTAACAAAAATATAACAAATAATTGTTAATATTAATAATGCTACTTCTGCATAGAATCCGCCTGTTCCTTCGTAAAATGACTTTGTAAAAGAAAACTCTGCAGTTGCCCAAGCTTTAATCGCATTAATAAACAATACCGGAGCAATAGCAATCATAGACAAACTTTGAAATACATAATCTAACTTATCTCTTTTTAAGATTTCAATCTGCATTTCTTGTGTAATATTGTTCAAGTTTTTCAAATACAAAGAAGCACCATCTGAATCTTTTCTATCACCAAATTCTTTTGTCAAATAAGAAATACCAGCAAATTCTTTTAAATAGCCATTTGGCGCAATATCATAATATTTTTCAAGTTCTGTTTCTGGATCATCAGAAATCAAAACTTCATAAATCTTTTCAGCTTGTCTTGCAACATCTAATTCATCATTTTGGGCTACATCATAAATAGCTTCTTCTACCATGTTAGACTCATGAAAAGCATGTCTCATTTCAGCAAATAGATCGATTTGTTGTCTTAGCAAATTACCATCTATTTTATCTACTTTACCTTCCATCCAAGTTTCAATAAAGAATACTTCAAACAAAAGTAAAGCTACTAATAATATATAGTTTCCTGTCGTTACCATAAAAATAACTACTGTTAATGGAACTAAAATCATTAACCCTTTTAACATGATTTGCGCTGTTTGTTTTCTTGTTAAATACTCATCCTCTAAATTGATAATTTCTAGTCTTCGTCTCAATTTCAACGCATATCTTCTGAAGAATGGAATTTTTACAATTTGTATATAAAACTTTTGATAAAAAATTTCCATACTAAAAGAACTTTGTTTTGTGCCTTCAGTCAATTGGGCAATATATCTTGTATTTTTGCCCAACATTTTCTTTCTCAAAGACATGTATACCACTACAATTACTGCAAAGAGTACACCTACTCCGACCTGCCACATATAGCAAGAACTTTGAATCCATGTGCTAGCTTGCCCTCCACTTTCTTTCGTTTTTTATCTTTTACTCATTCTCGTCTTCATCATTTGTATCATCTTCCGAACCAAACAATCCATCTAAAAGCTCATTTTTGATAGGATTTTCCTCCGTAGTTTTCTTGGTTGTAGGCTCAGGATTACCAGAAGCTTTTCCTGGAATCATGGTTTTAATAATCTTTCTCTTTGATTCGTTTTCTTCTTTTATCTCTTTTGTTACTGGTTTTTCTATTCCTTTAGTCTCTTTCTCTGTTTCTACATGCACTACTTTCGAAATCTTTTCTGCCTGCGCTTTAGTTGGTTCTTGCTCCGTTTTTCCATGAGTTGCGACTGGATTTGGTTTAATCTCATTTCCATCTTCATCATATTTCATGGCTTTAGGAGGCTTAATTCCCCAATTTCTTTCCAAAAATGCATCAAATGCTACTTGATCTTCATCATTCATGTTGATTCTCATTTCTTTGATGTTATGTTCAGAAATCGGATTAGATAAAACTAATTTATCATCGATAAATTCTAGAACGTTTCTATGATGATATAATTCTCTATTTGTTGTTTTAGAAAAATAAATTGTAGCATTATCAAAGAATTTATCAAATTTTCCTTCCAATGTCTTTTCATTTCTATAATCATTCGTATACTCATTTTTTTCTTCTACTGGAATACATTCTGTTACTCTTTCAATATAACGACGTCCACGGAAGTCTTTTACTAAGTGAATATCAAAATTTAATACAGAAACAACTTGCTCTTCTGCCGTTCTTTCATTTTTGAATACACCCGTTCTTAACATAGAGTTACGAAGGGCTGTAACTAGGTCTGGAAATGTTTTAGCGTGGTGCGTAAATAATGTAAATTTAGAAGCAACTTGGGCAGCCTGGATCATCCAAGCAGCTACGGGGTCTGTTGCAACCTCTCCGGATAATGTTTACAGTACCGTCAGTTTTCTTCTGAACATCTAGACCTTCCTGACCAGAAACTGTTTCTGTTTCTCTTAAAGAAAGAATATTTCTTGTTGGATAAATTTTTCTTAAGTGTAACTCGAAAGCAGTTTCCTGAATTCTTAGGTTCATCGTCTCATAAATAGATTCGATAATTGCCATCAACATTGTCGTTTTTCCGGCAACCCTGTTCTCCTGTTAGCGCTATAATTCTAGCACCTTTTACTAAAAATCTTAGTAATTGAATGGCTTCTTCTTTTCCTTCATATTTTACAATTTGCTCTAATGTTGCTTTTTTCGTATCGAACTTTCTTACGAAAAACGCCCATGTTTCAGACATACTAGGTCTTAAAACAACAACACGAGAACCATCTTTCATTTCATTGATTTTATAACCATTGGTATCAGATAACTGACCTGGATTATTATATTTATAGATATTCTGGCAAACTCTTTTTAGTTCGCTCTCTGTTCCGAATGATAAGAATTCTAATCTAATAGATTTACCACCAAACATAATCCATATTGCATCACAAGCTCTAGGTACTTTTGCTTCCATGGCTTGTTTTAAAAAGTCTCCATCCGTCTGGGCAACCTGGCTTAAGAAACTCTCTGGTAAACCAGAAACACCGTCCTGATACACCATCGATATTCATATCTCTTACTTCATCAATACTTGAATATCCTTTATATTGTTGATAAATTCTTTGCACAACTATCTCTAATTTGTCTGCAAATGCCAAATTCAAATTTTCTTCTTCAAAAATTTGACTAATCTCTTCTGAAGTAATAACATAGCAAGGTTTTGTCTCTCCTGCAACGAATTTTAAACTGTCTAATTTATACTTTTTGATTAATTCACCTAATGCCTCATAAGAAAATGTTTTCTTATATTCATGAATTAAAATATCAAATTTATCTTGGGCAGATAAAAGGGATGGTGTATCAAATGGAATTGCTTTGGAAATATTCGTTTCATCTACACCATATTCCTTAGCTAAAAGATCATAAATCAACTCTTTTACATATTTCTTATCATTAACATCTCCATATGTACAACCTTTTAACGCTTTTTTCAATTCATATTTTTTGGCTTTTCTTCTTTTTAATTCTTCTTCTGAAAGACCAATATCATAAAGATTTATTTTGGTAATTTCATCCAATCTCTTTTTTACAAATTTTATCATTTTTTCTAGCGTATATGTTTTGTCATCTACTTCTACAGCAGCGTCAACAACTTCATTTTTATTGCTTCTTATCGAACGCACTATAAAAAATATTACAACAACAAATACAACAAAAATAAGCATTAAATTTGGGATGCTCATATCTTTGGTCCTCCATTTTTCTATCTATTTACCTATTTGTTTAATTCTTTTAGTTTATTAATAATTGCAACACAAGTTCTTTCTACTTCTTTAAAGAAATATTCGCCTGTTTTGGCAGAAAGAGAAAGCTTTTGAGATGTAAAGTACTTACTAGTTCTAGACTCATTCACTGCTTCCATAAATCTTACATCATATGGTATACAAGGAATAATTCCTCTTTCTCTTAAATATCTACTCGTGTTCCTTACATTATAAGCAGAATTTTCATCACTTTTAGCAAGTAATGGCATTACTCTCTTATCTCCTACAAGTTCATCGGTTTCTTTCAACTCCAAATAATGATCAATATTCATTAAATTAGGTGGCATCGTATACATAATTAAGTTAGCTTGGCTTACTAATGCTTTAGAACTTGGTATGCGATACCCTTTCTGCACATCGACTAATACATAATCATAATAACGATTCGCAGTAGCAATTAAATCTTTATATAACATTAACGATTTTTCGTGTTCTTCTGGAATTTCTGTTTTTAAGCCTAATAAAATATCTAATCTATTTTTATAAACTATTTTGGTATAATTCGTAATAATCTCTGGTGTCGCTTTATTACTAGCAACAGCACTAACAAGTCCTTCTGCTCCAGAAGATACGTCGATTTTCCCTGCATTCAACGTTTGCACGGTTTTATTCTCTTTATGTTTCCAAAAGGCTCTTTCTATTGTTTTATCATGAAAGCATGCATCTACTAATAATATTCTACAATTATGTTCAATTGCCATTTGATTGGCAATCGCAATGATAGAAAGAGTTTGTCCGTTTTCTTTTTCTGATTCATTCCAAAATGTAATAATTGCCATAACGTCTCCTCCTAATTATCTCTATCAATCATTCTAACAGTTTTTCTGATATCACCTCTTGAACAATCTGTGATATTTTCCATCAAAAAAGATAAACTATCCATATAATCCATAGATAAACCTGTGAATTTTACTCTTGAATATCTTTGATTTTGGTAAATTTCATATAAATCTGCTGTTTCAAAAGGCATATAAACGATATTTTCTTTCCATTTAATTTTTAAATTAAATGTTACAAAATCTAAATATTCACTCTCTTCAGAGGCGGGATCACGCGTAATTAACGCTTTTAAAACTTCTGTTGGCTGTTTAATTGTTCTTAATACGTTAATTCCCTTTTGGACAGAATAAATATCAAATGTTGATAAAAAACAATGTTCATCTGTTGGCTGTATCTCAAAACTATTATAATAATCTGGATTATCTATATCATAAAGAATATAATCATATTCTTCAAAATCTGCAATTCCTAAATATTCTTGTAAATCTTGCATATTACTAAAACCAATTGCGACATCTATTTCATCATACGTTGTTACATATTTAGCCGTAGGCGTCATCGTTGGAACAATATATTTTGTTTTCTGAATCAATGTCGTATCTATGATTAAAACCCTTTTATGCATCATAGATAAAATCTTAGCTATATAGATAATAATATCTGCTTTGTCATAACCACTTATAAACGCAATTTTTTTCATAGCAATCCCTTCCCTAATGATAATAACAGTCTAGAGGCTAGAAAATACCTCTCATTTCTAACCTCTCATTTTTCATTTCTAAATTAGTAACTTGACGTCGTTCCAACTAATCCTGTTCCTTCTAATGCTGAAACGTATTCACTTCTTGCAGAACTTATATTAGCAGCTTCCTCTTCATAAGCAGCCTCTATTTTTTCAGCTCTTTGTTCTTGTGTATTATCTTTAATATAACTATCAATTTCACTTCTTGTTACTTGTAAATCAGTTTTTCCTACAAGTTGATCTGAAGTAACACGCCATTTATCCACTAAAGCTTGTCTAGCTTCTACTACAATATTTGGGTTAAATGTAATTGCATAGCGGATTTCATCATTTACTGGATAATTTTCCTCTAAAGGCTCTTGCATTAATGGGTTGGTATAAACTGTTGCCCTGATTTGAGAGCCTTCGGCTAAGTATGCATCAACAATTGCACCATTCATTGTCAAAATTTCTTCTTCTGTCATCTTCATCCAAATCGTAGTATCCGTACATTGTTCTATCTTTTTCTTAGCAAATATAACTGTTTCTGTACCATTAGCAAGTCTCATCCTAATATCAACATAATCTCCATTAATTAATTGTGATGGAAGAACGATACAACTATACTCCATTAATCTTTCATCGTTAGCTACTCCACCTTCTTGTAACATTGCTAATGTCACTACCGTTCCTGCCGGAATTTTAACTTTAGCGGTATAAGTGTGTTCAACCTCTTCTTGAGTTTCCTCATTATAACTAAAAAATATTGTCGGATCTATATAATTGTTTACATCAATCGCATCCGATTTATCAGCTAATTGCATACTAGCAGATTGCAAATCTTCAGGTTTTATTAAATCTCCTACTTCAACATCTCTATTTACGGTATAGACGCTGATTTTAGGTCCTAACACTTTCAATTGTTTATTTTCCTCGTTTAATGAATTAATTTTTGTGAATAATAACATTACCACAATTGCCATAACTACTAGGGCTATTAAAAAGCCTAATAAAAAAGATTGTCTTGCTCTTCTTTTTATTGGATTTGATGCCATTTTGATATCCTCCTATGTATTTATTTACATTTTATTATGATAAAAGCCTTTTTCTTACTTTTATCATATATATTTTATTTTACCTTATAATTTTTTAATATTCAATGGATTTTGACATTTGTTACATAAATGATATATTAGAGACTAGAAATTAGAAGCTAGAGACTAGTATCTAGTCTCTAGCTTCTAGCCTCTAGTTCAATACAAATTTTTCGATTGCTTCACAAACGCCATCAGAATTGTTATCTGTAACAATTAAATCTCCGCATAATCTTCATGAAAGGATTACTATTTCCCATAACAATTCCTAGCCCAGAATTTTCAATCATTTCACGATCATTAAAATTGTCTCCAATCGCAACCACTTCCTGTGGGTGAATATGTAATTGTTCCATTAAATATTCGATTGCTGTCCATTTATTGACATTCTCATTTGTAATTTCTGTATAATAATACTCTACAAAAAAATCTTCTGTTCCTCTCCTAATTTTTTTCTTAGACATATATTCTACATCTAATATATCAAATCTATCTAAACTTTTAATTTTCTTAATAATTCCATTAAATATGTTCATATTCTCATCACAAATTGTAACCTTTAAGAAATGATCATTTAAATTTTTTAGATAATTGATCATATCTGGTACAATATTAATATAAGTTCTTTTATCGGCAGGTTTTCTCAAGTTTTCATTGTGATAGTATAAAACATTATAATTTAAGTTCTTAGCAATAATTTCTTTTTCCGTATAGACATTATAGTGAATAGAATTTTCTTCACATACCTCTGCTATTTTAAGTACTTGCTCTTTACTTAAAAATTTGCTATATACAATTTCTTTTTTTTGAATATCATAAACAGCCGCTCCATTACCAGAAATTAAGTAATGCGTTGCTCCGATTTCTAATGATATATTCTCTATAGATTCAATGGTTCTTCCGAGAAGCGATCACGATTTCAATTCCTTGATCAATTGCTTTCTTTAAAGCATTTTTCGTATTTTCTGTCACTTCACCATTAGAATTCAATAACGTTCCGTCTAAATCAATTGCGATTAATTTATACATTTTAATCTCCTTTCCTAAAGTAACAATTTGATGTTATAATATCATTAAAAAAATGATTTTACAATATCATTTTCGACTTTTTTAGAAAAAAAAAAGTAAAAAAATAAAATAAAAAAACAGGGAAAATCTTTCCCTGTTTTTTTATTTTATTAAACTACAAACATAATCTATCGTTCCACTCAAATCACCATTTTTATATTTTAATAAACTTATCTCTGATGGAACTGGATTGGTTGTTGGAATCTCGAAAATAATTTCCATAATGCCATCATTATCCACATCTAATACTTCAATATTACTATAAGATAAATAATAACCATCTGAACTAACTCCATCCCAACCAGATTTATTCATTTTGGCAATGGTTGCTTTCACAAAACCTGTAGACTCTACCAAAACAATCTTAGATTCTCCTGTCGATTTTTTGGCTAAAATCAATATATATTCATTCGTTCCATTTCCATCTAAATCTGTAATAATTGTTTTCTTCGTATCATAATTGGCCATATCGCTATTGTTGTCTGATACAACTGCTGGAATAGAATTAACTACTTGAATTTCTCTTGGAATTGCATCATACTTTTCTGAAATTGCTACTTTTCCTACATTATCAATTTTAACTAACCCATCTACTACTTGCGTCGATAGAGTTCCTAATGTAGAGTTTTTAAATCCATAATTTTCATAATTAAAATATGTAATTACATAATTATCTTTTGATGGATTAGAATTATCGATATATTTTAATTGGGAAACACCCATTTCCTCAATATCTAAGA
>Ga0310690_10011826_pt1 | contig 10754 bp, 9 predicted proteins | sample AusTroGonzalo_MG_2_FD_207661 | JGI IMG/M metagenome (GOLD analysis project Ga0310690, IMG submission 207661) | Bovine rumen microbial communities from tropical cattle in Woodstock, Queensland, Australia - Gonzalo_04 (v2) (version 2) | ecosystem: Host-associated > Mammals > Digestive system >...
GACATGGTGATAACACCTGACTTAACTCCGTAAGGAGCATTGGCCGGAGCCTGAGCGTTGGCCAGAGATACTACTGCCAGAAGGGCAGCTGCCAAAAACATCTTTTTCATTTTTGTTTGTTTTAAGTTATTAATTAGTAAAAGGTGAATTGTCAAAACAAATTCATACAACTATCATATAAACTGCAAAAATAAAAGTTAAAATGGAAAAGTAATTTTTTTAAAAAATATTTTAGGATAATTCTTTTTTCAGTCCAATTCAACCTCTACCTCCTCCAGATCGTCGTCAGATTCATCGTCCGGAAGGTCATCAAAATCAAATTCAAAATCAGCTCCTGCAGCTACCAGTTCGTTATGCAGCTCACCTGCATCCTTTGAACGGTGAACTATATGCTCTGTCTTCCAGGTGGCGTCCAGCTTGTTGCTTTCGCTGTTAAGCTCCTTCCACAGGATATCCTTAAGTTGCTGCAGTCCCAGGCCGCTCACGCCCGATATGAACACGTGAGGTATATCAGCAGGAAGATTGGGCTCCAGCATGGACATGAGTTCCTCATCTATCAGGTCACATTTGGTAATGGCCAGGACACGCTGCTTGTCAAGCATCTCAGGATTGAACTGAGCCAGCTCATTGAGCAGAATATCATATTCGCGCTTTATGTCATCGGTATCACCCGGAACCATAAACAGCAGCAGCGAGTTACGCTCTATATGACGCAGGAACCTCAGTCCCAGTCCCTTACCCTCGCTGGCACCCTCAATGATACCGGGAATATCGGCCATCACGAATGACTTGCCTTCGCGGTATGAGACAATGCCCAGATTAGGCTCCAATGTTGTGAAAGGATAGTTTGCGATCTTGGGTTTTGCGGCCGATATGGCTGACAGCAACGTGGATTTGCCTGCGTTTGGGAACCCCACCAGGCCCACATCGGCCAGCAGTTTGAGTTCCAGGACAACCATAAGCTCCTGTGCAGGTTCACCCGGCTGTGCAAACCTGGGTGCCTGACGTGTGGCTGTACGGAAATGCCAGTTACCCAGACCTCCGCGGCCGCCCTTAAGCAGAACCACTTCCTGACCGTCATCAGTTATGTCACAGAGATAATCGCCGGTCTCAGCATCATACGCCACGGTTCCGCAGGGAACTTCAATGGTTACATCTTGCCCATCCTTTCCGAAGCACTTGTTACTGCCTCCGTTACCTCCGTTCTCGGCAAAAGCATGACGCTCATAGCGCAAGTGAAGCAATGTCCAGTAGTTGCGGTTACCCTTCAGGATAACGCTGCCGCCCTTACCGCCGTCACCTCCGTCGGGACCGCCGTTAGGGATGTATTTGTCATGACGCAGATGGGCCGAGCCTCGACCGCCCTTGCCTGACCTGCAAAAGATTTTTACGTAATCTACGAAGTTTGATTCTGCCATATATTCAAATGCAAGGTGGGGTCAGATTGACTCCACCTTCTCTATTATTTCACTGATCATCAGATCCTTGTCACCCTTAAAGGTGAACTCTGACAACACCCCTTCCTTCTTGAACCATTCAATAAGGGGATGCGTCTGGGTATAGTATACGTTGAAACGTTTCTTTATTGTCTCCTCGTTGTCATCGGCCCTACCCTCAACCTCGGCTCGGTGCAGCAGGCGCGCCATCAGCACATCCTCGCTAACAATAAGATTGAGTGTTACCGAAATTTTCTCGCCACGCTCACGCAGCATCTCCTTGAGAGCCTTGGCCTGGACAATTGTGCGCGGGAATCCGTCAAATATTACTCCGGGGCCGTCACGCATGGTGTCGTAGACGCTGGCCAGCATGTCTATTATGAGATCATCAGGTATGAGTTGTCCTTTCTCAATATATCCTTCGGCAATGTTACCCAGTTCCGTACCCGCCTTTATCTCTGCACGGAGCACGTCACCGGTTGAAATATGATTGTAACCGAATTTTTCTACAAGGGCAGCACTGTAAGTCCCCTTACCTGAACCCGGGGCACCAAAGATTACTATGTTGTCCATCCTATATTCTGTTAATCCTTAACGATTTTGTAAATATCACGAGAGTTTCTTCCGAAACCGTCATAATCCAGACCATATCCTACAATGAAGCCATTGGGAATGTTCAAGGCAAGATATTTTAGCGTAAGGTCTACTTTCAGCTTGTCAGGTTTGCACAACAAGGCGCATACCTCAACTGATGCGGCCTTCTTATCCTTAAGAGAATCCAGTATGTCACGCATGGTGTAACCGGTATCCACAATATCCTCAACGATAATCACATGACGGCCCTCTACATCCTCCTGGAGACCCATAAGTTCCTTTACTTTACCTGTGGTATCAGTTCCCTGATATGAGGCCACCTTTACGAATGATACATTACAGGGTACCGAGACGTTCTTGAGCAGATCGGCCGCGAACATGAAAGAGCCGTTCAGTATGCACAGGAACAGGGGTTCCTTACCGGCATAATCACGGTTTATATCGGCTGCTACTCTCTTGATTTCCTTCTGGATATCTTCTTCTTTGAGAAAAACCTCAAACTCTCTGTCCTTTACCTGAATGGTTGCCATATTGTATGATATTTTATTATGCGAATATACTTAAAAAAAGCAGGCCGATACCGTTATTCCTTCCAATTTTATGAGTCACCCTTACAAGAATGGACCATTTTTAACAAAATAAGCGTACATTTGCCAAGTGCAATTGCCAAACTATGGATAAAGTAACCGTCGGTAAGGACTATGTAAGACCACTGCTAAAGCCGCGTGATCCCCAGGCATACAAGGGTATGTTCGGACATGCGTTGCTTTATGCCGGCAGCCTGGGAATGGCAGGCGCTGCTGTCTTGTCAGCCAGGGCGTGCCTTCGCTGCGGAGTGGGTCTGCTCACGGTCTGCACCCCCTCCTGCAACAACGACATACTGCAGATATCCGTTCCTGAGGCAATGACCATCCCGTCCGATGACCTTTATGCCGACACCGATCTGAGCCGATACAATGCCGTAGGTGCAGGCCCCGGATTAGGTAAAGGTGAGTCACAGACAGCAATTCTTGAGAAACTGCTCAAGAACTCATCCCGTCCCATGGTACTTGATGCCGATGCTCTCAACATAATAGCCGGCAGCAGATACTTGCTTGAGTATGTTCCGGCCGGCTCGGTATTCACGCCCCACCCCGGCGAACTTCAACGTCTTGTAGGCACAGCCACTGACCGGGAAGAACTGATACTGAAAGCCAGGAACCTGGCTACGGATAACGGGATTACGGTTGTAGTAAAAGGGGCTCCCACAGTCACCATAGTACCGGACGGAAAGATGTACGTCAACACCACAGGCAACCCCGGCATGGCAACAGGAGGTTCAGGCGATGTGCTTACCGGCATGGTTCTGGCCCTGCTGGCACAAGGATATGAAAGCGAACAGGCCGCTCTCATTGCGGTTTACATACATGGATTGGCAGGCGACATTGCGGCCCGCAGACTCAGCATGACGGCCATGACATCGGCCGATATAGCAGACTCGCTGCCGCAAGCCTGGTTACAAATGACAGAAACAATATGACTATGAATATCAGAAAAATAGCCCTCACCGCAGGGCTGCTGTTATCGGTTATCGCCGCATCAGCACAGGGACAGTCAGCAGCCTACCAGCCTGGAGTGACACAGGACGGCGTCTCATACTGGCTCCCCAAGACCATGATCACCGTAACGGTTACGGCACAGAAACAGTCTTTCAAACCGGGAGAGTTCTCACGTTACGCCGAGCGCTATCTGCGCCTCAATGACGTCAAGGACAAGGCTGAGGAGGTTTGGTCCATTAAGGATGTAAAAATCTCAACTTCAGGTATTCCTGACAAGGACAACCTCTATACCCTGGCCTTCCCCATCAAGGGTAACCGCCCCTATTTCGACCTCACCAATGACGGCGTGATCCAGGGCGTCAACGTACGCAAGAAGGAACAGCAGGCACTGAAAGTACAGGCACCTGCGCCCAAACCGGTCAAAAAACTCAATCCGCAGGAGTACATGACTGAGGAGATCCTTATGGCAAGCTCAACAGCCAAGATGGCCGAGCTCACAGCCAAGGAGATCTACAACATACGTGAGAGCCGCAACAACATAACCCGCGGCCAGGCCGATTTCGTACCCACTGACGGCGAGTCACTCAAGTTCATGCTGGAGTCACTCACTGAGCAGGAAACGGCACTTCTCACCCTGTTCAGCGGCACCAATGAGACTGAAGAGGTTACATTCACAATCAATGTCACCCCCGATGAGGCACTCAGCAAACAGATACTGTTCCGTTTCTCTACCAAGCTGGGCGTGCTTCCCATTGACAATCTGGCCGGCGAGCCTGTATGGATTGACATAACGGACCGTAAGATGTCCGATAACTACACCATGGATCCTGACCAGCAGAAGAAGCTGCAGGCTCCCAAATCCAAGAAAGAAGGCAACTTCCTGTACTATCGTCTGCCAGGACGTGCCGGCCTGCGTATATACAACAACCGCACCACGTTCCTGGAGCAGGAGATACAATTGGCGCAGTTCGGAAGCGTAGAGGTCATCACTACAACCATCATGGGAAAGATGGCCGATGCCAAGATCACCTTTGACACAACTACAGGTGCAGTACTTACGATAGAGTAACCCTTACGGCACATAAAAATAAAGGGCGGCTCCGGATGGAACCGCCCTTTGATTTATCTGTCACAACAGTTACAGGCAGGCATAACGTATGATGAACAGGATTGCAAGAATCCAGGTCATCAGGTTAATCTTCTTGTACTGACCGCAGATAACGTTCAGAACCACGTATGATATCATACCCATCATAATACCGTCTGAGATGCTGTATGCCAGAGGCATCATGATCATGCAGATGTAAGCAGGAATACTCTCTGAGAAATCATTGAAATCTACATCAAGTATTGATGTCATCATCATGCAACCTACCAGGATAAGGGCAGGAGCTGTGGCTGCTGATGGTATTGCAAGGAATACGGGAGCAAAGAACAATGATATTGCAAAGCAGATTGCAACAGTGAATGATGTAAGACCGGTACGTCCACCTTCTGCTACGCCCGATGCACTCTCCACGTAAGTGGTAGTGGTGCTGGTTCCGCAGATAGCGCCCCATACGGTAGCAAGGGCATCGGCCATAAGAACCTTCTTCACACCGGGAATGGTACCATCGGGGTTCATTGCATTGGCCTTCTTTGATACACCGATAACGGTACCGATGGTATCAAACATATCGATAAAGAGGAATGTGAATACCACAATCAACATATCCTTTGTCAGGATATTATGGAACTCAAACTTACACCATATCTTATCAATGGCCGGAACCTTGTCAACAACACCGGTAAATACTGTAAGTGGCTGGATTATTGTGGAACCATCTTCCAGAACAACCTCATGCTTAAAGAAGAGACCCAGGATTGCTGTTACGATAATACCGATAAGCATTGCACCACGAACCTTCTTTATCATAAGAACTGATGTGATGACAAGACCAATCAGAGCCAATGCAGCCGGACCGTGCATGATGTCGCCCAGACTTACGACTGTACCGCCACCACCTACAACTATACCTGCGTTATAAAGGCCGATGAATGCAATGAACAGACCGATACCGGCTGAAACTGCACTCTTCATAGCCTTAGGAATGGCATTGATGATAGCCTCACGCACATTGGTCACAGTAAGAATGACGAAAATTATACCCTCAATCAAAACTGCAGTCAATGCAAACTGCCAACTGTATCCCAAAGTAAGACATACAGTATATACAAAGAAGGCGTTCAGGCCCAGACCGGGAGCCAGGGCATAAGGCTTCTTTGCATAGAAGGCCATGATCAGCGTACCTACAATGGCAGCCAGGGCTGTAGCTGTAAATACAGCTGTCTTAGGCATACCCATAAACTCAATTTCACCGAAAATATTCGGATTCACTGCAAGAATATAGGCCATTGTCAGGAATGTGGTCAAACCTGCCACGATCTCAGTCCTGACACTATGTTTGGCAGGATCAAAACCAAAAGCTTTATTCAAGAATGACATAATTATCTGAATAAAAAGTTAAACCTGTTATTTCAAATTAGAAGTCCCACTTTGCACCGATGCAAGGATTGAACATGAATCCTGACTGGGTGAAGTTATAAGAGAGCTCAAACTCGCAACCAAGGTTGAAGTTCGGGCAGTTGAAGAACTGACCTACGTTGTACCAAATCTGAGGCTCTGAAATGAACACCCATTTCGTATCCTTATCTTTGATATTGTCGCCATCAGTATCAAATGACTGATCCTGGCCCCAGAAATCAGCAAAACCCGAGAAACGCAGACCTTCTACACCAAAGAGATTCTGCATGCCCCATACGCCTGTAAACTGTACAGGTATTCCCTTGTTAACGGGATAATGCTTGTAGAGGACTTTGAGATTGTATGTGTTGCTGAAGTCTGCATTGTGCAGGAAGTAATCAACACCAAACAACCAGGCTTTCTCAACGGCATATGCACCGGCGCCGTTACCCCACTCGCCAAGTCCACCGTTATATTCAATCTGTAAGCTCAAGGGAGCAAGAGCGGACTCGCCCCAGAAATTGAAGCAACGGGCGATCTCCATATATGTACCACCGGGAGCAATAATCTTGTCGTCGGCGTTCTTCCAAATGTGATCATAATCTACAAAGAAGAATGTGTTACCCCAATCATCTGCCTTGAACATCTCAAGAGTAGAGGTAAACTGCTTACGGTCCTTACCCAGATCATAGAAAACCTGAAGGTTTGTCTGTGCAAAAGCACCAATTGCGAGCAGGCTGAAACCTGCAAAAGCCACGATTTTTTTCATATAAGAAACTTTTAAAGTTAATAAATGAATTATGATGTTTTTGAAAATTATCCGTTGTACTTGGGATCGTCATGCAGAGGCTTCTTGAACTCCTCGGGCAGATCCTGACCCTCGGCAGTAGCGCGCTTACCGCTTGCATAATCGCTTGTAAAGTGGAAGTCGTTGCCGGGAAGGATTGCATTCAGGATGATACCTACAAGAGCGGCAACTGCCAGACCTGACAGAGAAACCTTACCGAATGAAATGCTGCCGGGACCGAAGTTGATACCGATGGCGAGCACCAGGATCAGAGCGGCGATGAGGACGTTACGGTTGTTTGTAAAGTCAACCTTGTTCTCAACCAGGTTACGTACACCTACTGCCGATATCATACCGTAAAGCACCAGAGAAACACCACCTACGGTTGCGGTAGGCATGGCGTAGATGATCTGAGCGAACTTGGGGCAGAATGAGAATACTATAGCCAGGCATGCGGCAATGCGTACAACCTTGGGATCAAACACCTTGGTCAGGTTGAGTACGCCGGTGTTCTCACCGTATGTAGTGTTGGCGGGAGCGCCGAACAGAGCTGCCAGAGCGGTAGCGCAGCCGTCACCCATAAGAGTGCGGTGCAGACCGGGATCGGCAATATAGTTACGGTTACAGGTTGATGAGATGGCGCATACATCACCTATGTGCTCAATCATAGTTGCGAAAGCGATAGGAACGATTGCTATGATTGCGGTCCAGACAAATGACCAGTCAGGGTTCTTGAGTACTGCAAAAGCGGTGTTCTCCCATGCGAAAGGCATTCCGAACCAATTAGCTTCCTTTACGGCTGTAAAGTCTACCTGTCCGAAGCAGGCAGCTACGATGTAAGAACCTATAACACCCAGGATGATAGGGATGATCTTTATCATACCCTTACCGAAGATATTGCATACCACGATGATCAGGATAGCCAGCAGTGCAATCCACCAGTTGCTCTGGCAGTTGTTGATGGCACTTGATGACAGGATAAGACCGATGGAGATGATGATAGGACCGGTTACCACAGGCGGGAAGAAACGCATGGTACGGCGTACACCGTAGAACTTGAACAGGGCAGCCAGTACAAAATAGAGAAGACCTGCGCAGAACACGCCGATGCAGGCATACGTAAGGGACACGCCCTCAGACAGACCAAGACCTACACCGAATTCCTTTACGGCTGCATATCCGCCCAGGAATGCGAATGATGAGCCCAGGAATGCAGGAACCTTCATCTTAGTGAACAGATGGAAAATCAGTGTGCCTATACCTGCAAAAAGCAGTGTGGCCGATACTGACAGACCTGTAAGAAGCGGAACCAGAACGGTAGCGCCGAACATAGCGAACATGTGCTGGCAACCAAGCACAAACATTTTACCACCACCAAGGGTACTGGCATCATAGATGCCTTCCTGTTTTAACTCCATGATTGACAATCGTTTTAGTTATGAATTATTTATAAATATTTTGTCGTGTTAGCAAAATTAGTTTCGCGTCCCTTATTGTAAAAGAAAATTTTACGGAATTTTGGAAATTGTTGATAACTTTCAGAAGGCTGTTGAAAACGTTAGTCACACCTGTGTTTTTGAAAAAGAAATCATACCTTTGTGAGTCTTACATTTACGCCGATGCAGATACATTTCCAGATAGAATACATAACCCGTTGGGGTGAAAACCTGTACCTGTGCCTGAATATGCCGGACGGCACCCAAGTGTGTCTGGAGATGCATAACAACGGTTCCGGCACGTGGTTTACGGACTATGACCTGGATGATGACGAGACATCGGCCGGAGACATAACCTACTGTTACATGGTCCAGACTGACGGCAATATAACCCGCCGGGAAGAGGGCTCGTTCCACTCCATACCTTACGCGCGGGCCAAACGTCTGGTCCTGTCTGACCGCTGGAAAGAATACAACGGACAAAGCATCGAGCAGAGAACCGTAGCACTTCCGTATGTACATCATAACAACCGTCCCCGCTGGAAAGGAGCTGGAACTGCCATACCGGTATTCTCCCTGCGCAGTGAGAGGGACTTTGGAATAGGTCAGTTCACTGACCTCAAGCTCATGGTTGACTGGGCCGCCTCTACAGGCCAGAGCATAATTCAGACCCTTCCCGTAAATGACACCACCATGACCGGGACTTGGCGGGACTCATACCCGTACAGCGCCAACTCGTCATTTGCGCTCAATCCCATCTACATCGACCTGGAGCTTATAGGAACCCTCAGCGACAAAAAATATCTCAAAGCCGTCCAAAAGGAGCGCAAAGAGCTCAACTCCCTGCCGGTAATAGATTACGAGAGGGTTTACAGGCTCAAGAAAGAGTACCTTGACAAGCTGTATGAAGAGTTTGGAGAGAACTGTTTCAGAAGCAGGGACTACCAGAAGTTCTTCACCTCAAACAGTTCATGGCTGGAGCCATATGCTCTCTATTGCTACCTGCGTGACAAGTACGGTACTGCCGATTTCAGCAAATGGAAGGAGGCCGATTACACCCCTGCCCTTCTGGACCGATACTGCACTCCCGGCAATGACCGTTACCGCGAGATCCGCAAGCATTACTTCATACAGTTCCATCTGGACAGACAGCTTACGGATGTAAAGAAATATGCAAATAGAAAAGGTATACTTCTCAAAGGAGACATCCCCATTGGGGTAAACCGCCACAGCTGTGACGTCTGGATTCATCCGGAGCTTTTCCATACAGACTGCCAGGCCGGCGCACCCCCTGATGCGTTTGCTACAGATGGCCAGAAATGGGGAATGCCCACATACAACTGGGACAATATGGCCCGTGATGGTTATTCATGGTTTGTAGACCGTTTCCGTAAGATGGCCGATTACTTTGACGCTTACCGCATAGACCATCTGTTAGGATTCTTCCGTATATGGGAGGTACCACTCCAATATCACAGCGGCCTAATGGGACGCTTCAATCCCGCGCTTACCTACACTCCTCAGGAGATGTGGGACCGCGGCTTCCCGTTCAACCCGGCACAGCATGCCACTGCACCCGCCGGCACCCCCGAGACCAACGTGCTGTTCCTTGAGGACACTCATAGGCCCGGAACATTCCATCCGCGTATAAACGCATTTGACACCGCTGTCTTCAGATGGCTTTCCGAAAAGGAACAGGCCGCTTTCCGCAGCCTACATGACGACTTCTACTACAGCCGCAACAACAAGTTCTGGTGTGACGTGGCCATGTCCAAACTCCCTGCATTGATTGAAGCCACCGATATGCTGGTGTGCGGAGAGGATCTGGGAATGATACCGTCCTGCGTTCCTGAGGTAATGGACCGCCTGCGCATCCTGGCCCTCGAGGTACAGCGCATGCCCAAGAACATGGGCGTGAGCGTATCGGACCCCGCCACCTACCCCTACATGTCAGTCTGTACCACCTCCACCCACGATATGAGCGTACTGCGTACCTGGATTGAGGATGAGATGGAGCCCAACCAGGTGATATCATCGAAGAAGGCAACCGTGGCAGCCTGCACCAGCGTGATATCGGCCCACCTGGCATCACCCTCAATGCTGGCCATCTTCCCGCTTCAGGACTGGCTCTCCATAAGCAGCCAGCTGCGCGCCAAGGATCCTGCCGCCGAGCGCATAAACGTTCCGGCCGATCCAAACAACTACTGGCGCTACCGCATGCACCTGACTCTTGAAAAACTCATCGCTTCCCGCAAATTCAACGAGGAAATCCGCCAGATGCTATACCTAGCAGGCAGATAATTTTGCTATCTTTGCAATCTCAAATCAAGATCGCATGTTTGAAAATCTATCAGAAAGACTTGAAAGGTCTCTAAAGATACTGAAAGGTGAAGGCAAAATCACCGAAGTCAACGTTGCCGAAACCCTCAAGGACGTACGCAAAGCCCTGCTTGATGCCGA
>Ga0310690_10011827_pt1 | contig 10754 bp, 7 predicted proteins | sample AusTroGonzalo_MG_2_FD_207661 | JGI IMG/M metagenome (GOLD analysis project Ga0310690, IMG submission 207661) | Bovine rumen microbial communities from tropical cattle in Woodstock, Queensland, Australia - Gonzalo_04 (v2) (version 2) | ecosystem: Host-associated > Mammals > Digestive system >...
CAAGATTTGCCTTGAAAATTTATAAAAACAAAGAATGGAAAGCGAGGTAGAAAATGAACGAATTCTTTTGTTGCAAAGATGGAACTATCATTGCTATTGATGATATTGCGGCAATCAAGACAGACGTATATAAACAAGGGTTGGTTTTCTTGAAGTCTGTTTTTCAAGGTGGGAATTATAGTAGGGATTATACTTTTGCGTCTTTTAGCACCCACCATGTCCTCACCATATCCAAGGCCGATTATAAGCGATTGAAAAGCAAACTTGGCGTCTGATTCGTCACAAGGCAATAACACAAGGATTCCATGGCGAACAAAGACTTGAACAAGGCAAAGGCCGCGAAGAAAGACGAGTTCTACACTCGTCTTGAAGACATTGAGTTGGAGTTGAAGCATTATAGACATCACTTCAAGGACAAGACAGTCCTTTGTAATTGTGATGACCCAAGATGCTCCAACTTCTTTCGCTACTTCACCTTGAACTTCGAGGTGTTGGGATTGAAGAAGGTGATAGCCACTTGCTACAAGAACCAAGATGTTGATTTGTTTTCGCAACACAAGTGCGAGAAGGCGGTGTATCAAATTTACGAGGGCGACAAGAACAACAATAGGAAGGTTGATGACGAAGAGATTGAGGTGAGGTACTTGGAGGGTGATGGTGACTTTCGCTCCAAGGAGTGTGTAGCACTTTTGGAAGAGGCTGATATTGTAGTCACCAATCCACCATTCTCCTTGTTTCGAGAGTTCGTTTCCTTCTTGGTTCAACACAACAAGAAGTTCCTCATTATTGGGAATGTCAACGCACTCAAGTACAAAGAGATATTCCCTTTGATAATGGATAACAAACTTTGGCTTGGGGCAAGTATCCATTCAGGGGATAGAGAGTTTCAAGTTCCCGATGACTACCCTCTACAAGCCTCAAGTTGGAGAGTTGACGAGAATGGTAAGAAATACATTCGCGTCAAAGGAGTTCGTTGGTACACCAATTTGGATTATGAGGAACGATACGAAGATATTCCTTTGTTCAGAAAGTACAACGCCAACGAGTATCCAAAGTATGTCAATTACGACGCCATAGAAGTTTCCAAGACGTCAGACATACCTTGCGATTATGATGGTGTTATGGGTGTCCCAATTACCTTTATGGACAAGTACAACCCCAACCAATTTGAGATTGTTGGAATGAGCTTGGACTTGGCGAATATGGGCATCATACGAGAAAGATTGGGAAGGAATGATGGTGGGCCGACTTTCTACATTGAGAAGAATGGAAAGTTGGTTAGACTTTACGATAGAATCGCAATTCGTAGAAAGGTTGAAGCGCAATGAAGATTGAACTTCATGAGGTCAAGGTGCGAGACCTTGTAAAGGGCTACAAGGATAGTGGCGACGAGGGCGTTGTCGCCTATGGTGGCAACCTTGATGTTCGTCCTCCATACCAAAGGGAGTTCATCTACAAGGAGAAGCAAAGGAACGCAGTCATCGACACAATAATGAAGGGCTTCCCTCTCAACGTGATGTATTGGGTCTCGTGTGGAGATGGGAAGTTCGAGGTGATGGATGGGCAACAAAGAACCATATCAATCGCGCAATACTTCGACAACGAGTTCTCCTTCAATATGCGCTACTTCCATAACCTTGAAGAGGACGAGCAAGCGAAGTTCCTTGACTACACCTTGATGGTCTATTTTTGCGAGGGGTCGGATTCTGAAAAGTTAGATTGGTTTAGGACAATCAACATCGCAGGCGAACAACTTACCAACCAAGAGTTGCGAAATGCTGTTTACCACGGACCCTTTGTCCAAGACGCGAAGAAGTGGTTCTCAAAGGTGGGTGCGCCCGCCGCAAAGATTGGTGGTGACTACCTCAATGGTTCAAGGGAGAGGCAAGACTACCTTGAAACTGCCATCAAGTGGATTTCTGATGGCGCGATAGAAGAGTATATGGCGACCCACGCCAAAGACCCCAACGCCAATGTGCTTTGGAATCACTTCCAAGCAATCATTGGTTGGATTGAAGCGACATTCGTCCATACCAAGGATAGGTTGAAGATACTCAAGGGCGTCGATTGGGGGACGCTCTACAAGAAGTATGGAACGAAGGTGCTTGACACAAAGGCACTTGAAACCCAAATTGCCAAGCTCCTAATGGATGACGATGTTACGAAGAAGAGTGGCATCGTGCCCTATGTGCTTGGGGAGGGCGAGAGGTGCTTGTCGATACGCGCATTCACTGAAGCGCAAAAACTCGCTGCCTACACAAGGCAAGGTGGGGAGTGCAAGATGTGTGGCAAGAAGTTCAATATCGACGAGATGAACGCAGACCACATCAAGCCTTGGTCGAAGGGTGGGCACACGACACCTGACAACTGCCAAATGCTATGTTCGATGTGTAACTTCACGAAGTCGGACAAGTGACGAGCAAGAGGTCGTTGGTCGCACGATAGGAGCATTATGAAGAAAACCATACTCGCCACCATCTCAGTTGCCTTGGGCGTCTTGGCTCTTTGCTACATCGTCGTTGCGCACTCCCTTACACTCGTTCGCGTTGGATTGTCTGTTCCCAATCAACTCGTGGCGCAACGAATCATCACATTCGTTGTTTTTGCATCGCTTGTTGCCTTGCCTTTTGGTGTGTCCTACTTTACGCGACGCTTGCCACCGTCGTTTGGGAAAAGTCTTCTTGTGCGAATCCTCGTGGTGGGCGCGTTGGTCGTAGTGCCAATCGTCTTGCTCTTATTTTCGGTGAAGTCTCCAATTTGGGCGTTCCCATCGCCATCTACGTGGGAGCGTCCCCAATTCTACTATGGCTGGCCCTTGCCCACCAAGCGTGATGGGGGCGTGTACCTTCCTTTGGGACTTGCTTTCGTGAATTGGATATTTTGGACGCTCTACCTACAATGGGTCTTGGGCAGTCGTCGCTTGAAGCATTACATCATCACTCTCTCGATTGCCTTGGTGCTTTCCTGCCTTGGGTTGTGGAGTTGTGGCCGTTATGCTTTTTCAAGCGTCCATCGAGGCAGAGCCCCTAATGCGCCAAACGACGAAGCGCCTCCGCTTGCGTTATCCGCAGTCAAACGCGCACATGGAGCTGTCGGGCCGTCGGCGACGCGGCTATGCCGGGCATCGCCAGGTCAACGCATCAGGGACGCCCAGCCGACGCGCAGGTCATCTCGAATACAAGTTCTCCGCCCGAGACGATCTCTGCGTGGCGCAGGAACAGCGCATCGTGCGGCCGTCCGTTCAGCGTCACGGACTTGACCCTGTCGCCGACGCCTTCAGCCCTGACGACGAACACCTTGCCGTCTGGAAGCGCCATCTCGATTCTCGGATAAGCACAGCCGTGCATTATGTATACGTCCTGCCCCGCCACCGGAAAGAACCCGAGCTTCAGGAACACGAACAGCGAGCTCATCGCCCCCGAATCGTTGTCGCCGGGAAGGTCGTCGCCCTTGAAAAGCGAGTCTACTTCGCGCGTCCATTTCCCGACAAGATCGCCGCGCCCTGCATAGGCGGGAAGCCACGGCACCAAGAACCCCGGCTCGTTGCCGAAGTCCACAAGCCGGTTTTCAAGCGCATAGGAAATGCGCCCGCAGAACGCCTCCTTCCCGCCGCACCTTGCAATCATCCCGGAGATGTCGTGCGGCACGAAAAACGAATGCTCCCAGCAGCTGGCCTCGTAGAAGTCGGTGTTGAAGCCTTTGCGGGGATCGGTCGCCGAAAACGAGCCGTCCTTCCGCCGCGCCCGGGCAAATCCGCGAACGCCGCTTTGCGCGTCCACTGCGGAATCGTCCCACACGTTCGTCCAGTTTCCGGACCGCGCCCGGAATCTTTCGGCGAGCTCCTTCCTGCCAAGCCCTTCCAGCACCTCGGCGCAGCACCAGTCCTGGTACGCAAAGTTCATCGTCGCCGAGCCCGACTTGAACCGGCGGCAATACCCTTCCTCCGAACCGTCTACGGCGAAGCCCCTTTCGCGATAGTCCCGCGTCCGCCCGTTCCAGCGGCTTTCGAGAAGAGGCGCGATCCGCGCCCAGTCGACGCCGGGAATCTTCTTCGCCCACGCGTCGGCTATGACGCAGTCCGCCTCGTCGCCTCCCTGCCCGACCTTGTAGTCCTTGCCCTGCGTATAGCACGAATCGCAACGCCCGTTCCGCGCGAAGCGGTCCGCGAACGAGTTGACGTTCGACGCCAGGGCGGCGGGGTCCACTATCGCCATAAGCGGAAACAACGTCCGCCATGTGTCCCAAAGCGTGTAGTGGTCGTCCCATCCTATCCCGTCAGCAGTGCGGTCGCGCGGCTGGATGAACGTCTGCGCGAAATGCGAATAGAACCGCCGCCTCTCCGCGTCGTCTACGCCGTGGATGCGTATGCGTGACAGCGCCAGGTTCCAAAGCCGCTTTGCCTCGGCTGCGGCGTCATCGACCGTCTTTCCCTTGACTTCCGCGTCGAAATACGCCTTCGCCTGTTCTTCGCTCTTGAACGAAACGGCTATGCGGTGAAGCCCTGTCTTTGCGTCCGTCTCTTCGCATGCGTGGCAGCGGTAGGGCGCGGGATTCCAATTGCCGGTGAATTCGCCGCCGTCGTTCACGCAGTCGTCTTTCGCGAGCTTGCAGCGCCGGTTCAGCGGCAGCGCGGCAGGCGTTCCGTCCGCCGTCCTCACGTCGTACACTGCGCCATGGGCGGTCGGCGCGACGGTGACGTAGAGCGGAGCGGCGTCCGCGCGCGAAAGCCTGACGCGAAGCCGATACGGACGGGCTTCGAGTATCTCCATTTCGGACGGCTCGCAGACATACCGGAATATCCCGTAGCTCGGGACTCCGCCCGTGCCCTGGGCGTGGAGCTGGGAGAAGCCTACGACCTTGTCGCCCGGCCACCAGCCGCTTGTCGGAGCGCCGAACCCGTGGCGCGCGCCCTTCGGCTTCTCGTGCGGAGACGGCCAGAGCGAGTCGGGCGAAGGATGCGCCGAGCCATGCGGCACGCACGGCCCCAGGACATTGCTTCCAGTTGCGCGTCCCGTGCCGATCCGCATGTCCACCGCATCGGCAACATCCGCAGCATGAGCCGCACTCGCCGCAGCCACCGCCGCGGCCAACACCAGCCGTTTCATGCGGGGCTCATTCCTTCGCCTTTCCGCCGTGCTGTTTGCAGTAGCGGCCTCCTTCGACCGGCTTGCGTGTGCACTGCGTCCCGGAATAGTTCATTGCCCGGCACTGATCGAACGGCTTGGCGGGCTTGACGTCCGGCGCGTGCTGCTTGCAGTAGTCGCTTTCGCCGTCTTTCTTGTGCTTGCACCGCGTCCCGGCCTCGGTGACGGCCCAGCACGTGCCGTCGTCCTTCTCCTTGGCCGTCGCCTTGCCTTTGGGATCTTTATCTTTCTTCTTCTCCGTGGTCTTCGCCTGGTCTGCATGCCCTATGCAGAACTTGGAGCCCTCGGCCGCCTCGCGCTTGCACCGATCTCCGGTCTTCGTCACACCCTCGCACTGCGCGGCGTTCACCGTCACAGCGGCAATGCACATCGCTATCGCAATCATCAGCTTTTTCATTTTGCATTCTCCTTTCGTTTTGAAGTCCGTTGCTCCGATTGAGGCCGTCGTCAAGTCCCCAACCAGCGTCGTGATGAATTATACCATAAATTCAGGCCTGCGGCCGAAAATATCGCGGTGCGAGTTCTCCGACCGCAGGCCTATCCGGGCTCTCTCTGCCGGACGCTACTTATGAGCATAATAGTATACGAGCGCCGACAGAGAATCTGACAACAGAAAAGTGCTATTCCGTTTTGCCGACTGTTAGTGAGGTGGCATGCGAAGGCAAAAGCCCAAGCGCCGATGCATGCATATTGGTGCGGTGATGCGCGTTTCCGACGCGGAGGTGCGCGTCGGGCTCTGCGCCGCCCGACCATGAACGACAATCCTACCGACGGTTCAGAGCAAGTCCACCGATGCGAAAACCGCCTCCCTGACGTCGTCTGGGAGTTGTTGGAATATAGTTTCCCTTTAGACGACAGTACGATACCAAAACGAAGGCGCGGCAACAAGTGCCGCGCCTTGTGTTACACTGGAAGTCTGTTGTGCATTCATGCACGCGCCGCCAGAAATCGGCTCTTTCAAGCGTGCAAGACCGTGCAGAGGTTATCCGTATTGCCTTTATGAAAAACTCATGGGAAAATATAACACGCAACGCACAGAAAGGAGAGTCTATGAACACTAACACAAAGCTGATGGCTGCTATGATCGCGCTGGCCGGGATGTGCGGTCTTATCGGAATGACAACAATCCATGCTGCAGCGCCCGCAATGACGATGAGCCATGCCGTCGCATTGACGGCAGGCGTGGCGATACTTGCCTTGATAATTACAGTGGGGCAGAGCCGGCTCTCCTCAGTGGGACTTACTACAGCACTGTGCGTAGCCGTGCTGTGCCTCTGTTGCTTCATCGAAGAGTCCGATTGCGGCTTCAACCGGAAACTCGTGGTGTTCGGATGGCAAGTGATGGAACCGTCGTTCTTTATAACGCCGTCACTCATATTGCTATTCGCATGGGCGAGACGCAACCATCGGGGATCGCTTTTCGTTGCCGCCGCCACAATCGCGGCCCTTCTCATCGCGGTATACACGCCGAGACTTTCCGAAGCGACGCTCGTACTCGTTCTCGCCGCCACCGCGTATGGCTTCGTTGTCCGCATCCAGAAACACAAGCACGCTCGTTGCCTGATTGCCGCCACAATCGCTTTCTCGCCATTTGTGGTCCGCGAGGTTCAGATGCAGATGTCTGGGCGAAGCTGGTTCGGTCCAAATTCTTCCATCGGACTCTATGCTGACTATTCTCTTTACATGATTGCCAAAGCGCCATGGTTTAGGACCGTTGAGCCGTCCCGGACTCTTACGCCAATTGGGAACATTGGCAACAATACCTTGGGGTTCGCGTCGTATTATTGTGGGAACTGGACGCTTGTTTTTCTTGCAATTGCCCTGACTCTTCTTGCATTCTGCCTCGTGATCGCGGCTCGGCGCGCGCGCACATCCACGCAACGAATCCTTGCCCTTGGCGGGGCAATTGCCTTGATAACTCAGATGGTTTTGGGCATTCTGCATTTTCTGTTCCTTATCCCCCGCCACGCGAGCTATGTGCCTTTCGTCTCCACGAACGGCAGCTATACAGTCGCGTGTTTCGCGCTGCTTGGCCTTGTCCTCGCGACATTGCGCAAGGATTTGGGCAGCTCCGAGCGAATCAGGCACAAGCGCAGATTCGACACTATCGCATGCTGGACGATCCTTGTAGCAGTCACCACGGCCGGGGCAATGCTGCTCATCCACAAAGAGTCACTTCCCCTGACAAAGATTACCCGCAAGCTGCCGGTGTGCGCGCCTGGCATTTTATTCGACGCCAAAAACGGCATACTGACAGACGACATCGCAATTGTTCCCGTCAAGAAGTCCACTGGCATTGGCGAACCATCAATCGTCACTGCGCTCGCGGCATTTCGCGACGGCAAGCGGATCTGGAACGAAGACATCAGCCACGAGCCGCCCATAGTCAATGCCCAAGGTCGAATCCGCCCTGATGGTTTCGTGGCGCTAGATTGCCGCGACCTTTATGAAGATGAATTCACGCTTGTCTTCAAGCCACCGACTGACGGCAGCACCACACCAGAATCATCAGCCACTGGCGAACGATGGAGAATCTCCCTTGATCCACAAGGACACCTTGGGTGCACAAATCTCTGGACAGACGCCCGCGTCACGCAAGCCATCTCAAAGAAACTGAACCTCGACTATGGTTTTGTCAGCAATGCGATATCGCGCACAGACTCTCGCTACATAAAGCTGAAAATCACATCCGCCCCTGACGAGGCGGCATGCGCAAGGCGAAACCGACGCTTTTGGCGTCTCGCAATCGAAAAGGAACCTGCGGCAGAGTATCAATAGACAGCATAAACATTAAAAGTCAATAAGGACAGAAAGGAGAAATCATGTGCAAAGTACAGCCATTGTATTCTGAAACATATTCAAGAACTCTCGATCTCGCGACTCGCTATGCAGCAGGGACGGACGACAACGTCCTCCGTCTTAAGCATCTTCTTGCGGCGTTTCTCGACACCGATGCAAATATCTTCCGCGAGATACTCGGCGTTAAGCAGCTTATGCGCCCAGAGAACCTTTTATTCGAACCGAGCGAGCAGGACGGCGAGATCTTTCTCTCGTCGCAAGTCAACCGCATCCTCTCACTGCACGGCGGGCGAATGGACGACGTCTCGGATGCACTCGGACCCGTAATTGAACTGGGGCTCCCGCACCTCGCGGCAGCAATGCTGATCAAACCCCGTGGCCCCGTACTCGAACTTCTCCAGCTCAATGCCATAGTACCGGACAACGCCTCGTACATTGACGCCGTAATGGCCCGGGCGCAAGAATTCGCTGACACGGAGCTCCAAAAGTCCTGCGCAAAGGAGCGCGCAGACAGGATAAAGACTCTCAAGCAGATAAAGACAGATCTCTCTAAAACCTGCCACGGACAGGACAAGGCCATCGAAGCGCTTATTGCCCATGTCGCAGCGGCAATGGTCGAACCGCCGTCAGCAAGAGGTTTCCGACCTATCTCGGCGGCATTTATTGGCGGCTCGGGCACAGGCAAGTCCATGCTGGCCACGGCCTTCCGTGACGCATGGGCGCATGCGTTCGGCGGCGGCAAGCCAGACATCGTAGATATGAGCCGCTTCTCTGTCGAACAGCTAATTACTGAGATATGCGGGCGCGACCCATGCTGGAAAGACGGTGGGAAGGAAGGTCAAGTCACCAGTCTCGCCGCAAAGTTCCCGCATGGCGTCATCATCATCGAGAACATAGACAAGGCCCATCCAGGGGCCCTCGTGCCAATAGCTAACATGCTAACCACTGGAAAACTTGTGGATGAATTTACTGCAAAGGAGGTCTCGTTTGCGGGGAACATCGTAATCCTGACAACCAATCAGGGGACAACCTACATCGAATCGGGTAAGTTCGCCCATCTCTGCTCGCGCAACGGTGGGACGATTCCACGGGAAAAGCTCGTCGAAGGCATCACCGCCGCGCTTGAGACGGAAACGCCCGACAAAGCCGGCATCCTCGCAGAGATTCTCAAGAAGGCAGATGTCCCCATTCTCTTCAAGCGGCACGACGTCCGTTCTATGTCCGCAATCATCGGCGATGCCATCGACAATACGCTCGCGCAAGTGAAGTCATTGTTCAAGGCAGAAATCGAGGTCAACCGCAAGAAGCTCATCGCCTTCTTCGTCGAGACCCTCCAGAACCTAGATTCGGCGCACGGCATTGCACAGGTGATAGAAGACACCCTCGTCACACGCCTTGAAAGGGAACTGCTGGACACATCAGACCCAAAAGACCTCGACGGTGCGCGAATCTCCATTACCGTTGACGACCTTCCCGAGCTCGACATCCCGCCCGCGCTGAAATCCAATGGCGCGCTCTCGACGCTGGAGAAGCGCACGTGGGCCAGACTTCGGCAAGCTCTGCAGCTTGAGTATGACATCAAAGTGTCCTTCGCCGACGGCGCAACTACACTGCGCATCACAAACCTAAGGCATACTGTCATGCCGGCCATTGAAGACGCTGGCTGGTTCAGCGTCTGTCCGCCAAACACACGGCCAGAAGACCTCGTGGGGCTGGAAGCCGCATGGGCGCGCGTGCGGAAGTTCCTGGCAAGCACGCACAACAACAAAGCCGAGGGCTTCAAGCCCAACCACATTCTCCTGTATGGTCCACCCGGGACAGGCAAGACCGCCTTTGCCAAGGCAATCGCCCACACCCTAAACCGCAGTTTCATCTGCGTCAACGCGGCGAAGTTCACGACATCCCGCAACGACAACCGGGCCGTCAGGTGGATACAGAACCTCTTCGCGACGGCGGAAAGAACGCAGTCCATAATCTTCATCGACGAATGCGACGCCATCGGCTCTCGGGAGCATTCAAATGCCTCGCAGGCCCCTGTCATCAACACGCTTCTAACCCTGTTGGATGGGTTTGAAGACAGCAATGTGCTCGTAATCGGCGCGACCAACCGGCCTGACATGCTCGACCCCGCCCTCACGCGCCCAGGCCGCCTCCATACCCGAATCAAGGTTGACGTCCTACGCAGCCCCGAAGACCGCTTGAAGCTCATCGACATCTTCTGCCGAAAGGCAAAGCGCACGATGCCGGAAGAGCTGAAGACCCTCATCGCCCGGGCGACGAGCGAATGGGCGCCGGCAAATATACTGAGCGTCCTGCGCGAGATGTTCGACATCGCGGGCGATGAAACACCAACGCGCCGCATGTTCGCACAGGCAAGAAACACGGAATTTGCAGGCGAGGAAACACAGCGCCCACAGCTGACGGATGAGGAAAAGCTCCATGTCGCGACCCATGAGGCTGGCCATGCGCTCGTCGCCACCCTCCGCAAGCAAAACTGGTTCCAGGTAACGATAAACGGCTTTGCAGACACCCTTGGGTTCCTCGAGCACCTGGATGACGGGTGCATAGGAAAATCCATGGAGAAACTCAAGGAGAAGATTGACATCGCCCTTGCGGGGAATGCCGCCGAACGAATTCTCGGGACAGTTTCAGAAGGAAGCAAAAGCGACTTCGTGGCCGCGACCGGCTACGCAAGGAGGATCGTATGCGGCGGCTTCTGCGAAGGCGACGAACTTGCCGTGACGCCTAACTTCGCCGAAGGAGGCCGTTACTGGGAGCGCATACGCCCAAAGGTCAACGCAATCCTATCAG
>Ga0310690_10011830_pt1 | contig 10753 bp, 11 predicted proteins | sample AusTroGonzalo_MG_2_FD_207661 | JGI IMG/M metagenome (GOLD analysis project Ga0310690, IMG submission 207661) | Bovine rumen microbial communities from tropical cattle in Woodstock, Queensland, Australia - Gonzalo_04 (v2) (version 2) | ecosystem: Host-associated > Mammals > Digestive system >...
CTGAATAACACGGGGGAAGGTGGGAAAAGGGAACGAGGGCGGAAAAAGGCTGGATTATGCCGAACCTGACGAGGTGAAACGCAATCGACCGCCGAAACGACGAGGAAATCACCATCTGGGAAAAACCACCCCGCCAACCCGCCAAATAAAGCCAAGTTGGGAAAAACTTTAAAAGCCCCTGCATCAACCGTGCAGAGGCTTTTAAATTATGTCAAAAGACGCGACGATCTCATCCGAACAACGTTATGTCCGGACGGAAGCCTGTATCGAGATCGGTAATTGCGCCGGTGACTGCATTAACATTTGCAGTTCCTACACCTTGCGGAAGTGACGGCGTGTCGCTCCCGCCACCAGAGCCCGCCTCAGGATTCACATCGTCGAGGTTGATATATGCGGTTAGCAGCAGCGACGCCGTTCTGCCTGTTGTTCCATTCCAATCAACCGAATCGAGGTCGAAATCCACCGCGTAGCCAGAAACGCCGGAAATCGTAGCATCGGGCGAAAACGATCCTAGCAACTGCCAGCCATTGACAGTGTTCTTTGACGCATCATATATCGCTGGGTCCGCCAATTGCGGATTCCCGTCGACATATTCCGACTTTATCCAGCAGTTTATTTTCGATCCGGCCGTGTAGGTTGGAGCCGTCGTCCAGGAAAGACGCAGTTTTTGTGCCTTCCACGCCGTCGGCATGGCAAATGGCACAACGAGATTTGATACCGTCAGCTGCCATGTGGGAACTCCGACATTCACCCCACGCCCTGTAGGAACGGTGAGCGTGTCCCCACGGATTGTAAAAATCGCTCCCGGCCGCGCACCTTGCATCAGGGCTTTGACATCCGCCATTGCGATTTTCAAAAGTTTGCTCCTATACATGGTAGCATAGAGTGTTCGTATTCCGATTACTACTTGACCCAATGTGATATCCGTATGGACGTGACCGTAGTATGCATAGGCATCTGAATTAACCCCCAAACAGACATGTTGTTTATCGTAGTTCCATGCGGCAATCGCCGGTGTGGAATAGTCATTCGGCAAGTCTACTTGACTAAAGGTAACTGTGGAATTGGATAGGTGAGCCAGTGCAAGTTTTTCAATGACACTATTATTGATAGAGAAAGTGAAATCTCCCGATATCAAAAATATCACATCATTGTCCACACCGGTCCTTGCAAATGATGGGAACAACTTAATGTGATCATTTGTATGGTCAGACGGGGTAATGCCGCTAGTGGTATAAGAACCACTACCGTTGCTAGTATCTGTTAGTAGTCCATTGTCGAAATTTCCGCCATTGAGAGAGAAGCCATTATAACGGAATGAAATGAAGTTACTCTGATTGCCCACGATAATAATATATCTACCTACAGCCAATATGTCATATACGGTCCCGGTGAGATCAGCCAAACTCCAATAGTAAGAAGAAAACAAGGCAGGCACATTGCCTGTGCTTGCGCCGACGCCAGAAATGGCAAGCACCATATTGACGACCGTCGAGAAATCTTCATTGGCTACAGCTATACAAATTGCTGCGGCACCACTTAATCGCGAGCTTTGATTGCTGAAATATACACCACCCATTTTGATTACGGACTTATTTTCAAGAATCCCGCCGTCCCAGTCATGTAGGTTGCTAACGATTATGTTTGGTGGAAAATTCGCGCTTGGCCATGGAGTGCATTTGAATCTGTCATGGACGACGCGATTAATGAAAAATGCCGGACAGTTGCCAGGGTATGGAGCATAAGATTGGACATTATTAGCATTCCACCACGAGTTCGTGTTTTTAAACGTAGTTCCGTCCTTCGCTATCAAATGAACTCCGATTGTCGCATAATCGGTGCCAAAAAATATAAAGTTGCATCCGATTATGCCGCCATGCACAGAGTGCAGTTCGCCAACTTCGCTCGGAACTCCGTCGCCAAGCGATTGGGATGGGACCCAACTATCAGTACTAAGGTTATATAGATACAACCCTGGCACTTCTTCAAATGTTCCTGATGAGAATGTTCCCCCTATTACAAGATAATCATTGTAAGCAGTCCCACTATAATACATAGTGGTTTTGTGGATGGCCGTTATTTGGTCGCTCCTTACATTGAGGAAATCCGTAAATATGCCATCCTTGAGCAACTTCAACGAATAAAGACCTTCGACGTGTTCAACGACAAGAGGGTCACCATTCTTCTGCAATGTAATAGACTTAACTCCGGAGTCGCCATCGAGAACACATGGATAGACACCGTCCACCGCAACCTTATACTCATGGGCGTAAGATGGCGGCGTGGACAGGTCATACGTCTCTCCGTCAGTCCAGCCCGTCACTGCGGCAGAGGTTACGAGTTCCACGAGGTTGTCGATGAATGCCGATCCCTCTATCCAGTTGCCGCGCACGACGGAGTAATCTTCGAGTGCGATCAGCAGAAAGAGGTATTTTTGTGCGGTCAGTCCGCCGGTCGGCTCGATCGTGACATCGGCTGCCGTGGGATACCAGTAGGCTTTGCCGTCGATCGTCTTTGTCGTGCGAGGCGCGACTCCCGCTGCCGTAGTGCCGTCGTCGATAATGACGCCCAAAGCGTCCTCGCCTCGCAATGTGCGGCAGGACATTGGAATGTCGCCGGTCGAATTGGTGAAGAGATGAAGCCTCACGCCTGCAGAATTGTATGGGTCGCTCGTCACGCGGACTTTTAGGGAGGACACTGTCGAACCAACCGCATCGTCCGGGAGCGTCCAACGGTATACGGCCGCATTCGCATACGCACGGTGCATGCCGCCCGAATGTGTTGAACACCACATAGCCGCGTCGAATGTTTCGCGAATTTCCGCGTTCTTGTCGTAACCCTTTGTGCCTTCGACGTCCACCACATCGTCCGTATGATAGGTCATCTGCGCCTTTTTGACCTGCGAAAGCGTCCATGGGAGTTCGCAGAAGCTTCTCACGATGGCTTCTGCCTGCACGTTCGCCGCATACATTGGCGATGGCGATGCTTCGGTGTATTGGCGAAGATACCTGGATCCTGTTATTTTGTAAGTTGCCATTTTGTTATTGCTCCTTTTTTATGGACAATTGCAATCGTTATCCCCATAGTGGACGCCTCCGTCTGCGCTTACGCCGCCGTAGTCTGCGCCACCCGAACCCGTTGAGTCGTAGTCTGCGGCGACGCCGCCATAGTTGCCGGAAATCGGGTCGTGTTCGCACGGGTCCGTATGCGGTCCATATGGATCGTCCTCGTCCGGGGTCGGGTCCTCGTCATCGACACCGCAATCGCACGGGGTGAGAACGATCGCGCCGACGATCAGCTGCGTGATTGCGCCGCTCGATGCGATGGAGCAGAGGCGGATGCTCGTGAGGGTTTCTTGGCCCGACGACGGCGACGCCTGAGGATCGTCCGTCAATGTCGCGGAATACTCCGTGCCGCCGCTTTGCCCCTCACTCTGCTCCTCGGCGGCGTAGATGTGCAGCCAAAATGCAGACGGGGCGGTTCCGCTGGACACGGGAATCGCGTAATAGCCAGGATAGGCCGCGCCCGCCGCGACAAGCGCCGTGCCGCTCGAATCAGTCGGAGTCACTTCTTCCCCGGCGACGTTCAACGATCCGCCTGGAAGATACACGCCCCAGATGTCTTCGTCTTCCTCGGTCTGCGCCGGGAAGAAATGTATCTCCCAGGGCCGGAGACGCGGAAGCGCCCCTGGACGAGCGTTGCGGGCCATCGCGCCTCGCTTGTCGCGAAGCTCGTTGAGCGCTTGCGTGACCGGCTTTGCCCAATCCAAGATTGGAGCATCGGCAGCAGGTTCTGGGATGATGTGGCTCATCAGTTGTTCCCGCCGGCCACGTGGACGTATGGCATCGGCCAACGATTGTTGCCATACAAATCGGCATCCCACGGATTGCCGCCGTTGTCGTCGCTCTTCGCGATCCCCATCCAGGCTTCGGTGCGCGTGTACTTGCTGTTGCTAAGTTTTCGCACGTCGTCTTTGCACTTTAGCCACTGATGCGCGGCAACGGCCGTGGCAAGTCCAGAAGGATGTTTGGCCGTTCCCGCCGGTGCTGGCGGAGTGTCGATGAATCCAAGATTTTCCATGCACGCCGGGGGCATTTCGGCATAGGTTCGCGTCCTGGTGACGATCGGATAGAAGCGAATGACGGCCTCGACGCCTTTTTTGATTTTGGCGATCAGCGCGAGCGTCGCTTCCTCCACTATCTCGTATATCGAGCCATCCGGCTTGCGGAACTTGTAGGCGCTGGCGAGCGTGCCGTCAGGCTCTTTCATCCACGCTTCGATAAGAGAGCGCTGCGGATTCGCCCCTGGCGAAGGTCCGCAGTAGGCCATGACCGAGACGTCGTTTCTGACGGTCTGCAGCTCCCAGAGATCTTCAAGCGGTTCCGCGACGCGCGGGTTTTGGCCGCCGCCCGATGACGGATGCCTCACGCAGTTTATCGTGAGAATCCCGAGAGTTCCCCGGACATGGCGCAGATCGTGCGACGCATAGAACCATCCCGTGTCTATCTCGTCGCTTTCGTCGAGGGTGTCGGCGGCCGTTTCAAGGTCCGTGTAGGGGCCTTTGAAAGCCACTGTATGCGTCTTGTCGCCCGACTCAGTGCGGCCTTTGCTTTCGTCGTATTGCCTTGTAGCCGTCTCTGGCGCGTTCCATGCCATTTAGAACCTCCCAACTCCTTTGCCAGCCTTGCGCTCGATCCTCTCGAGGACCTGCACTTGCTTTTCGTTGATTTTCTGAAGCTCCCTGAAGCCGCCGTCCGCGCCCGCGAAATCTCCGCCTACCCTGGCGAGAGAATCGAGCGCGGCGGTGGAAGAACGCGCCTCGGCCGGTTCGCCGCCCTGCTGGAGATGTTCGAGGAGCTTTTCGAGCTGCGCGATTTCGCCCATCACGGAAGACCGCTCGCGCATGAGATCCTTGAACTTTCCGGCGGAATCCTTGTCGGCATACACGCCGCTCTCGGCCATCAGTCCGCCCCGCAGCTCGCGTTCGCGTTCGCGGCGGCTGGATAGCGCCTCCTCAATCGAGGATATGCGCTCGCCGACGGGAACCTTCTCGTCGCCGAATCCCGAAAGAACCTTCCTGAAGGCCTCGGTGCGCTTCTCCGCCTCGAGCATCGTGTCTATGAGCTTGCGGTTCTCCGCAGCGGTCGCGGCTATCGCCTTCTGCGCGTCGATCTGCCGGTTGTCCCGGTCTATCCACGTCTCAGCAAGCCCCTTGCCGACACCGACGACACCGCCCACCACCGCGCCGACTCCGCCGCCGACCGCCGCGCCCGTCGCCGCCATCGCTCCGCCCTGCGAGAGCGCATTGCCGCCGTATTCCAGCCCCGCGCCAAGCGCGGTGTCCTGGCCGACGCGGTGCGAGGCGTATTTTGCGGCGAGGCCGACCATCATGCCGGTCATCGAAGTGGCGATGCGCGTAATTTGCCTCGCGGAGGCAGACATCGATTCCGACGTCGAGCGAGACGCGTTCGCACCGCGCTCGAGCGCCCTCGCGGAGCGTTCCGCAGCGGCGGCCATGCGGTCGGTGCCGTTCGCGGCCGCTTCGGACGCGGCACCTGCGGCAGTGCCGAGCGCGGCGACGGCCTTCTGGGCTTCGCTCGTGTCGGCCTCGACGCCAATCGTCAGGTTGCGGTCTTTCTTAGCCATTACATCTGCCCCATGTCGATTTTTTCGATTGTCTCAAGCGGCATCACGTCGTCTTTGCCGAGCGCCCGCCGTCTCGCCCTCCAGCAGAGCGCGATTGCCGAGACGGGGACGCGGAACATGACCGTCTCCCAGTCCCATCCGTATTCGCTCGCGCACCAGTCGAGCCAGTATGCGATGTAGCCGTCCGTGTCGCGCTCTTTTTTTTTACGCCGTCCGGCATGACGTCGGCAATCGCCGCGTACTGCCGCGTCGCGGCGTCGCGGATTTCGCCGAGCGCGTCGATCCCGACCGTTTCGGCCCATTCGAGAGCCTTGTCGAGGATCGACCCGGAAAGGCAGTCTTCGGCATCGTGCGTCAAGATGTAGAGCGACGGCAGCAGATCGAGCGTCTCGGCCGCCTTGCCTTCCGGAGGAAACAGCATAGGCGAGCGGTAGCGTTCGAGCAAAGCGAACGTGCCGAGCGTGATCGGCTTGACCTGATACGCTCCGCCGCAGACCGCTATCGATGGCGGCAGCGCCGCCGAGACCGCTTTCCTGGGATTGAGCGCCATCGCTTATTGGCCCGATCCGGTTCCGCTGTTTTCGCCGCCGCTGTTTTCGCCGCCGCTGTTTTCGCCGCCGCTGTTTTCGCCGCCGCTGTTTTCGCCGCCGCTGTTCTGTGCCGGTGCCGACTGTGCCGGTGTCTGCGCCGGGAAGTTGTCGTAGCGGTGCGCCCTGATGTTGAAGCGGAGCTTGCCGTTGTAGCTGCCCGCCTCCTCGATCTCGTCAACCTTCCACTTCTTTTCGGCGTATTCGATGAGATCGTCCGTGTGCGCGGGCGGAGTGCGGGTGGACGTCTTCGACACGGCGGTGAGCGAGAGGTCGAAGCGGTGGTCGTAAACCTCCTCGTCGGCGCGGGCGCCGTTCTGGTCGTCGGTCTCCTCGCTGAGGGGCGCTTCCTTGATGGATTCGTTCTGCAGTATGTAGCCGGCGAGGGTGCGGACGATGCCGCGCGCGGGCTTGCTGATTTCTGTTGGGGTGGTTGCCATGTGGTCTTCCTTTCTTTTGGGTTTATATCGCCGCGCTAACGGCGAAAGTGACTGATGCGGCGAGGGTGCCGCGCTTCTCGTCGAACTCCTGCACGGGGCCGTCCGTCCAAGTGCACGTGTCCGAGGCGATGAGCTCGCGGACGCGGAGCGCGGCATCGAGGGCGGTCATGGAGCCTTCCTCGCGCGTCGAGCGGAGAGACGGCGTCTCGATGGCCCTGACGACGAGGGTGGCTTCCCCCGAGCCCTCGCCGTCGGGCGCGAACGCGGGCGTGGTGACTACGACCGCGATGCCGTATCGTTCGCGCGTGACCCTGGAGATTTCAGCGAAGACGTCGCCGGGATTCTCGGCAATCGCCTTGCAGCCGCCTTCAACGAGCTTTGCATCGGCGTTCAAACGCTCCGCAAATTCCTCTTGAATAAAAGTTGCTATTGATTTCTCGCTCATGTTATGGTATCATTTGCAGCGTCCGTTGGGAAGGTGTGGCGCAGAGGCGCGAGACCATTAGGTCACCTGCCCTCGGGCATTTTCTGTTTATAGAAGCTCAGCGGCATCGCACCGCTCCGGTGGTCTATCACAAGATTCAGTATTCCGCCGTCGAAAGTCTCCATTGTCAGCACGCTTGAACCTGCGTATTTGCCGCGAACGACTCGGTCGGGGTTTCGCCATAACGACGGAATGAGTTCAAAGTCTCCAGCCGCAAGCGGAATGTTGTGCGGGTCTTTTTCATTCTCGCCCATGTGCTTGCTCGCATGTTGCGCCACCCATTCCCCGGTGAGGGAAAGAGACGTGTTCTCCAAGTGTTCGCGGTCAAGGCCGGAAAAGTGGGAAAGCAGCGTTTGCGTGGACTTTCCCAGCCGCACAGAACCTTCGCCTCTTGCCACGCCCTGCATTATTTCGCCTTTCCACGCGATCGCGTCGCCGTTGTAGACAACCTGGTCTCCAAAGGCATCCTTGAGCCGCAGCCACTCCGGATCGTTGTGTCCCTTAAACGGCAACGTCGCTTCGAGCTTTCCGTTGAAGTCGATTTTCGGCGGTTCGATTTTCTCGCCGCGCTCGATCACGCCGAGCTTCACCGCTTCGGCGTAGCCCACTTCGTCGAGGCCCATTCCGCTCCCCCAGTCGAACGGCGGGAACGGGTTGCCGAAAGCAGAGATGCGCGTCCATATCGGATCCGTCTTGACCGCGATCATCCTGCCGCCGAAGAACCGCCCGCCTGCGTTGCGCCACCGCGCCGCCCAGTTGCGCGGCTGCTTGCGCTCCGCCACGCGCACGAGCTCGTAGCATGGATAGGCGAGAAGCGCACCTTCGTTCGTCGCCTGGAGATGCTGGATGTAGCCGCGCGCCTGGGCGACGTTGGTCTTCACGATGAGGTCGAGCCGCTTTTCCGTGAGAAGGTCTTTCACGGTGCCGCGCCGGTCGCCGGGATCGTAGTTGTCGAGGTAGAGGGCGTGGCGCATCTTCAGCCTGAAGTCTGAAACAGACAAATCGCCAGACGCCACCCGGGAGGAAAGCTCTCGCGCCGAATGGAGTATCCGCGCCGATTCAATCTGCGACGAGAAGAATGCGCGATCGCGAAGACCGGCCTGTATTCCGTTCCACATCCTCGAATCGAGTTTGGATCCGACGAGGGCCTTTTGCAGTATCTTTTCCGATGCCGTCATTTCCCCGCGTCCTCCATTGCCATGATTGCGTTCGCCATCGCCGATTCCGCCTCCGCAGCCATTTCGCCGTCTTCAGGCAGCACGCTCCTGTCGGCCTTGTGGCGCGTTGAGCCGACGAGCAGATAGAGCAGGTTCGAAGTGTCCTTGTCCTTCAGGAAGCCGTGGCTGGAGTTCTTCGGCCAGATGAGCGCGAGAGAATCGGCAAGGCCGTTCAGCTCGCGAGGATTCTTCCCGGCGACCGACGGATCGAGCGGGATCGCAAGCGCCTTGCCGGTCACGGGATGGACGGTGCCGCCGTAGTAGTGGAGCGCGACGCCCTCTTTCTCGACCGTCACTTCCGCCGCGTCACCCGCAGGCGCGGTCGCAGTGGACGCCGCCGCGTCGAGCCAGTAGCCGGACTGCGGGAACCCCGCGCGGCGCGATGCCGTCGAATGCCTCCTGCGGAGATGCCGCACGACCGCCACCTGGACGCCTTGCGCGGCGGCGAGGCTCAACGTCCTCGACGTCATGCCGTCCGGCAGCTTCGCGGGAGATTTGACGGTCAGCTTGAGCATCTGCTATCTGCCCTCCGGCGTGACGATTACCGTCGTCTCGTTGGTGACGCTCCGCTCGTATATCGCGATCGAGCGTTCGGTCTGCTGGAGGGCGATTATCCATCTCGCGTATTCCGTGCGGTTCGACGCGGCCGGGGCCGCTTCGTACGCGGCGCATTTGGCGGCGAGGAGTGCGCGGCGGCTCTTCAGCCCTTCGTAGAACTCCGCCCTGCGCGAGGCGGCGTTCAGCTTGTTCCTCGCGCGTTCGGCCTGCTCCTCGGGCGTCAAGTACCGCCGGGAGGACTTCGCGGAGAACGTGTAGCCGTCGGGATACGTCTCGATGCGGTAGATGGCGCGTTCCGTTTCGTTAGTCGAATAGGCGTACGACGGCTTGCCGCCGTGCCATTTGGCGCGGCCGCTCTCCGTCTTCATGTCCTCGGCGTATGCGTTCGCGACGAGCGCGTCGGGCGAATTGTCTCTCGCTGCCGCGAGAAACGCGTCGACTTCCGTCTTTGTCGCGACGCCGGAAGAGACGACCTGGTTAGTTATCTCGGTGAAGAGCGGATAGTCGTCGGAGAAGTAGGCGGCGGCCTGCCATTCGTCGGTCAGCCCCGCCTGTTCGATCCAGGACTTGACGAGTTCCCACTTCCCCGCCTGTTTCGCGGTGGTGACTATTGCGAGCTTGGAATACTGGACGGCGGATGCCTCACGCAGAGGCGCAGAGAGGCAGAGCGTGCAGAGGATGATTGCCGTTTTGGATGTGAGTTTCATTTGTAGTCTCCTTCAGGATTGTTCGGTGTCTTGACGGTTGAGCCGAGCGGGACGGCGCGGTCCGGGCTGCCGATCGCCCGGAGATGGTAGACGCCGTTCGTCACGACCGGCTGCGGCGGCGTCCAGTCGCATATGGCGGAATAGACGTAGTTCGTCGCGTCTTGCGGCATCTGCACCGTGAAGGCGCGGTTTGTGATCGGGCAGCGCCCGATTTCCGCGAGCGAGGGGATGTCGTCGAATCTGTTCGCGGCGTAGAATATCGCGTTCGCCGTGGCTGGAAGAAACGCCGCATGATTCCACGCGAACGAGGCGATGCGCCAGTCGTTGGTGTCGGATTGCGCGGACATGGGCGCTGTGAAATAGTTGTCCCACGTCGCCGTGAGATATATCGCCCCCGGCGGCTTCGACCCTCCGTAGATGATTGCGACAGCGGCGAACGCCGCGAACACCGGGAAGGCGCGGGAGCGGCACAGCCGCCCGGCGTTCTTCGAGAGCCAGTAGAGCGGCAGGGCGAGAAAGCCCGCGACGAGAATCGCCGTCAGGAAGGCCGACATCAAGAATGCGCCGATGCTGTCCGATAGTTCCTGCATTATTGTATCACCTCCGCAGTGAGGACGCGTACGCCGTTTATCAGCGCGGTGCCGAGGCGGTATTTCACGCCGTCGATGAATACTCCGCCGTCGAACGACGCCGCCCGCTTGTTCGAGATTATGGTGTCCTTGCTTTCATGGACGCCGACGTAGGCAAAGTATTGGATGGACGGCACGACAAGCGTGACATCGGCCGTCCACGTTCCGTCGCCGTTGTTCGTCCAGGAGTTGACAACCACGTTCGGGTCGTCGCCCTCGGCATCCCAGGCCGCCTTTGCCCGGTGGGCCAGATTGGTCGAAGTGTAAAGCGTCGGCCTGGAGTCGGCGTAGACGGTGTAGACGAAGCCGCCTCCGCCGTCCTTCGCCTCAAACGCGGCATTCAAGGGCACGGACGGGATTATGGAACGCTCCTCGACCGTCAGCACTTCTTCGCCCGTCACGGTATTGCGGATGGAGAAATAGCCGTTGGTGCCGCCGCTTATCGAAGTGAAGCCGTTGGATTCGAGCGTCCACACCGTGCCGCC
>Ga0310690_10011831_pt1 | contig 10753 bp, 6 predicted proteins | sample AusTroGonzalo_MG_2_FD_207661 | JGI IMG/M metagenome (GOLD analysis project Ga0310690, IMG submission 207661) | Bovine rumen microbial communities from tropical cattle in Woodstock, Queensland, Australia - Gonzalo_04 (v2) (version 2) | ecosystem: Host-associated > Mammals > Digestive system >...
ACTGGCCTATCTTACCAAGACCGATAGCTGCTCCGATAACTGCGATAGCTGCACCGAGTGCAATACCGGCATTACCCATAGCTGCACCTGCGGCAGCCTGCAAGATTGTTGCTAACATCATAATGTAGTTATTTTTAAGTTGTTAAATGATTCTCACTTTTCAATTTTCAATTATGTCACTTCGTTCCATGATTTTTGTCGCGACTCGGGATAGCCTAAGCGAGCTTAGTCTCTCCTCTCGCTGCTCCAAAAATTCTCAATTCTCAATTTGGTCGGGATAGAGGAAATCATTGTAGGGGTACTTTTGTACGTGCAGTTGCTTTACTCTATCGTATAGTACTTTACGCATATTCTCAATGCCTGTCTTCTTGAGGGCCGATACAAACAGGCACTCACCGTTAAGACGGCCCATCCAGGTGCGCTGAAGCTCCTCCATAGTGATGTTCTCACGTGTGGCGGGAGTAAGGTCATCGGCCTCTTTTTCTACCCAAGTATAGGCATCGGTCTTGTTGAAGAGTACGATGATTGGTTTCTCGCCGGCACCAAGGTCTGCAAGAGTCTTGTCAACCACCTTCATCTGGTCCTCAAAGTCGGGGTGTGATATATCCACAACGTGTATCAAAAGGTCTGCCTCACGAACCTCATCAAGCGTGGATTTGAAAGACTCCACAAGGTCTGTGGGCAGCTTGCGGATGAATCCTACGGTATCCGACAGTAGGAACGGCAGGTTATCTACAACAACTTTACGCACTGTGGTGTCAAGTGTTGCAAAGAGCTTGTTCTCGGCAAACACATCACTCTTGGAGAGCAGGTTCATAAGGGTTGATTTGCCTACGTTGGTGTAACCTACCAGGGCAACGCGGATAAGACGGCCACGGTTCTTGCGCATGGTGGATTTCTGGCGGTCAATATCGGCCAGTTGCTCCTTGAGCCAACTGATGCGCTTGGTGATGATTCGGCGGTCCATCTCAAGCTGGGTCTCGCCAGGTCCGCGCAATCCTACCGAACCCTTTCCGCCGCCGGCACCGGATCCACCGCCCTGACGCTCCAGGTGTGTCCACATTCGCTGCAGACGGGGTAGTAGATAGCGGTACTGCGCCAACTCAACCTGAGTCTTGGCGTGGGCTGTCTGGGCACGCATTGCGAATATATCCAGTATCAATGATGTGCGGTCTAGCACTTTCACGCCCAGAACGCTCTCTATGGCTGACATCTGCTTGGCTGTGAGTTCATCGTCAAAAATAGCCATACCAACCTCATTCTCCATATCCTCCATGCGCTTTATGTAATCACGCATCTCCTCTAGCTTACCTTTACCAACGTATGTGGCGGCCAGAGCCTGTGGGATTTTCTGGGTGAAACGGCGCATCACGCGCACGCCGGCGGTATCGGCCAGGAACTCAAGTTCGTCAAGATACTCTTGTGTCTTGCGCTCGTCCTGCTCCTGGGTGATGATGCCTACCAGTATCGCGGTTTCGGCTTTCTTTTCGGTTATGACTTGAAACTCCTCTTTCATATATATTAAACGGCGTAGCCGATAATTCTCAATTAACAACTTCGTTGTTGATTTTTGTCGCGACTCGGGATAGCCCAAGTAAACTTTGTCTCTCCTCTCACTGCTCCAAAAATTCTCAATTCTCAATTCTCAATTTTCAATTTTTAGAGCCCGCCAAAACAATAACGATCTCCCCTTTAGGTTCATATGCCTTGAAATGGGTCAGGACCTCAGCAAGCGTTCCACGTACGCACTCCTCGTGGATTTTGGAGATCTCGCGGCAGACTGCAACGGGGCGGTCGGGACCATAGGCCTCAATGAACTGCTCCAGCGCCTTGACCAGGCGGAAAGGTGACTCGTAGAACACTATGGTTCTTGGCTCATCCTTTAATGCGTTGATGCGCGTCTGGCGGCCTTTTTTCTGCGGCAGGAAACCCTCAAAAAGGAATCTGTCACAAGGCAGACCGGAGTCGATCAGCGCAGGCACGAATGCGGTTGCACCGGGCAGGCATTCTACATCGATACCCTGCTGTACACACTCACGCACCAGCATAAATCCGGGATCGGATATTCCGGGTGTACCGGCATCACTGATGAGCGCAACAGACTCACCTGCCTGAATACGGGCCGCCATCTGGGCCGATGTCTCATGCTCGTTGAACTTGTGGTGTGACTGAAGCGGCTTGTGTATGTCATAGTGCTTGAGCAGAACTGAACTGGTACGGGTATCCTCGGCCAGAATAAGGTCAACCTCCTTGAGAATGCGTAATGCTCTCAAGGTGATGTCCTCAAGATTTCCCACCGGGGTGGGTACCAGATATAGTTTTCCTGCCATCGTGTGTGCGCGCGTGCGTTGCAAAACACAAAAGTAGTCAAAATCCCCGTATGGACCGCATTTTTTCATTAAGTTTGCATTTACAAAGAACAGTTGTATGAAAAGATACAGATTTGCCGATGTCCTGTTTGCGGCAATGTTGCTAGTAACAGTTTGGTTGTTACTGTTTATCCGGGCACCTTTCCGTTTGGAATTCAAGGAGCAGATAAGCATATTCCTGCTTGGGGCTGACCGTATTGACTGGTATCTGTCCAATCCTGCGGTAGTTTCATCAATTGCAGGTGACTGGCTTACTCAATTCTTTATCAAGGGCTGGGTAGGATCCGTATTGAGCATTCTGTTATTTACGGCTATTGTGGCGGGTCTGGCAAGACTGTTCAAACTATCTGAGTCCAGAAAGCCGGTTTGCTGGACATTACTTATGATACCGGTCGTCATTGAGGGTTATTTCATTACTTTTCCCAATTATCCTGTATCGGCAACGGTAGGTCTGGTTTTATCCGTATGGTCAGCATGTGCTTTGGCTCATATTAAGGATTCCAAATACAGTTGTTATGTTTACGGCCTTTCAATACCTGTAATGTATGTCATAGCTGGAGGACATGCATTGACTCTGGCTTTGTTGCTTGGATTCCTTAAACGTAAAGACGGAGTAAAACCGTGGGCTTTTATGCTTGCCGGTATTGCCGTAATGCTTGTTTGCGGAAAGTTTTATAATCTTACGCTGTTGCAGACTCTTATCTGGCCAATTTACCCAGGATATATCAACCCTCAGGTGTCTTTACTCTTGTTACTGCCATGGCTCATTCTGATAATGATGCTGTTGACATCGTTTTATGACAAATACAAGGATGCCGGATGGATTATAGGCGTTTACGTTACATTGACAAGCATTATATGTTCTGTTGAATGGATTTCGGGAAAGAGTGAGTTGGAGAATACCATAAAGATTGGAACCCTGGCATACAACGAACAATGGAAAGAGGTAAAAAAGATGGCATCCCAGGAATCGTCCGGTGGATACAGTTCTTTTTACTGGAATCTGTGCAATGCCCGTGAAGGCGCTCTTGCCGACGGGCTCCTTAAAGGACGTTGGGGCAAATCGGCTAATGTGCTGTTCCTTTCGACCACAAAAGGCGATCCGTATTTTTCCATGATGTATTTTACTGACGCATTGTTGGAGATGGGCGATGTATCACAGGCTACAGACTGTGCTTTGCTGGCTCAAACCGTAATGCCGGGCCATTATTCTACGCGCATGCTCCGTAGGTTGGCTCAGATTGCCGTAGTTACAGCCGATTACGATGTTGCCCGTAAGTACCTGAAGATACTTATGCGTACCCGTAACCATAAGGATTGGGCCAGAAATCTTATGGATTGTATTGAAAAGGACAATATTCCTGAAAAATATCTTACCTGGCGCTCAAGGACAGCTACCGTTGACCGCTTTTTTGATCAGGGCGATATCTCCGCTTCATTGTCCATCATTGCAAATCAAGTGCCATATAACAGGACTGCTATAGATTATCTGCTTTGTTCCTGTCTTTTGGACAAAAAGATAAACACATTTGTAAACCTGTACAACGAGTATTATCTTGGTTCATTGGACAAGGTTGTAAAGGTTCCGGATCTTTATCAGGAGGCATTGCTTGTCAACGTGGATTCAAAGGAGTCGCTTATGGAGACGATTCAAAAGTATAATCTGTCACAAAAGGTGGTTGATAATTACATAGGTCTTCTGGATGCCAGAGCCAAAAGTGACAATCCTGAGAATTTTATTACAAAAGAGGCGGTAGGGACATATTGGAACTACATAATGGCAGTCAGATTCAATAACGAGGAGTAGCAATGAAAAACAGAATCATCATATTAGCGTCATTGTCATTAATATTGGCTGGTTGTTCACAAAAGACAGCCTATACTGGCAGTGGTTTATTCCCGGATTACAGCAATGTAACCATTCCCTGCAATATAGCTCCTCTCAATTTTAGGGTGGGAAATGCCGGAAAGATTTATGTTACCGTAAAAGGACAGAATGGAGAATATGCTTATAAAGGCAGTAATGGACTTGTAAAATTCCCCGTAAACAAGTGGCATTCCATGCTTGACAGCGAGAACGGGAATACTCTTTCGGTTACAGTTGACTGGAAAGGCAAAGGCTCAACCCCCGACGGATCTGAGTCATTTTCTTGGACCATTATGCCTGATTCCATCGATAAATACATGAGTTATCGTCTTATAGAACCTGCCTATGAAGTTTGGAGTGGCATACAGATAGAGCAACGCGACATGGAGAATTTTGGTTCTGTTCTGCTTGGCGATAACCGTATTGCAGACCAGTGCTGCATGAACTGTCACACATCAAACCGCAACGGTACGTCATTCATGCATTTGCGCGGAAAGAACGGCGGAACGGTGCTGAACCGCAACGGGCATCTTGTCAAATTGAATACCAAGACTGAACAAACCGGCAATACCGTATATGGTGACATCTCTAAGGATGGGCGTTATGGCGTATTCACTACGGCCGATATCACCTTTGCGATTCATAGTCGCCGTGACCTGAGGATGGAGGTTTATGACAAGCGCAGTGACCTGGTGGTGGTTGATTTTGACAACCTGACCGTAACTGACAGTCCCGCAACCACAGGCGATGAATATCAGGAGACATTCCCCTGCTTCTCTGCTGACGGCAGGACCATCTTTTTCTGCCGTGCCGTACATCATGAACAGCCGGACAGCATTACCGAAATGCACTATGACATTGCTGTGGTGCAGTTTGATCCTGAAACCGGAAAGATGGGTGACAGGGTGATAACAATAGTGTCGGCCAGTGATAGGTTCTCATTCAGCCATCTTAAGGCATCGCCCGATGGACACTGGCTTATGGCAACGGTTGCAGAATATGGCACATTCCCCGTCTGGCATAAGGAGAGTGAATTGTGGCTGATAGACTTGAAGACCAGAAAGATAGATGTATTGCCTGCAATAAACGCATACGGTGCCGATACCTATCACAGTTGGAGTAGCAACAGCCGTTGGGTGGTGTTTGCCTCAAAGCGCGATGATCTGATTTACGGCCGTCCTTACATAGCATATATCGGGCCCGATGGCACTACAGGCAAGCCCTTTGTGCTTCCCCAAAAGGATCCTGATAAATACAGGACCACACTAAAGTCATATAATCTGCCCGAACTCTATTCAGTACCCGAGGCTTATGACGCACGTGACGTGGCCGCCTTCTACAATACCATAGAGCCGGAGCAGATAAAGTACGTTCCTTAAATCTTATTTATGCACAAGGGTGCCGATAGGCTCGCCGGCAATGACTTTCTTAAGGTTGCCGGGAATATCCATGTTGAATACGTAGATTGACAGACCGTTCTCTTTACACATGGTAGTAGCGGTCAGGTCCATCACCTTGAGATTGCGGTTGTATATCTCATCAAATGTGATTTCATCAAACTTGGTGGCAGTAGGATCTTTCTCGGGGTCAGCGGTATAGACACCGTCAACACGGGTTCCCTTAAGCATGACATCGGCCTCAATTTCAATGCCGCGCAGTGATGAGCCGGTATCGGTGGTAAAGTAGGGATTGCCTGTGCCGCCCACCAGAATGGCTACCTGTCCCTGCTCCATGGCATCAATGGCCTTCCATTTTGAGTAGAGTTCGCCGATGGGCTCCATACGGATGGCGGTGAGCACCTTGTTGGGGCAGTCAATTGATGTGAGAGCTGAACTCAATCCAAGGCCGTTGATTACGGTTGCCAGCATACCCATCTGGTCTCCTTTGACGCGGTCAAAACCCTTGCCTGCGCCCTTGAGACCGCGGAAAATGTTGCCGCCGCCAATCACGATACCAATCTGCACGCCCATATCATGTATCTCCTTGATCTGCTGTGCATACTCACCCAGACGTTTCTCGTCTATACCGTATTTCTGCTCACCCATCAGGCTCTCGCCGCTGAGCTTGAGCAATATCCTTTTGAATCTTGCCATAATGTAATCTTTTTAGTTAGACAAAAGTAGTCAATATTTTTGTACGAGATGCATTTGTTTTGGATCCCCTTTGCAAAAATGCAACAGTTTTGAGACGCATTTTTGTTGCTTTTCCGTTTTACGGGTGATACTTTTGTCCCGAAACCAATGCTGTTAATAATTCAGAATGTGTTTTAACATGAGATTCTTTCAGAGTTATAAAAGGTATAATTGATTAGATATGAGAATAATCCGTTTTTCTATAATTGTAATTTTCTGTGCCTTGTCCAGAATGGTGTCGGCACAGGAGTTTGTAGATTTGGGACTTAGCGTAAAGTGGTGTACCGTCAATGTCGGCGTAACATCAGAGAGGCCGTACGGCTGGTATTACCGTTGGCCCGATGCAATGGCCATTACAACAACTGATGGCAGCCGCATGGCCACAAAAGCCGAGTGGAATGAACTGCGTGACCTGTGCACATGGAAATGGACAAAGAAGAACGGAATAAGCGGTTATCTTGTTACCAGTAATATAAAAGGTTATAAAGACCAAAGCATATTCCTGCCTGCAGCCGGCTGGTTGCAGGATGGCAATCTGATGCAGACAGGCACCTATGCTTCATATTGGACTTCCACTCCGGGCGTTCAGCCTGATAATGAGGCTGCCTACGGTTTCAATTTTCAGCGAGGCGCTACCGAATGGCACAGTGAGAACAGAGAATCCGAGCAGTCCGTGCGCATGGTTATGCCTCTGCAGGATAATGAACTTACTAAACTCTCAATTGACCGTAAGACACTTGGCATGGAGCAGGGTACCACTGCCAGACTGAACGTTTCCATGTCTGGCGGCAAGCGTAACGTAAACAGTGCCTCTACATGGAAATCATCCGATGAAAACGTGGTTTCCGTAATGGATGACGGCCTGATTGTGGCCATTGCTCCCGGTAAGTGCACTATAACGGTTCAGGCATACGGCAAAAGTGCTGAATGCGCCGTTACCGTAAAGCCGCATGATGTTGAGTTCGTGGATCTGGGCTTGGGCGTACTGTGGGCTTCATGTAACATTGGTGCCTCAAAGCCTTCAGATTACGGAGATTTTTTTGCGTGGGCTGAGATTGAGCCTAAGGAGTTCTATTCCTGGGGCGACTATCGTTACAGCAGTTTCGGCCAACAGAACGGCATGGACAAATATACGGCCCAAGGCATGAGCCACCAATATCTTAAAGCCGATAACCTGGAACGTTTGGAGCCGATGGATGATATTGCATCGGTCCTGTCGGGAGGAAAATGGCATATGCCTACAGTGGATGATTTCAAGGAACTTATGATGAATTGTGATTATGACACTGTGACCATTCAAGGGGTTGAGGGGCTTAGGTTTACAAGTAAAGTTCCCGGATATGAGGGCAGAAGCATCTTTATTCCTTATGCAGGATGCATGAACGGCAACGAACCTAAAGACAGGGGCAAACAGTTCTATGTTTGGTCTGCAACTGCAGGACAAGGCAATCGGGGCATATATCTGAATACCCGTAATTCCAGAGAAGGGGGATACTATGACATGAGTATGGTAGAATTAATGCGTGATATGTCTGAAGGACAAGTTTATCCCAATATAGATAACTCTGAATCAAGGTTCGTGGGAATGAACGTGCGTCCTGTCATGTTGCTTGGTGATGAACAGTTCACTTCATTGTCATTTGCTGAGGAGCATCTGGATATCCAGTTCGGACAAATTAAACAGGTGGAGGTCAAGATGATGCCTGCAAACCGTCCGGTCAAGGATACGAATATAACCTGGGGCTCATCAGATCCGGATATCGCTGTAGTTGCCGGCGGATATCTGACTGCCATAGGCAACGGTAACTGCATTATTACGGCTGAGTCGGGAGGTTATAAGGCTGAATTGAAGGTATCCGTGTCATTGCCTGTGCCCGAGCCTGTTGACCTGGGCCTTAGCGTCAAGTGGGCATCGGCCAATCTGGGTGCTTCACAGCCCGATGAGCCCGGCGCATATTTAATGTGGGGAGAGACAAGTCCCAAGACCATCCCTTATACCGGTGATAAATATAAGTTTGGCCAGTATGTGAATGCAACAAGCAAATATAATTTCTATACCGCCAGTTGGGGAGGATCGGATTATCCTCTTGATTACAAGGAGACTCTTGATCCTGAAGATGATGCTGCCCAGGTCCTTTTGGGAGAAGGTTGGCGTATGCCTACTGCCGATGAACTATGGGAGCTCAGGACCAAATGTACCTGGAAGCCTGTGACAACTGTTTTAGACAGCAATGAATTCTATGTTGACAGACGTACTCTTGGATATGTCATTACCAGCAATGTTCCCGGATATGAGGACCGCAGCATATATCTGCCGGCTACCGGATTCATTGGTGATTATATGTATGACTCAGATCCTGTTGTCAATAAGGGACATGCATATTACTGGACATCAACTGTAGGACAACCTTTGGGTAATTTCGATAGACGTTATAATGGTTTGAACATCAGGCCTGTAATGGATTTGCCTGAGTCAGAAAACCGTAAAAAGGTGGAGCCAGATCCAATCAAGCCTTTAAAGCATAATGCTCAGGTTGATTTAGGCTTAAGCGTTCTCTGGGCAGACTGCAATGTGGGTGCTGAGAATCCTGAAGAGGTGGGAGCACGCTTTGCCTGGGGTGAGACCAAAGAGAAAACCTATTATTCTGAGACCAACTACAAATACATGACTGCTTATAAGGATGTTAACAAGTGGTGGTACTCAAAATACTCTTTCAAAAAGAACGATAATGACCCGTTTGAGGACGGAAAGACCAGACTGGAGCCACAGGATGATGCTGCACGGGCTAACTGGGGAGGCAACTGGCGTATGCCCACCAAGGAGGAGTACAAGGAACTGTATGAGAAATGTGAATGGACTGAGGATTCCATAAACGGAGTAAAAGGATATCGCATAACAAGCAAGGTTCCAGGATATACTGATAAGTCCATATTCCTTCCTTATAATTCAGGTTTTGGTGAATTATCAGAGTTCTCAGACCCTTCTGATGGCTACTATCTGACATCGGACTTGAGTTCCCAATATACGGACCGTTGTGTAGTGTTGAGTTTCAGTGAATATGAATTCGGCACAACCGATGAGATAAGCCTTGACTTTGGAGAGGCTGTAAGATCTTTGGGCGGCACAATAATGTCTAAAGTGCACATTCCTTCCAGAAGTAGGGTAAGCGGTTATTCAGTACGTGCAGTGTGTGCAAAAGGGGACAGTCCCCATTTGCACGTTTCAAAGTAAATAGTCGAAAAATGTGTAAAAGGGGACAGTCCCCTTTTGCACGCAATTAAAAATGATATGAGAAAATTCAGGATTTGTTTGATGGTTCTTGCCGGCCTGATGATGGCGGCAGGAGTGCAGGCCAAGAAGAAGGATATCATCGGCCGCGAGAAAGGAAAGAGCATTACATTCCGCGTTGACCCGGATCTGCCGGATCCTACTGGTTCGGGACTGCGTATGATGAATGGTCAGCAACTTATCAGTGAGTTTCTGGATAAAGCCGAGGTACCTGGAGATGCCGCGATGGTTGTGGGCTCCGGATTCGGACTGGAAAAATACGCATACTATGGTGAGAACCCGTTCTTTAAGGGGATGATCGATGCCTTTGCCGATCACCGTCCGGTGGTGCTTTCGCCCGATGTAATCTGGTTCCTTATTTGCCAGGGGTTTGCCCATTACGTGAATGACAACCCGGAGGAGTTGCGTGATTTGTTTGTGGATCATGAGGGCAAGATAGACCTTATTGTGCAGAGCGGAAAAGACCTGTTGCGCGGCAATGCTGATTGGGATTCAATAGTTGATGGTTTTTACAAGCAGATACGTGAAAATACCAAGGGGGAGATAGCCGATATCATGGCGCAAAAGTTCTCAACGACAGGTGTGAATGAGCACATCGTATCAGAGATCGTGCTCATGGAGACCTGCAAGTCATACTTCAATTATATAGTGATGTACATGTCGTGCGGCATTCCCAGCATAACCCTGACAGGAACTCCTGATGACTGGCAGTCAATCCTGGACCGCACCCGCAAGTTGCGTTCCTACGGCATAGGCTGGTGGGTTGATGATCTGGAGCCCATCCTGACTGAATTCGTCAAGGCCTCAAAGGGTAAGCCCGATGTAAATTTCTGGAAGAGCATCGTAAAGAAATACCGCCCGGGCGACATGCGTGGACTCAGTTGCGGAATGGACATAGGCTCAACCAAGTTTGACGGCTGGTTCCTCAAATTCCTGCCGTATGACAAATCAGGGCGCACTCCGGCCGAGGTGAATATGGATCACAATATGCTGCCTGAGATGGTTCGTACAGACTACAAGTATATCATATTCAATGACTTTACAGGTGAGATTGAAGCCGAGATGATGATGGAGTTCTGGGCCGGAATAGTAGGTA
>Ga0310690_10011832_pt1 | contig 10752 bp, 11 predicted proteins | sample AusTroGonzalo_MG_2_FD_207661 | JGI IMG/M metagenome (GOLD analysis project Ga0310690, IMG submission 207661) | Bovine rumen microbial communities from tropical cattle in Woodstock, Queensland, Australia - Gonzalo_04 (v2) (version 2) | ecosystem: Host-associated > Mammals > Digestive system >...
TGCCCTCCATCGTGAAGAGAGCTGCGGCGGACACTTCCGCGAGGAGCACCAGACAGAGGAAGGCGAAGCAAAGCGCGACGACGAGAACTTCTTCTATGTTGGCTGCTGGGACTACCAAGGCAGCGACGACAAGGCTCCCGAACTCATCAAAGAGCCGCTGAATTACGAGATTATCAAGGTACAACAGAGAAACTACAAGAATTAATTTAGGAGATTGGTAAATTAGTCGTTTAGTCGTTTAGGGATATTAGCGATGGAGACTCATAAGGACTTGCGAGTATGGCAGCAGAGTATAGCGATGGTGACATCAATATATCTGATGACACAATCCTTTCCAAAGGAAGAAATGTTTGGATTGGTATCGCAGTTGCGCCGTGCATCAGTTTCTGTCCCATCTAATATCGCCGAAGGCTATGCAAGAGGTACAGACAAAGAGAAACTTCATTTTCTGCGTATCTCTTCTGGTTCAATATCGGAAGTAGAAACTCAATTAATGTTGAGTCTTAACTTAGGATATATAGATTTAGAGAAATACAATGAATTGTCAGAAACAGTAACATCTGTGTGGAAGCAGTTGAATTCATTGATTAGTTCAATAAAGAAAAGATTGGCTCCACAAGAACTATTGCCGTTCTAATTTCCCAAACGACCAAACGACCAAACCACTAAACGACCAACAATTATGGCAAAGAATATATCAGTCACAATTAAGTTCTGGAAGCAGAACGGTCCGAAGGACAAGGGTCACTTCGACACGCATGAGTTGAAGAACATTCCCGACGACACCTCTTTCCTCGAGGCACTCGATATCATGAACGAGGAGCTTATCAACGAGGGCAAGGAGCCTTTCGTGTTCGACCACGACTGCCGCGAAGGTATCTGCGGTATGTGCTCGCTCTACATCAACGGCACGCCTCACGGCAAGACAGAGCGCGGCGCCACAACCTGCCAGCTATACATGCGTAAGTTCAAGGACGGCGAGACCATCACCGTTGAGCCTTGGCGCTCGGCAGGCTTCCCCGTCATCAAGGACTGCATGGTGGACCGCAACGCCTTCGACAAGATTATGCAGGCAGGCGGTTACACAACCGTCCGCACAGGTCAGGCTCAGGATGCCAACGCTATCCTTATTCCAAAGGAAGATGCCGACGAAGCGATGGATTGCGCCAGCTGTATCGGTTGCGGTGCCTGCGTGGCAGCTTGCAAGAACGGCTCTGCTATGCTCTTCGTCAGCTCGAAGGTCAGCCAGCTCGCTCTGCTTCCGCAGGGTAGGGTAGAGGCTGCCAAGCGTGCGAAGGCAATGGTGTCGAAGATGGACGAGCTGGGCTTCGGCAACTGCACCAACACCCGTGCCTGTGAAGCTGTATGTCCCAAGTGCGAGACCATCAGCAACATCGCCCGCCTGAACCGCGAGTTCATCTGCGCCAAGCTTGCAGACTAAGATTGCTTAAACAACAACGGATTACACAGATTAAACGGATATTATATCCTTTGTTTGTCAAGGTGACGAAATCCGTATAATCCGTGTAATCCGTTGTTTACAGATTATTACACTCAAAGTGCAAAGACAGATGACAGCAGTACAACTCAATGCAATGAACACTTTGCTTTGGCAGAACATTGGAGCCATAGCTGATAATGAGCCTTTGATGAAAAGGCTATGCAAGTATGTGTCTCGGCTCGTTAAAGAAAAGGACGACCCTACTTTGATGACTAAAGAGGAGTTCTATGCAAAGATAGAACGGGCAGAAGAAAACTATCGTCAAGGCAAGACGTATAGAATGAAGCCTGACGAAGACCTTACCACGTTTCTAAGACGACTGGGCCATGACGTATAGTATAGAAATTGATATGCAGGCTCGCTTTGACCTCGAAAAACTAGCAAAGAACGAACCGAAAGTCTTTAAGAAAGCCCAACGCTTAATAGAAGAATTAAAAACACATCCCAAGACTGGTCTTGGACATCCCGAGCCATTGAAAGGAAAGCCAGAAAACAGATGGAGCCGTGAACTGACAAAGAAGCACCGTCTCGTTTATCGAATCTATGAGACAGAAGTAGTTGTGCTTGTCATCTCTGCCTACGGCCACTATGACGACAAATAGATAAAATAATAATGTATAACCTCTAAACGAGATTGCCAATGAAGTAAACAGAACAGGAAACGCAAACGGCCCACAGATGAGGCTCAGCCTCGCAGGGCCACAGGTTTTAGTTAGCAAACAAATCATTAACCAGCGTTTCTGTTCGATATACTTATAAACAGATAATAGAGCTTTCTGCTCTTGTTCTCTCATTCTTGAATACCGGCAAAATGTTCACGCTGAGAGCAAGCAGTTCAGAATGTTCACGTCCTGTAGGGCGTGAACTGTCTTTGCTTGTTTAGCGTGTTGGTACTTGCCGGTAACCAAAGAATGAGAACAAGCATCGAACAGTTCCGCCTTTTATTTATTTACTTATGAGAAATAGGCTTATTTGCTTGCAATCTCCCTATGCTTTGGGCAACATCATTGGTGCTACAATAAAATATCAAACAAGCACAGACTGGGTAGATAAAGAAGAGTAATAAGCAAAAAGACATAGTAAAAAGAGGACACCATAGCATGATTGCCAAGACATCTCGGAGTGTTTTGTGACACACTATAAATATATAAATGTGCCGCAGAGAAAAATCTGAGGTGCTTTCTTGTCTGTGTCAGAAACAAATGCTAACTTTGCACCAGTAATCTAAGAACCATGAACAAAGAAGAGCATAGAGGTGGGTTGGACGGCTGGGTGCCAATCACGGAGCAGCCGTCGCATTATGACAATCTGGAGCGGATGTCGGTGGGGGAGTTGCTGATGCATATCAATGAGGAGGATGTGTTGGTGGCGGAGGCGGTGCGAAAGGTCATTCCGCAGATTCAAACACTTGTGGAAGCCATTGAGTCAAGGATGAAGCGGGGCGGCAGGCTCTTCTACGTGGGAGCCGGTACAAGCGGACGGCTCGGCGTGCTTGATGCAAGCGAGTTGCCGCCGACATTCGGCGTGCCAGATGACAGGGTGATAGGCATCATTGCCGGAGGCGACCGCGCCTTGCGTCATGCTGTCGAGAAGGCTGAGGACTTTGCGGAGATGGGTTGGCAGGACCTGCAGACGTTCTCTCCAACGAAAGACGATACCGTTCTGGGCATCGCAGCTTCCGGCACAACGCCTTACGTCGTAGGAGCCGTTAGGGAAGCCAGGAAGAACGGCCTGCTGACGGGCTGTATCACCAGCAACCCCGACACTCCTTTGGCTGCGGCTTCGGAGCATCCTATCGAGACGATTGTAGGTCCCGAATTCGTCACAGGCTCCAGCCGCATGAAGAGCGGCACGGCTCAGAAGATGGTGCTGAACATGATTTCCACTTCGCTGATGATACGCATGGGCCGTGTGAAGGGCAACCGAATGGTGAAGATGCAGCTGACGAATGCCAAGCTTGTGGACCGCGGCACCCGCATGATTCAGGAATCGCTGGGACTGAGCTATGCAGAGGCACAGGAGCGTTTGCTTGAAGAGGGCAGTGTGGATAAGGTGCTGGAAAATGAAAGGTGAAAGAATAAAAATGAAAAGTGAAAAATTGATACCGATGAAGAAAGTACTCTTTATTCTTGCCGTATGGTTAGTGGTCAATGGTGAATGGTCAATGACCTTCGCTCAGAATCGCATCGACCCTCAGAAGTTGAACGACCCCGAATCCTTTACAGTCGTGGTGTTTGGCGATGTGCAGAACTATACGAAAAACAGTACCTATCAGCCCATCTATGAGCTTTGTACGGCTTGGGTGGCCGACAATGTCGAGAACCTCAACATCAAGGCGGTGCTCTTCACGGGCGACTTGGTGAACCGAAACGAGATGATTGTGCCTGGCAGAGGCTCAATGAATCAGACAAGCAGACAGATGTGGGAATGGTCGAGTCACTGCCTTAAGCGGCTCGACGGCAAGGTGCCCTACATCATCGCGGCAGGCAACCACGAGTACGGCTACAGTCGGGGTGATGAGGCTTTCACGCACTATTCTGAATACTACACTCCCGAACGTAACAGCGAGACGGCCAAACACCTCGTGGCTGCCTTCCCGAACCGGCAGGGGCAGGCTTCCCTGGAGAATGCTGCTTGGGAATTCAAGGACAAGAACTGGGGCAAGCTCCTCATCATCGGTTCCGAATGGGCTCCTCGCGACACAGTCCTCACATGGGCAAAGGGGCTCTGCGACAGCGAGAAGTACAAGGACTATACCGTCATTTTCCTCACGCATTCGCTGCTCCGAGGCAAGACCGCGAAATATACGGACAACGAGAAGTACAACATTCAGCCTCGTAACTTTGGCCGTGAGATTTGGGAGAAGCTACTTTATCCTAGCAAGAACATACGGTTGGCTGTTTGCGGACATACCGGACATCCAGCTGCTGACGACGGCAAGGAGCCGGGTAGCAGTTACGACCATGAGGTGAACAATGCCTATCGCTGCGACAAGAACACGGCGGGGAAGGATGTGCACCAGATGATGTTCAACGTCCAGTACCTTGGCGGCGGCAACGGCGGCGACGGCTGGCTTCGCTTGCTTGAGTTCATGCCCGATGGCAAGACCATCAAGGCATCTACCTACAGCCCTCTGTTCGGCATATCGCCCATGACCAAGCACCTTGCCCACCAGACCGACCCATTCTGCCAGTTTGATATGGTGATAGAGAAGTAGAACAAATTCGAGGAGGCAAAAACATGATGGAACAAGGTTTATTCTTCGAGATTTGCGGTATTGTGGCCAGCGTGGGCATGATACTGGGTTATTTGCCGCAGGCGGTGCAGACGATTCGCACGCGCAATACCGACGGCATCGCTCTTCCTACCTTCCTGATGATGGCCATTGGCGGCTTTGCCTTCATGCTGCAGGGATTGTTGCACAAGCCCGACGTGATATGGTCGATGTTCCTGACCAACCTTGTCACCACCTCGTGCAGCTGCATCGTTTTTGGCATCAAGATTTACAACGACTACTTTAGGAAGGAACAATGATGGGCTGTCATCATAAGTTCTTCTCTACATAGTTCCCCCTCCCTGTTCCACTTTTTAGGGTGGGAGCGGGGAGGGGGCTTTAGGTTTTGCGTTTACTCGCCAGTCTTGAACAGGTCCTTGATGCCGCCGATGGAGCCGAGCAGGTTGGTGGCTTCGTAGGGCAGATAGACGGTCTTAGTCTTGTCGCCTTCGGCCAGCTCCTGCATCATCTGGATGTACTTCTGAGCCAAGAGGTAGTTGGCGGGGTTCGTGGATTTGCCCACTGCTTCGGTGATGAGCTCGATGGCCTTTGCCTCTGCCTCTGCCACACGGATGCGAGCCTGTGCTGCACCTTCGGCCTGTAGAATAGCCTCTTGCTTAGCTGCCTCGGCCTTGTTCACGATGGCTGTGCGCTCACCTTCAGAAGCCAGAATCTCGGCAGCCTTCTGACCCTCGGAGGTCAGGATTTGAGCACGCTTGTTACGCTCGGCCTGCATCTGCTTCTCCATAGCTGTGAGCACGCTGGCTGGAGGTGTGATGTCCTGCAGTTCCACGCGGTTCACCTTCACGCCCCACTTGTCGGTTGCATCGTCCAGAACGAGGCGCAGCTTGTTGTTGATGGTATCACGGCTGGTCAGTGTCTCGTCCAGCTCTAGTTCGCCGATGATGTTACGCAGGGTGGTCTGCGTCAGCTTCTCGATAGCGTTGGGCAGGTTGATGATTTCATAAGCGGCCTTGAAGGGGTCCATGATTTGGAAGTAGAGCAGAGCATCTATTTCCATCTGGATATTGTCCTTCGTAATCACATTCTGCTTAGGGAAGTCATAGACCTGTTCGCGCAAGTCGATGGTGCTGGTATAAACATAGCGTCCGTTCTTCAGAACCACAATGTTCTTGCCATTGTCGATGAAGGGGAAAATGATATTGAAGCCAGGCTTTAAGATGGTTCTGAACTTACCCAGGCGTTCAATAATCTTTGTCTCTGACTGTGGAATGATGAGCACAGCTTTTTTTAGGACAGTAACAACTAAGATTACAACAGCAATCGAAACACAAATAAATGTACTCATAGTTTTTTTGTTTAAATGGTTATAGTTATGATTGGTTATAAATTATTGCTTATAGGTTATTGGGCTTCTTCGTCCTTTTCTACGGTGATGATGATGCTTTCGCGCCCAATTACCTTGACTCGTGTGCCAACGGATATCTCCTCGTCGCCTGGAGTAACAGCCCTCCACTGGTCACCGTCTATGGCCACGTAACCGAAGCCGCTGGCAGGTATGGTCTCGCTGACACGCCCCTTGCGTCCCAAAAGGGCATCGGCATTGCTCACACGATTTTCATCGTTGCGATGCAGGTAGCGTAGCACGGGAGGACGTACCATCAACAGACTGAACAGCGAAACGACTGCGAAGACGCCCAGCTGCCAGTAGATGTTGGCGAAGGGTGCTATCAGCGCAGCTCCGGCTGCTCCGATGGCAAGACAGATGATGAAGAAATCGCCTGAAGTCAATTCGAGAATTAGGCCCAATACGGCTAATACAGCCCATAATTGCCACATGTTGGCAGTCAGATACTCAACCATATTCATTTACAATTTAACGGTTTATAATTTACTATTTATATGCGATTTGACTTTTGAGTTACTTTGAGGCACTCCTCCAAAGGGGGAGCGGGGAGGGGGCTATAGCGAGAGAATGAAGTCGTCCCAGTCTTTCGACGAGCCTTTCTTTCCGAACACCTTCGAATAGAGGCGGCTGCGGGTGGTGGCGATGCTCTCCTTCGAATGAGCCGTCAGCATGGCGATGTCCTTGGGCTGGAGGTGCGCCTTGGTGAGCAGGCTGACGTGCAGCTCGTGTTCGCTCATGCGGTAGAGGCTGTAGAGCTTCTCCGTGAAGCCTGTGTAGATGCTGTTCATCAGTTGGGTCAGCTCGCTCCAGTCCTGATAGTTCAGGCTTCGGCCCGAGTTCAAACACTCCTGAATGCGGCGATAGATGTCGGAAGAGAAGATGACCGTCTCGGCCTGCTCGCGCTTGGCATTCTCGATGATGGCTACCTTATTATTATAGTCCAGCGCCAGCTTCTTCTCTTCTAACTCCAGTTTGAGCATCGAGTTCTCGTCGCCCAGCTTCTTGATGAGGTTCTCCAGCTCCGCCATCTTCTGCTCGTTCCCCTCAATGTCGAACTGTTCCTGCATCGCGCGTACCTTATCTAATCTTTCCTGCAGGGAGAGAATCTTGCGGCGGCTGTTCTGCACCGTCACGATGAAGAGCACGATGTAGATGGCTGTTCCCAAGATGATAAGGAACAGTTCGCGGCTGGTCAGTATGGACAACATCTCGTTCATTCTTTCTGGCTATTTTTTGAGATGGGCTATCAGCTTGACCGTTGTCTTCTGTGTCCCATCATTTTGTTCTGTGGGAGCAAAGGTACGGCAAAATGTGGAATGCTGCAAGAAATTTCGTTTGCAATAATTTGCAGTTGGCCGGCCTGTTTGCAAATGTTTGCAGGGGAGGCTTTGTCCGTGTCGGGAAAAGGTGTGAATTTGCAGCATGGAAGCCAAGGAAAAGCCGTCGCAATGGGATGGAAAATCATTGTTGCCATACATAAAAGGCCGAAGAGCAGGCATGCAAATTATTTTCAAACCTTGAAAATATATAATCAAGCCTTGAAAATAAATAACCAAAGCGTGAAAATATATTTTCATGTCTTGAAAATAAGTTTTGTCTGTGCCGGGTGGGGTTTCACAAGGCGCGGGGATGACTTTATGCGAGTGCCGCAACATCTTTTTTTCCCTGATGTTTCCCTTGCCGTGCTGTCTCATGAGTTCGCGCATGTTCTTGCGGATGGAGCTGCGGAGCGTCCTTTCCGTCGGGGTGAGCAGCGAGTCGGGGTGGTCGATGGGCAGGATGCGGTGCTGGTGGCGATAGCCGCAGTCGGGCGGCCGGCTCACCCAGTAGAGCGTGTAGTGACAGTCGCTGAGTGAGGTCTGGGAGTCGCGCTTGGTGAGTTCGAGCTGCACCATGTAGCCACCGTAGGTGTTCGGTTGGCTCTGGTTGCTGACCAGATTGCCCATCGACCATGCCACGAGGTGCCGGCCCTCGTCGCGAAGTTCCAGGGGCTGGGCCACGTGGGGATGCCCGCCTATGATGTGAGTGACGCCTCTTTCCAGTAGCCAGTCGGCCATTTCCCGCTGTGCCGTCGATGGCAGCGGCTGGTATTCCTCCCCCCAGTGCGGCAGGGCGATGATGGCGTCGGGCTTCATTTGGCGTGCCTTCTCCAGGTCGGCTGCAATCTCCAGCGTGTCCAAGAGGTTCACGACGCACGGCTTGGGTACCGGCAGTCCGTTGGTGTCGTAGGTGAAGTTCAGCAGGACGATGCGCACCCCGTTCTTTTCCAGCAGGAAGGGATAGTTCCGGCTGCGCTCCTCTGGCGTGCGGTAGGTGCCCAGGTGAGCAACTCCGAGCGAGTCCATCATCTCCAGCGTGCGCTCCAGGCCCCTGCGTCGGGTATCGACGCAATGGTTGTTGGCCGTGAGCAGGACGTCGAATCCGGCACGCAGCACCCCCCAGAGGAAGTCGTCGGGAGCCGAGAACTGCGGGTATCCGCTGTAGGGCGGACCGGCCAGCGTGGTCTCGAAGTTGGCGATTGCCACGTCTGCCTGCTCCACCTCGGCCTTGATGCCGGCGAAGCACTCCTGGTAGTCGTACGAGCCGTCGGGCTGCCGTGCGGCCTTTATCTGCGGCATGTGCTGCATCAGGTCTCCGGCGATGAGCAGCGAGAGGCGGTGCTCTGTGGGTGCGGCCGCGGTGGTGCTGTCTGCCGTCTGGCTGCTGCCGTCGGTCGAGCCTCCGCTGTGGCACGCAGCCACCGTCAGCATCAGCAGTAGCATGGCCAGGGCGCGATTCATCCGCGGTCGCGGCCATCCCATGTGGAGCTTGCTTTGGTGTCTGTTCATCGTGGGAGTGGTGTCTGGTGTTGATGGGGGCTATTTCCTGTCTTTCCAGTAGTTGGGCATCAGCAGGAAGAGCACGGTGAAGATTTCCAGACGCCCGATAAGCATGTAGGTGCTCATGAGCCACTTGCCCGAGGCGGGTACATTGGCGAAGGTGCTGGCGGGACCTGTGGCACCTGTGGCCGGGCCCACATTGCTCAGCATGCTGATGCTGCTGCCCAATGCCGTATCCACATCGGCTCCAAGCAGCGAGTAACTCATCATCGCTATAACGACCAACAGGATATAGATGAAAATGAATGCCAGAGCCTGACGCACCTTGCTTCCCGGCACCACCTGCTTTCCGACACGCACGCCAAGCACAGCCCTGGGATGCAGCATCAGGATGAGCTCGTTGAAGACGCTCTTTGCGCAGATGATGATGCGGATGACCTTGATGCCGCCTGCTGTGCTGCCTGCACAGGCACCGATGGCCATGAGGACCACTGTGGGCATCCAGAACGATGCTCCCCAAGCCACATAGTCGAACTTCTGGGCAGAGAAGCCTGTGCTCGTCGCAACTGTGCTCACATGGAAGAGTGCCGTGCGGAAGGTCTCTTCTAATCCCTCGGGCAGCTTCGCAAGCGCCTCTTCCGGCACGGGAGCAAAGTAGAAGAGCAGCATGAAGCCAGCCACAGCCAAAGCGATATAAGCCATGAAGACGCGCACCTCCTCGTTGGCGAAGAGCACATGGCTGCGGCGGATGGTCATGAAGTAATAGAGCGAGAAGTTGATGCTGCTGACTATCATGAACAGGCAGGCCACATATTCTATATATTTGCTGTGGAAGAAGGCGATGCTTTCCGTGTGTGTGCTGAAGCCGCCAGTGGCGATGGTGGTGAATGAATGGCAGACTGCGTCGTAGAGCCCCATCGGGCCGAGCCAGTAGAGGAAGGCGCAGGCACAGGTCAGCACCACATAGATGAAGAGCACACGCCTTGCCGTCGAGCCTATCTTGGGGCGCAGCTTGTCCAGCCCGAGCCCCGTCACTTCGGCAGAATACAGGGCACTGTTCTTCATCTCATAGACAGGAATGAGGGCGAAGGAAAAGACCACAATGCCGAGACCACCTATCCATTGCGTCAGGGCGCGCCAGAAGAGCAGGGAGCGGGGCAGGGGGTCAATGTCGGTGATGCAGGTCGCTCCGGTCGTCGTGAAGCCGCTCATCGTCTCGAAGAAAGCGCTCGGAAGGTTCATGTCCGTCAGGCAGAGGTACGGCACCATGCCGACGATGGAGAAGACAATCCAGGAGAGTGCCACGATGAGGAAGTTGTCGGCACGCCGCATCCGCTTGTTTTCCCCCTTGCGACTCAGGAAGATGCAGAAGGCTCCCACGGCTACCGTGCCCAAGGCAGTGAGCAGAAAGCACAACCATCCCTCCTCTCCATAGAAAAGAGCAACCGCCATCGAGAGCAGCAGGAAGAAGCTCTCCATGATGATAAGTATGCCGAGGATGCCTTTCTTCACCTTTTCACCTTTTCACCTTTATCTAAAGCATGCTTTGCGTAGTCGATGGTGTAGTGCAAGCCGCGGCTTTCCTTGCGCTCCAGAGCCTGGCGGGTGATGAGGTAGCCCACATTAATCATGTTGCGCAGCTCGCAGATGTCCTTGGTCGGCTTGACGCGCTTGAAGAGGTGCTCCGTCTCTTCGTAGAGCAGGTCCAGGCGTTCCCACGCACGATGCAGGCGCAGGTCGCTGCGCACGATGCCGACGTAGGTTGACATGATTTGGTTCACCTCCTTCA
>Ga0310690_10011833_pt1 | contig 10752 bp, 8 predicted proteins | sample AusTroGonzalo_MG_2_FD_207661 | JGI IMG/M metagenome (GOLD analysis project Ga0310690, IMG submission 207661) | Bovine rumen microbial communities from tropical cattle in Woodstock, Queensland, Australia - Gonzalo_04 (v2) (version 2) | ecosystem: Host-associated > Mammals > Digestive system >...
ACACCATCCTTCTCAGTCTTCAGACAGATAGGATCGCCGATGATAGAGGTGCGATGACGATCGACGTAGCGCACGAATTCCTTCAGACCTTCCTTGGCGTGGAATACCTCAGGCTGACGGAGGTTGCCCTCCTCATCAGGACGGAGGTCGGTGAGTGTGATGGTGATACCGGCATTCAGGTAAGCCAACTCACGCATACGCTTGGCGATGATGTCGTACTTATATTCTGTAGTAGTGAAAATACTGCCATCGGGCCAGAACTGCTGACGGGTACCGGTCTTATCGGTATCGCCCACGATCTTCACGTCGTAGAGGGGCTTACCCTTTTCGTATTCCTGCTGGTAGATGTGACCATTGCGGAATACCTGCGACATCATGTGGGTAGAGAGCGCGTTTACACAGCTTACACCCACACCATGCAGACCACCAGACACCTTATAAGAACCCTTGTCGAACTTACCACCGGCATGGAGCACAGTCATAACCACCTCAAGGGCTGACTTGTGCATCTTCTCATGCTCATCGACAGGGATACCACGACCGTTATCCTGAACGGTGATGGAGTTATCTTCATTGATCGTTACTTCGATATGCGTACAATAACCGGCCATGGCCTCGTCGATAGAGTTGTCGACGGTCTCGTTGACCAGATGATGGAGACCCTTTTCACTGATGTCGCCAATATACATGGCAGGACGCTTGCGTACGGCCTCTAAGCCCTCGAGTACCTGAATGTTACTCGCGGAGTAATTCTGTTCTTGATTCAGTTGTTCTTCTGTCATTATTTCATTATTTAGACCCCCTCAAGCTCTCCCTTCAAAGGGGGAGAATGCGGCGGGGCGCGATTTTGTGTGCAAAGGTACGAAAAAAAAGTCAGATAAACATAGTTTATCTGCTAAAAAACTACAAAAAATAACCGCAACCCTTAACGAGTTGCGGTTCAAGTCTGTATGATTGGATAAATGATTATCCCAGCTTGTTGATGTGCTGTGCGAGACTTGACTTCAGGTTGGCTGCCTTGTTCTTGTGGATGATGTTAGTCTTGGCGAGCTTGTCAAGCATCTTCTGTACCTTCGGATAAAGGGCAACAGCCTCGTCCTTGTTAGTCATAGCGCGGAGTTTGCGCACAGCGTTACGCATAGTCTTTGCGTAGTAGTGATTGTGAAGCGCCTTCTTCTTGTCCTGGCGGATTCTCTTCACTGATGATTTGTGATTTGCCATTTTTTTAATTTAAAATTTGAATGTTTAACTTAAAGCTTGTGGGTCTTGCGCCGCTATGGCTGCCCTGGGCGGACATCGGCTTCCGGCTCGTGGCCTTCTGCTTTCAGTCCTCTGCCACCTTATCCCGGATGCTCCGGTAGCACTTGGCTGTGCAGATGACAGATTTAATGGTAGTCCGTAGGAGAGTCGAACTCCTCTTTAGAGAATGAAAATCTCTCGTCCTAACCGATAGACGAACGGACCATCGCCTTTTTTAGCGGGTGCAAAGGTACACATTTTAGTTGAGAGTTGAGAGTTGAAAGTTGAAAGTTATAACATTATTAACTTTATTTAACCGTTTGGTGTCTAAAATTCTCAACTCTCAACTCTCAACTCTCAACTCTTCTTCGTATCTTTGCAGTCGTATGCTGGCAAAGACTCAAGCCATTGTGCTTCATTCGCTCAAGTATGGTGAGACGCGTATCATTGTGGATATGTTCACCAGGAAGTTCGGTAGACTGTCGTTTATCGTCAACATACCGAAGTCGTCGAAATCGAAGGTGAAGAAGCAGTTCTTCCAGCCGTTAACCCTCTTGGAGATTGAAGTGGATGTGCGGCCGAAGGTTCAGTTACAGAAACTGTCGGATGTAAGATTGGCTTCGCCTTTCCTTTCCATCCCATTCCATCCCCATAAACTGGCCATCTCGCTGTTTGTGGCTGAGTTTCTGTATTATGCCCTGCGTTCTGAGCAGCGGAATGAACTTTTATACGACTATCTGGAGAATAGTATTCTTTGGTTGGACGGTCAGAACGACCGGTTTGCCAATTTCCATCTGGTATTCCTGATGAGACTGTCGCGTTTTCTTGGGTTCTATCCGAATCTGGATGATTATAAGGCAGGCAACTATTTCGACTTGCGGGAGAGTGTATTTCTCTCTTCGCCACCCGTTCATCGTGATTTCCTTTTCCCTGAGGAGGCCGAGAAGGTGCAACTGATGATGCGTATGGATTATCCCACGATGCACTTGTTCCGTATGTCGCACCAGGAGCGCAACCGTCTGTTAGAGGTGTCGTTAAAATACTACCGACTCCATCTGCCGGATTTCCCAGAGATGAAGTCGGTAGGCGTTCTACAAGAACTTTATCAGTAACTTATTCGAATTTGATTGTTCCTTGAATGGTAGTGCCTGGAGTGGTGAAGTCCTCTGCAGGCTCTTCAATGGTTTCATCGCCACTGGCCTGACTATTGATGCTTTCGAGAATCTCACGGGTACGCTTGTAAGTAGGCGTCTGCTCCACAGCAGAGATAACATCGTCATTATCGAGGTCTTCCGGACGGAAGAGGTAGATATTCGGACGACGCTTGTAGCGCTTTGTGGTGCCCTCGCCGCCATAGTAGCGGTTACGACGATCCTGACGCTCTGCGGCCTTCTCCTGTTCGGCAGCGATGCGGTTCAGGTCTTCCTGACTCTGCTTCTTCAGGTGGTTGCCCATGCCGTCGATACTTTCGATGCCGAAGCCGGTGGCCAGGATAGTTACCTTGACTTTCTTGCCCAGCTCGAGATCGGTAGCGAGTCCCCACTTGATCTCGAAGTCGTTGCCGAACTTCGCCATGAAGTCGTTCACATCGTTCATCTCTTCCATCATCAGCGACTGCTGACCGTCCTTAGAACCAGCAAACGAGATGGAGAGCAGAATCTTCTTAGAGTTGAAGATATCGTTGTCGTTGAGCAGCGGTGAGTTCAGAGCGTCTTCGATAGCCTTCTTCACACGACCTTCGCCTTCGCCATAACCTGTAGACATGATAGCCACGCCACCATCCTTCAGCACGGTCTTCACATCGTTGAAGTCGAGGTTGATCAGACCATGAACGGTGATGATCTCGGCAATTGACTTGGCAGCTACACTCAGGGTGTCGTCGGCCTTGCCGAAGGCATCGAGTACAGACAGTTCAGGGTAGATTTCACGCAGACGCTCGTTGTTGATTACCAACAGGGCATCAACATGCTTCTGCATCTCTTCCACACCATCGAGGGCCTGGTCGATCTTGCGATCGCCCTCGAAACGGAAGGGGATGGTAACGATGCCGACAGTCAGAATACCCAGCTCCTTTGATACGCGGGCAATAACTGGGGCAGCACCAGTACCTGTACCACCACCCATACCGGCGGTGATAAAAGCCATGCGGGTGCCATCGCTGAGCATGCTGCGAATGTCCTCAATACTCTCCTCAGCAGCCATACGGGCCTTCTCGGGCTTGTTGCCTGCACCAAGTCCCTCCTTACCCAACTGGAGATGAACGGGTACGGGCGAATCGTTAAGTGCCTGGTTATCCGTGTTGCAAAGCACGAACGTCACGTCGTGGATGCCCTCACGGTACATGTGATTGACAGCATTACCGCCACCACCACCAACACCAATCACCTTGATGATGCTATGCTCCTTCTCCGGTGCTCCGAAGTCCAGGATGTCTATATTCATATTATTCTCCATAATTATTCACTTTTCTCTATTCACTTCTCTTATTCTTCTTCAACAATCGACTTACCGAATTTCAGGATACCCTTCTTCAGCTTGTTCCAAGTGCTATTCTCCTTGCGGATACGCTCTTCCTCCTCCTGCTTGCGACGCTCCTCTTCCATACGGGCACGCTCTTCTTCTTCCTGCTGACGACGCTTCTCCTCTTCTGCCTTTTGCTTTTCGGCCTCAGTACGGATAACGCCGGCTGGAATGTCGGTAGCCTGACGAGCGGGACGCTGATCGTTAGTGGGATGGAAGGTCTGCTTCTGACTACTGAACAGGTCGCCATTGGGGTCAACAGCATTACCTGCGCAGTTGATATCTCCCTTTGCCAGAAGTCCAAGTACGGTATTCATCATGCCGTTGTGTGCCTTGATATCCTCGTTGTTAGTGAGAATAGTCTGAGTGACGAACTTGGCAATACGGATTTTCTCTACATGGGTGTGGTTGGCGAATGCCTTCTCAATGTTCTTCATGTTGGAACCACCACCGGTAAGGATGATACCGCCCAACAGTTTGTCATAGTAATCAGAAGGAATCTGATACCAGACGTTCTCGATGATTTCCTCAACACGTCCCTCAACAATCTCGATGAACTTACGGCTTTCCACCTGACGCTCTGAGTCGATAGAGTATTTCAGCTCATTGTCGATGTCATTATTGTCAGTGAAAGCTGAACCGTATTTCAGTTTCATGTGCTCGGCATCGCTCTCCTCCATCTGCAGGGTGGCAATGTCCTTGGTAATGTTGTTGCTACCCAGGGGAATGACAGCCAGATGGCGCAGGATGTTCTTGCTGTAGACGGAAACGGTAGTCGTGTCGGCACCGATGTCGACCAGGGCACAGCCCGAACGCTTCTCAGCCTCAGTCAGTACACTGTCGGCCAGTGCGAGCGGAGCCAGGTACATCTCAGCTACGTTGATGCCGGCCGTCTCGAAGCATTTGTTCAGGTTCCTGTAGAATGCCTTACGCTCCAGGATATTCAGGAAATGACCTTCAAGATGGGTGGCCTGAATGCCGACAGGGTCAAGTTGGAACTGGGGACCCACTTTGTATTCTTGAACGGCAGCATCGAGGATTTCCTGATCCTGATAGGTCATGTTTCGGTTTGCATCCATCAGCTCGATAACCATGTCTTGGGTGACAATGGTCTCTACAGGCAGATCTTTTGAAACGACATTCTTTACGCCGCGGATAGATTGTCCACCTACACCCACATACACCTGGGTGACCTCTGTCTTGAGTTGATTCTCCAGTTTCTTAACGATACTGGTAAGGCATTGAGCGGTCTTGTCGATGTTGTAGACCACTCCCTTGCGGATGAACGAAGAAGAGTTTTCCTTGACTACAGCGAGTACGTTGATGCTGCCGTCGAGATTCTTCTGTCCCGCGATACCGGTCATTTTGGATGAACCGAGTTCAATTGCTACGATAAATTCCTTTGCTGCCATCATCTGAATATGTTATCTATTAATTATTCTTTCTTTTCTTGCAGATAATCTGATTATTGAATTCTACGCTGATATAAGAGTATTTATTCCACCCAGCCTTGTTGAGACCATAGAGATAGAACTTGCGCATACGGTCCAGTTTTTTGCTCACATTGGTGGGACTGCCCAGATAGATAATATGATCGCCTACACGAGGCACTAACTCCATCGTGCCGTTTGGGAGGACATTGATCTGGACAATCTGGTTTTTCCAGAAATTATCCTGAATGATCAGCTTGGCCACTTGCGTCAGTCTGCCTTGGGCGTATTTCTTGGAGATGGATCCCGTTGCAATGATCAGGTCGGTAACATATCGGTTCTCGGGCATGAAATTGCCTTGCGAGTCGACATAGTAGCTTTCACCGCCTTCTGGCATCACACGTACCACAGGGGTACGTTGTTTGATCTGGATGCAGACATGCCCGCTCTGGGTCTTATGCACCTCTGCCTTCTCAACAAAGGGACTCTTCTGTAAGGATTCCTCAATCTTCCTGGAACTGATGGATTCCATGGACTGGGAGAGCGGATAGACATGATCCTGCGACAGGATACGCTTGATTTCGCCAGCATTCAGAAAACCCTCCACCTCGCTCTTCTCGATATTGATCTTCACCTCCGAGCAATGCGTCGCCTTCGCATCGGGTTTGTTAAACGCGGTGACGGCGAGTAGCAGGTAGGCGGCAATCACAATGTCGCAGACTGCGATAGCGGTTTTCTTCCAGTTGACGGTCATGCCTGTCTATTTACTGTTTAATATCTTTGTTATCTGGGGCACCTGATTGTCAAGGTCGCCAGCACCAAGTACGATCAGTACTTCGAACTGGTGGTTCTTCACAAAATTCAGTACCTCATCCTTCTTGATCATCTCTTTCTTCACACCTGGTTTCAGGTTGTCGTAGATGAGTTGCGATGTGACGCCCTCAATAGGCGCTTCACGTGCAGGATATATCTCTGTGAGCACCACCTCGTCGAGTTGGCTCAACGCTTCGGCGAAATCTTTGTAGAAGTCGCGGGTACGGGTATAGAGGTGGGGCTGGAAAATGGCTGTGATGTGCTTGTCCTTATACAGTTCACGGATACTCTTCGCGCTCTGGTAGATCTCTTTCGGATGGTGGGCATAGTCGCTCAGGAAGACCAGTTTATCGGTCTTGATCTTGAAGTCGAAGCGACGGTCCACACCTCCGTAGGTCTGCATGCCGTATTTCAGTTCTTCGGCCGTACAACCATTAAGCTGTGCCATGGCCATGGCAGCAATACCATTCTCGATGTTGATGGGAATAGGCTGACCCAACTGTACATCCTTTACATTCTCAATAGGCGAGATGAAGTCGAAGGTAATCTCACCATTCTCGATGCGGATGTTCTCGGCATGGAAATCGCCCTCATTAAGGCTATAGTCATAACGGCGTACACCCTCCTGCAGATGTTCTTTCATCTCCAGATTGCGGTGGATAATCAGCGCACCCTCTGGTTGGATGAGTTCAGTATAGTGACGGAAACTCTCCAGATAAGCTTCTTTCGTGCCATAGATGTCAAGATGATCGGGGTCGGTGCTGGTAATGACGCTCATCCAGGGACGGAGCCAGTGGAAAGAGCGGTCGAACTCATCGGCCTCGATAACTACGAAATCGGAGTCGGAGAGGATATAGTTAGTGCCGTAGTTCTTAGAGATACCGCCGAGGAAGGCATTACAGTCGAGGTGGCTTTGGTGCATGATATGGGCGCACATGGTTGATGTGGTAGTCTTACCATGTGTACCTGCCACACAGAGTCCCTTATGTGCTTCCGTAAGCGTGCCGAGAACCTGAGCTCGCTTCTGAATCTCAAAACCGTTCTCACGGAAGAAGACGAGTTCCTTGTGCTCAGTAGGAATGGCCGGTGTATAGATAACGAGACATGATGCCTTCTGCTGACAGGCAAAAGGAATCATCTCAATGTTCTCCTCGTAGTGGATGAGCATACCCTCTTTCTCCAACTGACGAGTCAGGTCGGAGGGTGTCTTGTCATAGCCGGCAACGACAAGTCCTTTCTTGAGGAAATAGCGGGCAATGGCGCTCATACCGATGCCACCTGCTCCTACGAAATATACTGCTTTGATATCTTCTATATTCATTGTGCTAACTTAATTACTTCTTTTGCAATGATTTCTGCTGAGTCGGGCAGGGCGAGTTTCAGGACATTCTCGCTGAGCGACTTCAGTTTGGCCTCGTCATTTACCGTCTTCACGGCGAGTTCGAGCAATGTGGCGGGTGCTTCGGCATCCTTCACATAGATGGCTGCGTCGCGGGTGGAAAGTGCGAGAGCGTTCTTCGTCTGATGGTCTTCTGCCACATTCGGGCTGGGCACGAGGATGACGGGTTTGCCAATGAGACAAAACTCAGAGATACTGCTGGCACCTGCACGACTGATAACAAGGTCGGCAGCCTTATAGGCAGCACCCATGTCGGAAATAAAGTCGGTCACCTTCAGGTTGGGGATGTCTTGTCCCTTCAGCTGCTCGGCAATGGCGGCACTGTAGTATTTACCTGTCTGCCAGATGAACTGTACGCCTGAAGACTTCACCAGGTCGAGATGCTGTAATACACTCTCATTAATGGTTCTGGCCCCCAGACTGCCACCTACGAGCAGGATGGTTTTCTTGGTGGGATCAAGTCCGAAGCTCTTGATGGCTTCCTCACGCGAAATGGTGGTGTCGAGTAATGTCTGGCGTACGGGGTTTCCTGTCAGAATGATCTTCTCTGCAGGGAAGAAACGCTCCATGCCTTCGTAAGCCACACAAATCTTCTCGGCTTTCTTGGCGAGGAGTTTATTGGTGACACCTGCATAGGAGTTCTGCTCCTGAATGAGGCAGGGTATACCCATGGCGGCGGCCTTGTTCAGAGTGGGACCACTGGCATAGCCACCCACACCAACGGCCACCTGAGGCTGGAAATCTTTGATAATCTGCTTGGCCATTCGCTGACTCTTCCAGATCTTGTAGAGCACCTTGAAGTTCTTCAGCAGGTTCTTACGGTCGAAACCGCAGATGGGCAGACCCTTAATCTCATAACCTGCTGCAGGAACGCGTTGCATTTCCATGCGTCCCAAGGCTCCTACAAAAAGAATCTTTGCATCAGGACGTAGCGCCTTGATGGCATTCGCGATGCTGACAGCAGGAAAGATATGACCTCCTGTGCCGCCTCCGCTAATGATGACTCTCAACTCTTTTTCCATACCTTATTAATATATATATGAGGGTGCAAAATTACAAATTATATTTCTTTTACCGCCATTTTTTGCTCTCTTTTTTTCGCAGAACGACTAACACTTAATATCGCACCGATATAAGCGCAGTTGATAATGGTCGATGTACCACCTTTACTGATCAGGGGCAGAGGCTGTCCTGTAACGGGGGCAATACCTACGGCGACAAGCATGTTGAAGACGGCTTGGACAACAAGCAGCAGGGCCAGTCCCATGGCAAGGAAGGCTGGAAAGTTATTCTCGCAACGGCTGGCGATACGTGCCGCCCTGTAGAGCAATACGATATAGAGTAATACCACAAACGAGGCACCGATAATGCCAAGCTCCTCGATGACGATGGCAAAGATGAAGTCGGAGAAGGCCTGCGACAGAAAGTCGCGCTCAACGGACTGTCCAGGTCCCTTTCCGATGATGTTACTCGACACGATGGCAATGTTGGCATGTGCCACCTGAGCATCCTTGTCGAGGTCATATTCCTCTGGCGAGATATCTTTCTTGTCGAGGTGCTTGATGATACGGTTGCGCCAGGTGACGAAACGGTGGAATACGCCGCCACCCTTGATGACTTTCGTGTCTGTCGACTTATTGTTGACTGTCTCAACCGTTTGAGTCTCGGCTTCCTGTGAGGCGCCGATGCTACCCAAGGTAAGTACCAGTGTCAGGAAAACGGCTACCAGTACTGTGGCCACACCCACGAGTTTACCCATCTGAATCATCGGCACGCGACCGATGAACATCATCAGGAAGATGACGGCAAAGAGCAGTGCTGCTGTCGACAGGTTTTCAATGCCGATGAGAGCGGCCGTAGGTACAACAATCCATAGGATATACTTGAAGGCTTTCTTGTCGGCTCCTTCCTCCCGCTGCATGGCGCTGAGAATCTGTGCTGTGATAAGCACCATCGTGCCCTTGGCTATCTCAGAGGGCTGGAAGGTAATACCTCCAGGGAGAGAGATGACACGGTTGGCACCGTTAATGGACTCTCCACCAATGAGCACCCAGAGCAGTGTAAAGCCCGAGATGATGAGTAAGAAAGGCGTCATCAGCTTGAAGTAACGGCATGGGACGTTCAGGGTCACTACGGCCACAATGGCACCAATGATAATGGTAACCGTATGGAACGCGATAGGGCCGATATAATTCTGACTCTTGTATGTCAGGTTACTCGAAGCAGAGAATACTTCGACGATACTGATCATACAGAGAAAGAAGAATACCATCCAGATGACCTTGTCTCCTTTGAAGATGTTGCCTATCTTTTTGTTCATATCTTACAGGTTTCTCGCTAATTCCTTAAACTGTTCACCACGGTCCTCCATGTTCTTGAACAGGTCGAACGAAGCACAACAGGGACTGAGCAGTACGGTTTCTCCTGGCTGGGCCATCTCGTAGCAGGCTTCAATACACTCCTTCATGGAGTGTGTATCGCGAACGGGAATGCCCATGCCGTCGAAGTTATCGTGCAACTTCTGGTTGTCGGCACCGAGATACACTAGACCAGAGCACTTCTCTTTTACCAGCGGTTTGATGGGCTCGTAGTCGTTGCCCTTATCCTTACCGCCAATGATGAGGATCACCTTGGTCTTCATAGCCTCCAAGGCATACCAGCAGGCATCTACATTGGTGGCCTTCGAGTCGTTGATATACTGTACGCCACGCACCACGCAGACTTTCTCCAGACGATGTTCCACACCAGGGAAGTCGCTCAGGCACTTGCGAATCTCTTCCTTCTTGATGCCTGCAATGTCGGCTGCGATACCAGCGGCGAGTGAGTTATAGATGTTATGCTTGCCTGTCAGACTGAGACTCTCCTGTTCCATATTGAATGGGGTAGGCTCTTCAATCTTGTACTGGCCCTCCTCGATATAGCCTATCACACCTTTCTCTTTCAGTTCGGAGAAGGGGTACTGGATAGCCTTGATGTCGTACTTCTCCAACTCGCGCTTGATGATAGGATCATCAGCCCAGTAAATGAAGGCATCCTTCGGTGTCTGGTTCTGGATGATACGCATCTTGGCATCCACATAGTTCTGCATCTTGAAGTTATAACGGTCCAGATGGTCGGGCGTGATATTCAACAGAATGGCGATATCAGCACGGAAATCGTACATGTTGTCCAACTGGAAGGAGCTGAGTTCGATGACATAGTACTCATGTGGATCCTCTGCCACCTGCAGGGCGAGGGAGTTTCCGATGTTACCAGCCAGACCTACGTCGTAACCAGCATCCTTGAAGATGTGATAGATGAGCGAGGTGGTGGTTGTCTTACCGTTTGAGCCAGTGATACAAATCATCTTAG
>Ga0310690_10011836_pt1 | contig 10751 bp, 11 predicted proteins | sample AusTroGonzalo_MG_2_FD_207661 | JGI IMG/M metagenome (GOLD analysis project Ga0310690, IMG submission 207661) | Bovine rumen microbial communities from tropical cattle in Woodstock, Queensland, Australia - Gonzalo_04 (v2) (version 2) | ecosystem: Host-associated > Mammals > Digestive system >...
CCTGATGATCCTTTCTTTCTGCTCAGGGCTTAAATGTATTCCCTGTTTGCCTTTTGTTTTTCTTTTTGTATTATCCATTTTTGTTGACTGTTGTGTCAACTTTTTTCAGCGCAAGACAATCCAAAAAACCATCCAAACTGTCAACCCGAATCAGCCCTCAGCGGGGGAGTTTTACAACCATTTGGTATATGAACGGTATATGAGTGTTATATGAGTCATATATGAGTGATATATGGAGTGTATATAAACGATTATTTTTTACCTTTGCCGCATGAACAACAACGAAGCCATAAGGAGAACGAAACTGTACTACGAGGAGCTGGAAAAAGTCGTTGCCCAACCTATGCCCGAAGCGTCGGCAAAGGAGATTGACGAAATCATCAAAGACCTTGAAGGTGACGAGGATTGGCAACTGACGATGCGGCTGTGGAAAGAGGTGTCGGCTCCCTTGGATGTCGCCATCGCTTTCATCTACAACAACCGCGTGCTACCGCAATATAAAGAGGAGCTTATCCACGACGAGACCGAGAGGCCCTTCGTGCAGCTGGATGAGATCTACGACACCCTGGGGCTGTTGCTTCCCACTACCGCTGGCGAGTTCCTCTCTGTGCTGTCCATCAGTTCTGCCGAAAGGAAACAGCTGCTCGACTGCATAGACAACGATGACAAAGAGGGTTTCGTTGCCCTGTTGGAGAAAACCCGTTGCGACACGATGCCCTTGGCACGCCTGTGTGCCCACTGTATGGGCGACGTGATGGAGGGCCTGACGATGACGGATGAGGAACGGGCTTTGAGCCTCGACCATCTTGTGGGTAGATTGTTCGACGACGAGGACAATGAAAAGGCCAGAGCGGCACTCGCAGCGCTGCAACCCTACGCTGAAGCAGCCGACAAAGACACATCTGAGACCGACGACGCGTTCATCTCGGATTTTTTCGACAGCCTTGAAGCCCAGCTGACAACCGACCTTCACTACTTCTGGAACTACTACGACCTGTTCACCCTGAAGGAGCGCAACCTCATCGAAGCCATCCTCGACAAGCCCATCGCCGTGAATCTGGTGAATCAGATCTGGGACGAGTATAAGGCTGAACTTGACAACGCCCCCTTCTCGCTGCCCGACGACTACTTCGACTGGAAACACAAGTCCAACACCCCCCGTGAGCATTTCTACATGGACGATGCCTTGAAGCAGAAAGGCGTGGCGACCTTTGTGGCTTTCATCAACTGGCTGGCCGAAAAGGGCTATATCGCAGACAGTAATGAGGTGAAAGCCCTGTTCGCCTATCGCCTGACGGGAAGATGCCGGCCCGAGGGGAAGGAACTGCCCGTTATCGAATGGCACGGGAAAAACAACAAGCCCTATGAGCTGATTTACCTCGTGAAGAACTTCTCAGACCGAGGCGACTACAGGAAGATGCGACTGTTCTTCCAAGGGCCCGACTGGGTGAAAGACCGCGACAGCAGCTATGCCATCTCGGCCGACACGGAGTTCAAGCGCCAGGTGGCCGAGTTCTATCCCGAGGCCTGCGATTTCAGGAAGCACTACATCGCCCGAGGCCTCTGAAATCGAGACACCTTTTTACTATAATTTACTACATTTCATCGCCATTTGGCCCAAAGCCTCTATTTTCGCACGAAAATACGAAGCGATGTACAAACCGAAGAAAAAATATCGACAAACTGAGCAATAGTCCGAAAAATGACTATATTTGCAGCGAGTTGGGGGAGAAATGTTGTGCATTCGGCGAAGCCAAATCCTGGCTCAACAAGGAATTCAATTCTAATTGTCAATATAAGAATCAACCAATTAAATAAAAGAAATATGGAAAACTGGCGCGAGATTAAGAGTGATATTGAAGACGCTCTTGAAAATGCAGATTTAAGTTGTGATGTTTACTATCACAAACCAGAAGGCCGTGGGGATGATTCGTGTTGCGGTTATTTTGAAGTATCTCTTGATGATGATGATTGGGAATGGGAATGGGTAGAAGATGCATTAGAAGAGGTTATGAATGAATGGGATTTATACATTGATGATGATTCCGATGAAGATTTTGATTTGAATGCAGATTGGGATACGAATGACTAAAACCCAATAGTTTTTGTAGAAAAAGGAAATACGGAAATGGAAATCAAGCAAGGATATAATTTGGTAAAGATAGGCGCATCTTCATATTTATTAGAAAGCCAAGAGCCTTTTAATAAAATCATTACATTTAATTCTTCTGCTGCGTTTTTATGGGAATCGGTTAAAGGTAAAAGTTTTGATTTGGAAGATCTTGCTTCGCTTTTGGAACATAAATATGGAATCAGTCATGAAAACGCCTTGAACGATGTTATATCAATTGTTGACGAATGGAAGAGAGTATCAATTATTAAAGATACAGATTGTGATAAACCTAATAACTAATTAAATTCTTACAAAGATGGACACAAATTATGAAAAACCCGAGATTCATGTTGTTGATGTCGATAGTGTTTCTTTAAACAACGATTGTACTTACATGCTTTAACGAATCTTTATGATCCAACAAATGAATCTTCATGGAGTTCGGATGTGGGTGACAGAAGGCTGTAACGCCTCCTGTCACTTTTGTTTAAATGCTAAAGCAAGAGGAATGTCATCTATGGAAATAGAAAGATTCCAAAAACTATGTGAATACTTCTCCTTTCATAGGTTTGACAAAATTGCCATTATGGGTGGAGAGCCAACTCTTCATCCAGATTTCAATTCAATAATGCATATTGCACAAGAGTTTTTTGATCAGGTTTATTTGTTTACAAATGCTTTAGAGTCTGAACGCTTGCTTTTATATGAACCCCGTAATCAAGATGTAATTGTATACAATTCTCTATTTGCGGATAAACTTTCAGAAGATAAATTATTATTGTCAAAACCAGGGAAACGAGTCATGGATGTAGTTATAGATTCTACATCTGATAATAAGAGTATTACAAGTGATGTTGGTCCTTTGATTAATGAGTTTGGCGAGAGAGTTGAGGCACAAATAGTTATTAATAACAATTGTAATGTTTTTTCTGAAAAAGATGTTATTGTGCAAAAAATCAACGAATTGTATGATTTGTTGTCAAGCATTAAAGGATCTAAAGTAGCGTTTAGTTGTAATGTCCCATTATGTTTTACTGAAGGAACGCAATTACCTCCATTTACAGACAATTTTGTTTGTTCTCCCAATGCGGTACTTATAGATGCAGACTATAATCTACGCTTTTGCAATATCTATAGTGAACAACTAGTAAACATGTTTAGAAATGATGCAATAATTCCATTCGCTGTTTTAAAGAATTATATTCGACTTGCATATGAAAAAATGCAAGTGGAGTGTCTTTCTAAATTATGTCGTGATTGTCTTTATTATGACCTAAAGTGTAACGGAAAATGTTTTATTGGTCAAACTAGTATTTCAAGAAAAGATGTTGAAAAAAACACCAATTTATTGTGGCTGAAAAAACAATAATGATATTAGACAATATTCGTTTTTATATTACAGAGGCTTGTAACTCAAGATGCCCAAATTGTTTTAATCGAGATAATCGAAGAGAAGTGAGCATGGATATTAATCGATTTGAATCATTGTGCAAGTTCTTCTCTGCCAAAGATAATAAACAGATAAAAATAATGGGTGGCGAGCCGACTATACATCCAAGTTTTGGGGCAATGATGAAAATTGCTCAATACTATTTTGAATCTGTTAGTCTATTTACAAATGCAATTTCAGATAAACTTTTGGAGTTTATTCCCAGGGAGAAAGATATTGTTACTTATAACTTTAGATTCAGCAAGTTGCTAACAGAAAAAAAACTGTTGCTAGATAAACCAGGTTTGAGAAACCTTGAAATCCAAATTACACAGAACATAAATAAAGAAAAGTTAGTAGATGAAATTATCTCCGTCACTAGTATTAACAAAGACCGAATAAGACCTTGTTTGACTTTGGATTGCACTTCGGATATATTTCAGTATAAGTCAGATATTGCAAATGTCTATGAATATGTTTGGTCAACTTGTTTAGAAAAAGGAATAATAATGGGGCAAGATCATTTGATACCATTATGTTTTTTGGAAGGAACTCGGATTCCTGTGCCTAAAGGCGGGTCAAGATGCAATCTTTCATGTGCAGGATTAATTGACTCTGAATGCAATCTGCATTATTGTAATCAATACTATGAAGATCGTATTTCGATTTTTAAAGATAGTAACGAGATTATTTCAGACGATGAATTATCTGCGTTTTTAATGGAATGTCATGATAAGATGTTAAAAGTCAATGGGGCTAAAGGATGCAGCACCTGCCCTCTGTTTTTGTTATTATGCAATGGTGGGTGTTTCATGGGGAAAGATTGCGTTTCAAATGTAAAATCTCCCTTTTGATTTGTAAAGTTATTGATATGCAGTATAGATATACTTTATCAAAATTGGTACTGGATACGATTGACTGCATTCTTGATATTTTTATTTGTGGACGTATTTTGAGTGGTTCAAAAGAGGCACAAGTTGTTTCCACAGATTATACTTCGAATCAATCATGCAGGTATGTTGTGCTTAAGCAAGTTTTCGATGATTTTGTACTTAATAAAACTGATAGTTTCTTGGAAGTGGGTTGTGGTCGGGGGCGCGTGATTGCTTATTTGATTTGGAAGGACTCTCCATGCTATATTACAGGATTCGAAGTTAACACTAAAGATGCTGGTTTTTGCAAAGAAGTATTAAGCGATAACAAACATGTTGGTATTTGTTGTTGCGATGTGTTTGACAAAGATATTTCTTCTTATAATGTGTTTTTTTTAGGGCATCCATTTAAACCTGTATCATTTGCTCGTTTTATTGATAAAATAGAAAATGAAATAAAGCATTCTACTATTGTAATTAGTGTGATAGATAAAGATAATTATCCGTACCTTCTCCACAGAACAGGCTGGAAAGCCATAAAACATTCAATCATTTATAGGTATTTTGGAATACGTGTTTTGTCTTCAAAAAACAGCTACACGATTTGGTCTTATTCACCTAAAAAGTAATTCAACATGAGAATAATTAGACCGACACATTCATCTGTTATTAGAATAATAGGAACTCAAAATGTTGATGAGAACAAGTGTTATCACATGTCTACTTTTTCTATAACAAAATTGTATGAAGATGGTTTATTAATATATAATACATTTACAGGTGGAATGGTATTCTGCGAAAAAAACGATGAATGCAATAGCGATTGTAATGCCCATTTAATAAGCAATTGGTTCGTTGTTTCAGAAGGTGTTGATGAGATAGCAATGGTTGATGAATGCAGGGAAGCGATGAAACAACGATTAGATTTTTCGCGAATAATAACTTATACAATATTCCCGACAACAGATTGTAATGCAAAGTGTTATTATTGTTTTGAACAAAAACGACCTAAACTGTACATGGATAGGAATACTGCAATAGACGTGGGTAAATACATAACAAGCCATTGCGATGGTAATATGGTTGTAATACGATGGTTTGGGGGAGAGCCTTTGTGTAATATTTCAGCGATTGATGCCATATGCTCTTTTTTAAAAACAAATGGGGTAAGTTTTAAATCAAAGATGGCTTCGAATGGTTTTCTTTTTGATGAAACATTGGTCGACAAATCAATTTCATTATGGAATCTTACATGTGTTCAAGTGACAATTGATGGAACCGAGAAAACTTATAATAGAATAAAAAAGTATCAAAATTGTAAAGCTAACAGTGCTTTTCACAAAGTGCTAAAAAACATCCAGTTACTTCTGAATAAAGGAATTGAAGTAATTATCAGATTGAATATTGACATTGATATTATTGATGAGCAAATGCAACTGATTCAAATTATTAGTGATTTTTATGGAAGTAATAAACTTTTGTCAGTTTATTCGCACCCTTTAACAGAAGCTCTTTTTGATAATATAAAAGAAAGAAGACAACTCTTATTTGAAAAACAAAATGATTTGCAAAAACGGATTTTTGAATACGGATACTCAAAGCCAAGAACTCTTCCACAAAAGCTAAAATGTTGCAGTTGTATTGCAGATGATGGACATTCAATTACAATTTTACCAGACGGACATGTCGGATTATGTGAGCATTATACTGAAAATCATTTTATTGGAGATGTGTATTCTTCTGATTTGTTTGATAAGGTTGAAATTGGTATTTTGAGAAATCAATGTGAGGTTATTGAAGATTGTTACACTTGTTCATTGTATCCACAATGTGTAAGATTAAAGTGTTGTCCAGAAACAAAATATTGTGTGCCTGAAATGAAACAGAGTAAACTGAATAGTATTACTAATACTATGAATTCTGAATTTGAGTTGTTTCGAAAACTCAAATAATTGATGGATACTATCACCTTCATCGATGCCGCTGTGACGTTTTTGTATTCAAACGGAAAGGTGTAACAATATTATGATGACGGTTGACGAATACAGTGTGTAAAATACGGAGGATACCATTCGGTGAAACGGCGACATCCGTTTGCTTTTGTTGATGCAAATTAGACTGTTTTCTCATACTTTCTCGATAATTTGTTTCTACTATAATTTACTACATTTCATCGCCATTTGGCACAAAGCCTCTATTTTCGCACGAAAATACGAAGCGATGGATAACCTGAAGAAAAAAAATCGACAAACTGAGCGTTAGTCCGAAAAATGACTATATTTGCAGCAAGTTGGGGGAGAAATGCTCCGTATTCGGCCTGTCTTGGTGGGACTTGCGGGAATGGATGGAAGAGTAAGTGAACGAACATTAAAAATGAACACTATGAAAGTTATGCATTTTAATAAACACAAAATCAAGCTTTTCGATGAATTATGTAACGATCAGCAGTTCTTGAATGCACAATTAGTTGGCAAGAATTTGTTTCGTAACAATCCATCTGATAGAAATGTTTTTTGTTTGTATTTCGACTTTTGTATTGAACAAGCAGAAAAACAAGAAGAAATCAACAGCAGTTCTTTCTTTTTATCTGAAGCCGATTTGGCACTGTCTCTATTCTGCGAAAGATGTAATATGTCGAAAGGTGTTTTCTCTTTAATCGATGACAAACGCAAGAAGTTTATTGAAACAAGTCAAATTGTTAATGACCGAATTCGTGAAAATGAAGATGCCATAGCTAAACAGACATCCGACAATAATGAGGCTTTGATTGAAAAATTAGATGGTTTCGCTAATGATTTGGAAAAAACGTCAGACCAAAGTGAATTTGAATCGACAATATCAAAAGTGTCTGATGCTGAAAACGCATTGCAAAAAGAGTTATTTACTCAGCAACAAAAAGAGAGGTACGATTCCATTTCCAAGAAATACTCCAAACTGGTTACTGAAAAGATGAGGGATTTTCAACGACAAAATGATATGGATTATAACCTTCGAGCAGCGGATTCTTTCAAAAAAGCGTATGACAGTTTTAGAAATGATGGAAGTAAGTATAAAAAAAACGAGAAGGATTTTCAAAATCTAATTTGTCGAGAACTATGTTGCTTCGATTCTGCAAGATTATTTACTGAGACAATTATGTATTTCAACTTTGTATATTCGTATATTTTTAACGCCGTGAATGACGACTTGAAACTAAAAATGACTGAGTATTCAATCAAATGTAAAAAGGACTGACCATGTATTTTCAGAGTAGTTTAAGCACACCAATCCCAACATGGGTTCCTCAGAATACGACAAATGTTTTTGCCTCTATTTCAACTCCATTACAAACCAACAATTTAGTCCGAAGTTCGGGGGTTGCACATAATTATAATCAACAGCTCAATGGATATTTAACGGAATTCAACGACTTGCGAGCTATTCATCAAAGAGAATTAGAGCAGTTTCTGCAAGGCAATGGAACTTGCACCCCTCAAACCTATCGAAATCGTGGCGTGGGTATGGCATGGAAATATGAAAAAGCTGATATTGAAATGGGTGGCAAGGGGTCTGCTAATTGGAACAAATCTCAAAGACAGGAAATTTTAGAATCAAGAAAGGTCAAAGGCGCTGAAGGTCATCATCAACAAAATGTCGCTGATCATCCAGCCGAGCAATCCAATCCAGATAACATAAAGTTTTATGAGAATCGTCGTCAACATTTGGAAGAGGGACATGGAGGCGACTTTAGAAACAATAGTGATGCCCCCGAGACTGATAAAAACCAAATGCTAAAAGAAACCAACAATAAAAGGCTTGTTCGTAATGAACTCTATGGAGCTGGAATTGCAGCTGCCATTTCGTTTGCGACGGCTTTTTCAATCAGCCTGATAGTTGCAGCAGCTCAAGATGGCATTACACCTGAATCTTTGATTAATGCATCAATTAATGGCGGAGATGCGGCAATCATTGGTACAGCATATTACGCTGTAGGAAGAGTTGTGGGGAAATTTATTACGCCGATGATTATTAAAACTTTAGAAGATATCGGGGTTAAGGTTACAGAAAACATTTCCACTGCTTGCTCAATGGCAATAACAGGAATCGCTGTTATAGCAATTATTTCAATAGTGCAATTTGTCCGACTAAAAAGGAAAGGGCTTTCAACAAGAGACGCGCTCGTTACTGTTGGTAAAACTGCGGCCATATCACTAGGTGAAATGGCTATATGCGTTATAGTCTATGCAATATGGGGAGGCCCCTATGCAGTTATTGTCGGATTGGTTATTAGTGTTGCGCTTGTTTGTTATACTTTATTCAACAATTTAAATGAAAAGAAATCATCAAAGAAAATTCAGGATTTAACCGCAGAGATATTATTTAATCGAGTAGGAAGGTTTGCAATATGATTACAGACGTTGAAGAATTAAAAAATGTTTTGGAACAAGATGGTTTGGCTTTTTTATATTGATTATAATGTCAAATGAGGAGTGAGTAAAACGGCAACTATATGTTTAACTTTCAGCAATGAGGAAATAAAACTCTTTGAAAATCAATAAACACAAACAATATGGCAACATCAAAGCAAGACAAAGCCCGTGAGGAGGCTATCAAAAGCTTAGGCAACAACTTCATCTTTGAGGTGTCGGAAGAACCTATTGCGCCTGAGGACAGGCTGGAGGATTGGGAGCTGGGGCGTTTTTTCTTCACGAACAACCCTTGGTGGGCTGAGCCTGAGGAGCCTTCGGCTGTTCCGGAAATCATCCGGGATTATGCCATCGACGCTCTGCGGAAGCAGCTCCCCAAGGGTTATTCCATAGATGGCGACACCCTCATCAACCCCTGCAACAACGACTATCTGAAGGAAACCGTCAGCCGGCTTCAAGACCTCCTGAAGCAGCCCGATCAAATCGCCTCGCACCCGTATCCCTTAGGCTGGTGGAAAACGGAAGTGTGCCAGATCCACAACACGCTGATATGCTTCCGCAGCGAAGACGACAAGGAACTGCTCTCCCTCCACGAGTTTCTGCTTCGCCTCATCCCCAGCTTGGGCAACCGATACGAAAAACTATACATTGGCGGGATATTCAGTTATTGCTATTGAAGACTCGCCTGCGGGCTTTCCTTACTATAATTTACTACAATCCTTGGCGCATCGCTGACGGTGCTGTAGTTTTGCAGCCGTTATTCAAAACGACGCACTATGGGTACCTTTTTCTTCATCGATTATCTCGTCTCGTTCTTCATCCTGCTCCACATTGACGCACCTTGGTGGGCTTGGGTTATTTATGCCGTCAGCGCCGTGGTCTGGTTCGTGATATGGAGCTTCAGCGACAGCGGGTCGAGCGACTCCCAAAACCCGGAACAGCCATGAAAAACCGACACCCCGTTTGGACAAAACTCGACTGGCGCGGCGCCCGACCGCTTACGCTCAGGGAGCTCATCATGAAAAGCAACTTCGGAGCCATGATGGACATCATCATAGCCTTCGACCCCAAGATGAGTAACCAGGGCGGAGCCTTCCTGAGGGCCGTCCATTACATCTGTGACATGAAGGTGAAGGCGCATAGCGAGGATTATTTCTTGGCGAAATGTGACCACGAGTATCATGAGCCTTACATCGGTGCCCTGGAGGGAATGAGATGGCATGAGTGTTTGGGCTATCCTGTGAAGAGAGCTAAGGACCTGAAATGCACCGATACAAAATTAGCTGCCATTTGCCTCTGGCACCTCACTTTCTACGGCTTCACACCCGAACTTCAGAAAGAAGAAGCGCAACGCTATTTTGAGAGGGTGGAGAGGGAACGCCGCAACGACGAGGTGTATTTGGCCGACGATTTGTATGACGATGAATACATCAAAGAAGCGGCCTGGAGCGGCAGAACGAGAATCAGGGAAGAAGCATTGGAAAGGCTGTTCACCCCCGAAGAAATCGTCGAAATCAAGAGAATCCGCAAGGAAAAGCTGGATGAAGAGAACGCAAGGTATGATGCAGCAGACGAAGAGGAAAGGAAGCAAAAGGAGCAAGAAGCGGCGATGCGATTGGAAATGAGGAAGAAGGCAGAACGAGAGAAACAAGAGGAATGGTGTCGCAAACAACGTAGAAAAAGACAACAACACAGACCTAAAAAGAAACGTCATGGAAAGCACAATTGAAAAAATGGAAAACGGATCAATCTGGTCTTCAATTTGGAACTGGTTTAAAGGATTGTTCAAAAAACACGAGAAAGAACCCAAAGATATGGCCATGTTCCATTGCTCGGATTGCGGCAACGATTTCGAGGCAGAACGTCATATTATGGATTTAACCCTTGATGATTATGGTCCAACCATGACTGCCATCAATACAATCTATTAC
>Ga0310690_10011837_pt1 | contig 10750 bp, 10 predicted proteins | sample AusTroGonzalo_MG_2_FD_207661 | JGI IMG/M metagenome (GOLD analysis project Ga0310690, IMG submission 207661) | Bovine rumen microbial communities from tropical cattle in Woodstock, Queensland, Australia - Gonzalo_04 (v2) (version 2) | ecosystem: Host-associated > Mammals > Digestive system >...
CGATCCGCAAGCTCGTGCAGGAGGCGCTGACGGCACACGCGGCGGCGGTCGTGCTGGCGCACAATCATCCCGCCGGCATCGCCCTGCCATCCAAGGAGGACGTGGAGATTACCGTCCGCCTGCGCGATGCGTTGGAAGTGATGGACATCGTCCTGCTGGATCACATCGTCGTCGCGGACGACGACTTCGTATCCATGCGCGACAGCGGCTATCTGCGCAGATTCTGAAACAGAATACGCTTTTTGATACAACACGGCGCGTATATGGACGCGCCGTGTTGACTTTTACCTGGCAAAGTGATACAATATGCAAAATTTCCAGTCTTTTGGGAAAGGAGGAACTGATATGATCGTCCGAAACGGACTTGCGGCTGCGAGGCGCACGCCGCTGAAATCCGTTCTGTTTTTCGTGCTGATTCTTGTGCTGGTCACGGCGCTGATTCTCGGTGAAACGCTGCGCTCGGTCTGCAGTTCTCTCCTGGAACGCTGCGAGACGAGCTATCAGACGACCGCGATCCTGGAATTCCAGGGCAATCAGTACCCCGACCGCAGCGCCTACGACCCCGACGCCGCCGCCCTGCACGAAGCGCTGGACTTCGACGCCCTGCTCGCGCAGGACTGCGTGCTCGCGTGCGACCGCAGTGAGATGACGATCGCCGCGGTGGAGGGTCTGGAGCTCAACCGCAGGCAGATGGCGGCGCCGAACGTCGTGATCGGCAGGATCGTGGTCCATTCGGAAAACGACACGTCGCAGCTGCGCGAGGTGCTGTATTCGCCCACGCTGCGCGACGGCGCAATCTTCCGCCTGCATCCGGAGGATTACGGTCTGGAGGCGGGGCATCACTATCTGATCTGCGGCAAGACCGACGGCAGCACGGGCGGCTCCGTGCCGGTGGCGCTCGGCTCGCTCTATAACCATGCCGCCGAACAGCAGGGCAAGACACTTGCCTGCGCGTGGGTCGACGTGACGGAAACGGGGCTGGACGAGAACGATCCGCAGCAGGCGCCCTTCTATGAGATGGCCGAAGCCTACAAGGCGATCAACCGCGCGCTCTACGCGCAGGTCTGTACCGATCTGAGCCTGTTGGAGCCGTTTGCGCAGGGGGAATACTCAATCAAGCAGGGAGCGCTCTACACGCCGGAGCAGGCGCAGAGCGGCGCTTACTGCATGCTGCCGGAGCACGTGGCAAACCGCCTTGAGGCTGCGCCGGGCGACGAGGTCTGCCTGGCGCTCATGCCGGCGGACGACGTGCCTGCAGACTGCTGGTGGCCCGGAGGCGAGCCGCTGAAAGAGGAAACCTATACCGTGGCCGGCGTCATCAGCTCTACGGGAGAGGAGCTGCCGCTCATTTACGTTTCCGAAGCGGAAGGGGAGACCTCCTTCTGCGGCTATACCCTCGGTACGCTCCTTTTGAAAAACGGAACGGCGCAGAAGGCGCTGGATGAACTGGAAGCACTGCTTCCCGCCGGCGTCGTGATGACGGTCTACGATCAGGGCTATGCCGCGACCGTGGAAGCCCTCACGGAGCTTTCCATCAACGCGGATATCTTCACGGTCGTCGTTGCGGCGGCGGTGCTGTCCGTTCTGATCCTCTTCGCCGCGCTGCTGATCGGCAGGCAGGAGGAAACGCTCGTTACGATGTACATGCTCGGCACGGAGCGGAAAAAGCTGGGGCTCTATACCGTCGTCAACGCCTGCGCCGTGTTGCTGCCCGCGGTTATGGCGGCGATCTTCGCAGCCCGCGCGCTGTCCGGCGTGCTGACGAAGGTGGTGTTCCTGTCCATCCCGAGGCCGGGAACGGGCGCTCTGCGCTTCAGCAACGAAAACCTCGGCATCACCCGCGCGGTGACGGACAATATCGACGTCCCGTGGCTGCCCGCCGTGCTGTGCGCGCTGGCGGTCGTTATCGTTTCCCTGTTCCTGTGCATGCTGTGGCTGGCGGGGATCCTTCGCCGGATGAACGCGGGCAGGAAGGTGAAGCGCAAGAAGCCTGCCAGGGCCAAAGAGATCCGCCCGGCGTCCTTCGGCAGCGGCACGGGCAAGTTCCTGCTGCTCTCCGTCCTGCGCGGCGGCTTCCGCAGCGCGATCCCGATCGCCCTGTGCGTGATCATGCTGCTTTCCATGACGGTGATGGACGGCGTGCTCCGTGCCTTCCAGGAGCGCAAGCAGGCCCTTGACGAAAACACCGTCATCACGGGCTATTTTACGGATTACTCCGGCAAGCGGCAGTTCGATCTGCTGCTCGACGAGCGCAACACGATGCCGATGGAACAGAGCGATCTGTTCACGGACTTCCAGTATTCGAGCACCGATCCCTACAAGGTCTATCGCATCGTTTCCCGTGCGGATGTCTCGGCGGACGGCACTCTGACGGACTGGCCGACGAACGAAGGCACGCTCTTCGAAGTGCCGCCGGTCGACACTTTCGCATTTGAAAACTTCCTCGGCAATTTTATGCTCAGTCCGAAGCTCGTCTATACCACCGATATGCGCGCTTCGGCGGAATTTTCCGGCGCGAAGCTGCCGGAGATCACCTGGCTCGACGGCTGGGACGAGAGCTTCTTCTCGATGGAGTGGGAGTCCTTCACGGACGTGGATAACCCGGACGCGCTCTATAAGCGGACGATCTTCGGCGAGGATCGGCGGCTGATGAACGTCGTGGTGCCGGAGCAGTTTTTGGAGAAATACGGCGTTTCCCTCGGCGATAGGGTAGAGCTGATGCTTTCCGAGGATTTGTTTGTCGAGACCTACCGCATCATCGGCAGCTTCCATTCGGCGACGAACGCGATGTATCTCTACACCCGTATGGACAACGCCTCCAAGGTCTATCAGTGGGAATCGGAGCATATTTCGATACCGATCGACGTTCTCTGGATCCGCGCCGAACGTTCCTGCGGCATCTTCACGCTGGCGGACACCTCGAAGCTGTCCGAGGCGAAGGACTTCCTGGAGGACGCCGGCTACAGCGTCCTGCGCTCGTCCGGCAGATACCGTATCTATCCGGTCTTCCGTGACGCGGGCTACCGCGCCGAGGTCGGCAAGCTGGAGCGGAGCATCCGCTATCTGCAGATATTGGTGCCGCTGCTGGCGGGACTGCTCGCCGTCGCGGGCCTTACCGCCGCCGCGCTGATGCTCGGAAAACGCAAGGGAGAGATCGGCAGCCTTCGCGCCGTCGGGACCTCCGGGCGGCAGGTGTTCCGGATCTATTTCACGGAACAGTTGATCCTGTGCCTGCTCGGTACGGCCGTCGGCATCGGTCTGATCGCGGCGGTCGATCCGCCGTCGATCGCGCGGCTCGCCGCGCCGGCGCGCCTGCTGTGCGCGCTGTCGTTCCCGATCGGCTTCCTGCTGGGCAGCCTGATCGCTGCCTGCCGGGCAAGCCGCAGCAGCATGATGGACTTGATGAAAGAAAGGGAGTGAGCGTTATGTTTTTGGAATTGCAGGACGTACATTTCAGCTATCAGAGCAAATGGCAGACGACCGAGGTGCTCAAGGGTGTGACCTGCGGCTTTGAGCGCGGCAAGGTCTACGGCATCATCGGGAAATCCGGCTGCGGCAAGAGCACGGCGCTCTCTCTGATGGCGGGCTTGGCGCTGCCGGGCAGCGGCGACGTGCTGCTGGACGGGGTCTCCACCCGCGACATCAGTCTGGACGTCTACCGCAGGGAAAAGGTCGCCGTGATCTACCAGAGCTTCCGCCTGCTGCCGCTTCTGACCGTGCTGGAAAACGTGATGTATCCGATGGAACTGCGCGGCGTGAAGCGCAAGGAGGCGGAGGAGCGCGCGGGGGCCTATCTGCGCGAGGTCGATCTGGAGGAAGGCGCGTGGAACCGCTTCCCGACGACCCTCTCCGGCGGCGAGCAGCAGCGCGTGGCGATCGCCCGCGCCCTCGCCTGTGACACGAACCTCCTGCTCGCGGACGAGCCGACCGGCAACCTCGACTATGAGAATTCCGAGCGCATCATCGCCATTTTGAAGCGGCTCGCCGTCCGGCACGATTACTGCGTGGTCATCGTGACGCACGACGTGGACGTGATGGACGAGCTGGACGCCGTCTACCGGATGCGCGACGGGAAACTGCTGTCTGCTGAATAAAAAACACGGTGCGCTGTGCGGCGCACCGTGTTTTCAGAAATATCAGTCAGTCAAGCGGCTCGAACAGCCCCAGCAGGTCTGCGGTCGTGTCCTCCCGCGACGTCGAAACGGTCAGAGTATAGAGCAGATCGCCGCAGGGAAGATACAGGTTCGTCGTGTAGAATTCCGGCTCGGCGTTGCCGATGGTGAGGTTGAGGACGACGTGGTCCTCTCCGCAGAAGTCCGCGTCAAAGGGCTCGCTTGCAAGCAGACTGAAAGCGTCGCGCCGGGCATATTCCTGATTCAGAAGCGGAATGAAATGATTGACGAGCGCGTCCCCGTCCGGGTCCGCGTCGGGCAGCGGGTTCAGCGACACGCTGATGCTGATGACTGCGGACGTCAGTCCGGCAGTATCGTGCGCGGAGAAAATGACGACGTCCTCTCCGGCGCTGACCTCGTCGTAGACCTCTGCGCGGTCGAGGTCGAGCGAAGCCGCCCCGATCAGCTCGTCCGTTACGACGATGCCGCCGCCTTCCTCCCAGCCGTCCGGAAACGGGAAGGCGATGCCGAGCGTAACGTTTTTGTAGACGCCGCCGTCGACCACGCCGATGTCCACGTCCGGAATGCCGCTTTCGTCAGCGGCCTTATCGTTGGAACGGTGCATATCCCGCTCCTCTTTCCCGCTCTTTGTCAGATTGGACGAGGAAGCGCAGGCGGTCAGCGCGAGCGCGCACAGCAGCAAAAGTGCGATCATACGGTTTTTCATATCATCTCATCCTCCGTTTCGCTCAGCCGATCGCTTCAAACAAGCCGAGAATCTCCGTGACGTCCGTTTCCTGCGTCGTCGACACGGTCACGTTGTAGACGAAACTGTCGAAGATCAGATACACGATCGTTTCGTACAGATGCATGCCTGCGGCTTCGCCGGAGACCTTGAGCACGGTGTGCTTCTGCCCGCAGAATTCCGCTTCCGCGGCTTCGCAGGCGACGTTCTGCATGACGCCGGTCTGCTCAATCTGCGCCTTCATCAGCGGAAGAGAAAGGTCGATGAAATCCTCTTCGCTCATGCCGCTCATCAGATTCTTCGACACGGTGATATTCACGGACGAAATGGTCGCGGGATAGGACGCGCAGAAGATGATGAACGCCTGACTGTTTTCCAGCGCGGCGGTGATCGCCTTGCTGTCATAAGCGCTTGCCATGAAGTTGTTCAGCGCGGCAAGGTCGGTTTCGTTGTAGATGTACCAGCCTTCGGGAAAATCGCAGACAATGCCGAGCGTCTCGTTTTTGTAGGCGGTTCCGTCGACCGTGCCGAGATCGACCTCCGTCGGCGGCTCCGTCGGCGCTTCCGTGGCTTCGGTGGGAGCCTCGGTCGCCTCCTCGGTCGTTTCCGTCGCTTCGGTCAGCTTCGTTGCCTCTGTGGGCTTGGGACGCGCCGTAGCTTCGGTCGGCGGCGGGGTCATATTGGGCGTACATGCCGCCAGCGCGATCATGAGCAGCAGCAGAATTGCAATCAATCGAGATTTCATGTCGTCGTCCTCCTTTGTATCAGACGCTTGTATCATATCACAAGTTCCGCATCCTGTAAAGAACCGGTGAATAAATCACAGCGCAGTGCGGTCATGAAAGCCCTCTTTTGTGAAAAGAAGGCTTTTCGGCGCGCCGCAAGACGAAAACGCTATTGGGAAAGCGAGACGGAAAAAGCTGAAAAAAATACTGCAAAATACGGAAAAGTATGGTATGATAAGCTTGAGGTGATAGGAATGAATGAACAGAGCAGCGAGCGCGAAATCATCGAGGAAGCTGCGCCGGAAGAGCAGAAGGCGCCCTTCGTACCCAGCTCCAAGGGAAAGCGCGTGCTGGCGTGGGTGCTGTTTGTGATCGTCGTGCTCGGCATTATCACGTGGCTTTTGAATATGGCGTTCCCCGCGTGGATCGACGCAGTCAAGGCATGGCTTGCCGGACTGTTTTCCTGAACCTTGCTGATTCTGGGAATTGACCCCGGCTATGCAACCACGGGGTTCGGATTGATTGCAGCGGATCGGAGCAGCTACAGGCTCTTGCAGTACGGTACAGTCACGACGCCGCCGGAGCTGCCGTTTCCGCAGCGGCTGAATATGCTCTTCGAGGACGTTTCGCGTCTTCTGGAGGTGACGAAGCCGGAGGCGGTGGCGGTCGAGGAGCTGTTCTGGGGGCATAATATCACGACGGGCATCGGCGTCTCCCACGGACGCGGCGTGATCCTGCTCGCGATCGAGCGCGCGGGCGTGCCGCTGTTCGAGTACACGCCCATGCAGGTCAAGCAGGCGGTCGTCGGCTACGGCAAGGCGGAGAAGCGGCAGGTCATGGATATGACGCGGCGGCTTCTGAAGATGGACAAGGTCCCTCGTCCGGACGACGCCGCAGACGCGATCGCGATCGCGCTCTGCCACGCGCGGAGCGCAACCAGTCTGCTTGCAAAGAAGGGGTATTAACGATGTTTTATTATTTGAACGGCGAGATCGCCCTGATGGAGGGCAATCTGGCGGTCGTGGACTGCGGCGGGGTCGGCTACGCCTGCCACACCACGGCGTATACGCTTTCCAAGCTGCGTGTCGGACAGACCGCGCGGCTGTATACCTACTGCAATATCCGCGAGGACGCATTCGATATTTTCGGCTTTTCCGGCAGGGACGAGCTGCACTGCTTCGAGCTGCTGCTCGGCGTGACCGGCGTCGGTCCGAAGGCTGCGCTGGGGATTCTGTCCGCGACCACGCCGGAGCGCTTCCAGCTCGCCATCGTCACGCAGGACGAAAAGGCGCTGACCGCCGCGCCCGGCATCGGGAAGAAGCTGGCGCAGCGCATCATTCTGGAGCTGAAGGACAAGCTGGGCACGGTCACGGAGGTCGACCTGTCCGGCGGCGGAGCCGCCGTGCCCGCGCCTGCCTCCGGCAGCAATCTTGCGCTGGCGCAGGCTGCGCTGGCGGAGCTCGGCTATACCCAGAGCGAGATCGGCGCCGCGCTGCGGGGCGTCCCCACGGAGGGGCTGTCGACCGAAGAGATCGTGCGCCGCGGTCTGCGCGCCATGGTAATGAGGTGAAGGCATGAGTATTGATTTTTCTCACGATATGGACGCGCCGATCGTCACGACGAGCTTTACCGCCGGCGACGACGCGGAATTCTCCCTGCGCCCGAAGCGCCTGAATGAATACAACGGGCAGGAGAAGGTCAAGGAAAACCTGTCGGTCTACATCGAGGCGGCGCGCCGCCGCAGCGAGCCGCTCGACCACGTCCTGCTCTACGGTCCGCCGGGCTTGGGCAAGACGACGCTTGCGGGCGTCATTGCCAACGAGATGGGCGTGAATATCCGCATCACCTCCGGTCCCGCGATCGAGAAGGCAGGCGACCTTGCCGCGCTTCTGACCAATCTCGGCGAAGGGGACATCCTCTTTATCGACGAGATTCACCGTTTGAATACGGCGGTGGAGGAGATCCTCTATCCCGCCATGGAGGATTTTGCCATCGACATCATCGTCGGCAAGGGTCCCTCCGCCAACTCCATCCGCCTCGATCTGCCGCGCTTTACCCTGATCGGCGCGACGACCCGCGCGGGGCAGCTCTCCGCGCCGCTGCGCGACCGCTTCGGCGTGAGCTTCCGTCTGGAGCTCTACACGCCGGAGGAGCTGTGCCGTATCATCACGCGCTCGGCGACCCTTTTGGGTATGGAGATCGACCCGGACGGCGCGATGGAGCTTGCCTCCCGCAGCCGCGGCACGCCGCGTATCGCAAACCGCATGCTGCGCCGCGTCCGAGATTTCGCGCAGATCTACTACGACGGCGTGATCACGAAGGATGCCGCGGACCATGCGCTGAGCAAGCTGGAGGTGGATAAGCTGGGACTGGACGCGACCGACCGGCGGATGCTGTCCGCAATCATCAACTTCTATCGCGGCGGTCCCGTCGGACTGGATACGCTGGCGGCGACCATCGGCGAGGAAGCGGTCACGCTGGAGGACGTTTACGAGCCCTATCTGATGCAGATCGGCTTCCTGACCCGTACGCCGCGCGGTCGCTGCGTGACGCAGCTTGCCTACGATCACCTGCATTTGAAGAACGATACGGGCGATCAGTTGTCTTTTTGACTGAAAATGACGGACAAAAACCGTGAAAAATGCACAAATGTTTCGTTTCTGGAAATAATTGTTTTATAAGGCGTTGACAATCAGGAACCAAATGCTATAATAATTCTAATCCCATTTTTGGCGTAATCGGCAGGATGCCGTTCGCAATATTCCAACCCTGTGTATAACCAGCAACTTTTTTGATGGATAGCGTCAGGGCAAATCACTTATCAAGAGAGGTAAACCACAATGTTCGAAGACAAGACCTTAGTATGCAAGGAATGCGGCGCCGAGTTCGTGTTCACCGCCGGTGAGCAGGAATTCTATGCGGAGAGAGGCTTCCAGAATGAGCCCCAGCGCTGCAAGGCCTGCCGTGACGCTCGCAAGAACGCTGCTCGCAGCCCGAGAGAGTATTTCACTGCTGTTTGCGCGAACTGCGGCGGCGAAGCTCGTGTCCCGTTCGAGCCGAAGACCGACCGTCCCGTTTACTGCAGCGAGTGCTTCGCAAAGATGCGCGAGAACGGTTAATCCATCTTCAACATCAAGAAAAAGACGCTTCCGATTCATCGGAAGCGTCTTTTTCTGTCTCAATCGAGCTCTATCACGGAGAGCAGATACTCCCGCTTGGACAGAAGAGACTGGTACAGCTCCTTCGTGATGCGGTCGTAGTAATTGCCCTCGTAGAGCGCAATGGCGTTGTCCGCGTCGAGGATCGTGTAGCGCTCCGGCGCCTCCTCGCCGTTATCCATGGCGGCGATGCTGGAGCAGCTCACGCCGGTCAGCGTTGTTTCGCCGGAGAAGGCGTCGCGGGTGAAGACGAGGTTCAGAACGGGATAGAGGTTGATCTGCCCGCGGCTGACCTTGCAGAAATCACCGAGGCTGTAGGCGACCAGAACGTTTTTGCGCGAGCCGTCGTCCATGCGGACGGAACGCTGCTCGACCTTGCCGACCAGATGCGGGTGCGAGCCCAAAATGACGTCCACGCCGTTGTGGAACATCAGGTCAGCGACCTGCTCCTGCCGCTTGCTGACCTCGCGGACGTTCTCGCTGCCCCAGTGCACCATGGCGATGATGACATCCGGCGCTTCCTGCTTCGCCCTGTCGATGGCGGCGGTGATACCGAGCGTGTCGAGCGCCTCATAGTCGTCCGCGTAGTCTGTATAGAGGAGGTCTACGCAGTATTCCTCGCCCGTCGGAATGCTCATGCCGCCCAGTCCCTTCGTGAACGAGAGGACGGCGACGCGAATGCCGTTGATCTCAAAGAGCGCGACCTGCCCGTCGCTGCGCTCGGAGGCGTCGCGGTAGGTGCCGATGCAGTGCATGCCGTTGTTCTCGATGACGTCCTTGGTGCGCTTCAGACCGGCGAGACCGTTGTAGACGCTGAAGGAGTTTGCCGTTTGCAGCAGGTCGAAGCCCGCGTCGTTCAGCGCTACTGCGAATTCATCGGGATAGCTGCCGCAGTCCTGCCCGTAGGGCGCGCCGGCGAAGGTGCCCTCGAAATTGCCGACGGTCAGGTCGGCTTTGGACAGCGCGGCGTAAACGTCGGAAAACTGCGGCATGAAATTGAACGAGCCGTCCGCGCAACGCGCGTCGTCGATCTGGTCCTCGGTCAGAAAAATATCGCCGACGGCGGAAATGCGCACCACGGTGTTTGTATCCGGCGCTGTCGTCTCGGTATGGTCGGGAAGCTGCGCGTCGCCGCACGCGAACAGCAGACAAAGCGCCGTCAGAAGCAGAAGAGCGACCGCTCTTCTGCAAAGTCTGTGTATCAATCGGAAGACCTCCAAATCGGTAGTTATCCTATTTTACACTAAAACTACCGCGTAGACAAGTCTTTTTTCGACAGGGATTGACGAATATGGTATAATGGCAGAAAGAAAGGCGGCTGCTTATGGCGAAGAAACGCAAAAAGAAACAACCGAACAACGCGCTTGCCGTCGTCATCACCGTGCTGGCGGCGGTGCTGTTCGTCCTGCTGGCGGGACTGGCGCTGTACGCCTGCTTCGGGCAGGCGGCGCCGGAGGCTCCCGCGACTGAGCCGCCCGCGCCGACGGAGGAGACGGCGGAGCCAAACGAGCGCGATCCGGAGGACTTCTATATGGAGGACGGCGTCCTGCGCTATCCCGGCGCGGCGCTCGGCGTCGACGTTTCCACGCATCAGGGCTTGATCGACTGGGAGCAGGTGCGCGACGCGGGTGTGACCTTCGCGATCATCCGCGCCGGCTACCGCGGCTCGACGAAGGGGCAGCTCTATGCCGACGAGCTGTTTCGGGAGAATCTCAACGGCGCGAAGAACGCCGGCTTGCAGGTCGGCGTGTACTTCTTCTCGCAGGCTCTGACGGTCAAAGAGGCGGCAGAGGAGGCGGCGTTCGTTCTGGAGCTTCTGGACGGCGAGCCGCTGGCGCTGCCGGTCTACTACGACTGGGAGCAGATCGCGGGAGAGTCGAGAATCGAAAATCCCGGCGCGCTCCCGTTGACCGATTGCGCCGAAGCCTTCTGCGAGGCGGTGCGGCTGCAAGGGTACACGCCCGGCGTATACTTCAATCAGGATCAGGGCTACGCCTATCTGGACTTTGT
>Ga0310690_10011838_pt1 | contig 10750 bp, 3 predicted proteins | sample AusTroGonzalo_MG_2_FD_207661 | JGI IMG/M metagenome (GOLD analysis project Ga0310690, IMG submission 207661) | Bovine rumen microbial communities from tropical cattle in Woodstock, Queensland, Australia - Gonzalo_04 (v2) (version 2) | ecosystem: Host-associated > Mammals > Digestive system >...
TATTCAACAAAGTATTCAATGGCCCAAAACCATGATCCGCATTCGCAGAACTGGTCACATAATCCTTGGTCGCAATTTTTATCGCATCCGCACAGTAAGACGTTCCATGTTCACCCGTCCAATCCTCGGTCGTTTCCTCTGCCAATGGATAATATACCACAACCGGCGTGCCCGCCCGTGCCTGGTCGGCAAGGAATTGTTTCCAAGCGGGGGTCGTGGAAAACCTTCTATCTGTTATAATGAGCCATTCTGAGTTAATAAATATTGTATTGTTTACAGCGGCACCCCAAGTAGGGTTATAAACATAATGCGTACACAAACCGCCAGACATAGATGCTAAAAAATTTCTCAAATAAAAACTATTATCAGACCAACCTGTATATCGGCTCCAATCTTCCGTTCCATCCAGCACCTTTACGCCAACACGACGGGTGATTTTGCCGGTGGTGGCGTCGTATGAATCTTTGTAATCACCCACGGCACGCAGGACCATATCGCCCTGGGTATAAAACACCGGTTCAATTGGATGTTCGGGGGTTGGTGTGCCCGTTTGACTTCCCATGCCCGTCGCCGTTTCATATAAACGGACAATGCTGTTTTCGGGACATGTTATTTCGTTATCATCCGCAAATGCGGGCACGGCAAGCACGACAGCAAACGCAATCGCCGCAACCAATACGATTCGCAAAGATTTGACCAAGCTTTTCAATGCCCCTCCAATTCTTCAACAAAAAACCACCGAATTTTCAAGGTGGTTGGAGGTTCAGAACTATAATTTTAGGAAAATAGTGGGCTTATTCAATATATTCGCCGCCCTCCAACCCGATTCATCGGCTGGAGGTATTTTTTGTCCCCACGGACACCTAAAATTAGCGGGTTCTGACACCCCGCCGGAAAAAACACTTCCGACATGTAAATTCTATCAAAAAATTTTTACGTGAATCAAGCGATTTTTTTATGTTTTTTATTATTTGGAAAATGATTTTTTCAATATGCGCAATATTGCGGAATTTTCGCGTAATGTTTATGCCAATTTATCGCGAATACCCGCGACAGATGCAACACGTTCGCGAATTACACCGTTGAAATCGGCGTTGCTTAAATCAACCGCATAACGAATTGCGTTTGCGAATGCCAAAGCGTCACTGTTTCCGTGGGTTTTGACCGAAAATCCGTTTAACCCCAAAAACGTTGCGCCGGCGTATGAACGCGGGTCGATTTTATGTTTTAACCTTTTGAATACATGAACCAAGAAAAATGCGCCGATTATTGCAAGCATGGATTTCTTGAAATTTTCCATTATGACGCGTTTTATTAATTTTGCGGTACCTTCGACCGTTTTTAATACAATATTGCCTGTAAAGCCGTCTGTGACGACAACTTGGACCTTGCCAGCACTGATGTCGGTGGCTTCTACAAATCCGATGTATTCATATGGCAATTCATCACGATGTTCGGTCAATACGCGATTTAATTCCTGTAATGTTTCGTTGCCCTTGGTTTCTTCGGTACCTATGTTTAATATTCCAACGCGTGGGCGTGGCATATGGCCAATAACATCGGCGTATACAGACCCCAAAATTGCAAAATCAAACAGGTTTTGCGCATCACATTGAACATTTGCACCCAAATCCAGAACCACAACGCGGGAATCACCGCCACCGGACGGCAACATGGTTGTAATCGCAGGACGAGAAATACCGTCAACTGTTTTCAACGCCAATTTAGACAATGACATTAAAACACCTGTGTTTCCGGCACTGACCACGGCGGAAGAATTACCCATACGCACGTCTTTGATTGCCATAAACATAGATGTTCCGTCGGCATGGCGAATAACATCGCGAACTTTGTCGGTGCCACGAATTACATCGGGCGCGTCGATAATCGTACTGTTGCGGGCGACGCGCGGAAATTTTTTCATAAGTTTGTTCAGGATTGGCGCCTTGCCAAATATACGAAAATGCACCTTGCCTTCGCCATTTTGATACAAAAATTGGTTGATACCGCCCAACACGACCTTGGGACCTTTATCACCACCAAATGCATCAATGGATATAACTTTTGTCATTTTCGTTTTCCTTAAATAAAAAAGGCAGATTGACAATCCTAATTATATCACAGGATTACCAAATCTGCCATATTTTATTTCGTTTTCTTATTTTGCGCCACATGCCGGGCAAACATGATGTGGGCGTTTTTTTTCACCACATGCCTTGCATACACCGACAGGCATAATTTTCAGAGCGTCATGAGATTGACGTTGTGCACTGCGTGCTTTGCTTGTTTTACTTCTTGGTGTTGCCATTTTGTAATCCTTTTTATATTAAACTTGTTATATTCTATTCTTTTATTCCAGTTTTGCAAGGAAAACTTTGTTCGGACGGGCATCCCCGCCCAAACAAAATTCCATATTTTTATTAGATGTCCAACAATTGTTGATGTTCGCCACCTTCGCGAGCAATCTTTTCGGCCCGTTCTTCTTCTTTGGCGATTTCACGAACACGACGGACATATGCGCCTGTTCCAATTGGTATTAAACGACCAACAATCAAGTTTTCGTTAATACCAACCAATTTATCGGTCGAACCGTTAATAGCGGCATCCACCAAAACCTTGGTCGTTTGTTGGAACGATGCGTTTGATATAAATGAACGCGATGTCAATGACGCACGGGTTAATCCAACCAATACTTGGGACGCTTCGGCAGGACGACCACCGTCATGCACAACACGGGCGTTTTCTTCTTCGAAATCAACACGGTCAACAACCGACCCCATCAAGAATCCAGTATCGCCCGGATTTGCGATTTCAACACGACGTGTCATTTCGCGAATCAAAATTTCAATATGTTTGTCGTTGATGGTCACACCCTGCAAACGATAAACCTGTTGTACTTGGTCAACCATAAATGTCGCCAAAGCCTTTTGACCCAAAATACGCAAAATATCCTGGGGCACGGGTTCACCATCGACCAATTTTTCAGCCTTTTTCACGACATCACCACTGCGGACAAGCAGGTTTGTACCCTTTGGCACAGCATATTCCACAGGCGCGGTTCCATCGGTCGGTTCAATACGAATGATGATTTTGGATTTTGCATCTTCTAATTCAACCGTACCATCGATTTCGGCCAACAATGCCGGGTTTGCAGGACGACGCACTTCTAATAATTCTTCGACGCGCGGCAATCCACCCGTAATATCGCCTGTTTTTTTCGCTTGGACCGGGATACGTGCCAAAATATCACCCGCGGAAACCTTGTCACCATTTGCAACATTCAGCACAGAATACACCGGCAACATATATTCGGCAATCTTTTTACCACCCAACGAAATCACTTCGCCTTTGTCATTTACCAAAGTAATCGATGGATTCAATGCTTTTTTAGTGTTTGTTTTCCAATTGATAACCTTGCGCGATGTGATACCGGTTGTGCCGTCGACTTCTTCTTGGAAAGAAACATTTTCAATCAAGTCGTTAAAGCAAACGGTTCCGTCTTTTTCAGCGATAATATCGTTGGAATATGGATCCCATTCGGCAACCTTGGCACCTTTTTCGACAGTGTCACCTTCGGCAACAATCAATTTGGATGCGTATGGCAAAGCACAACTGAACAATTTATTGTCTTTGTCGTCAACAACAGCAATTTCGCCGTTACGTGATAACACCACAACACGACCAGCCTTGTTCTTAATCGTATTAACGCCGATTAATTTGATTTTACCAGCCACAGGCATTTCGATAAAGTGGGATTCAGCACTACTTTCAGCAATACCACCAATGTGGAAGGTACGCAACGTTAACTGAGTTCCAGGTTCACCAATCGATTGACCCGCAATAACACCCACAGGTTCACCAACGTGCACCAGCGCATTGCGTGACAAATCCATACCATAGCATTTTGCACACAAACCGTCACTTTGGCATGTTAAAACACTGCGCACATCGACGGATGGCAAACCACATTCAGAAATCGCCTTGGACGCGGATTTTGTAATCAAATCGCCGGCCTTTACGATGACTTCCTTGGTCATTGGATTGACAATGTCGTGTGCAGCCGTACGGCCCAACACCACATCACCCAATGGAACAACCAATGTGGAACCTTGGTACACTGGTTTTGCGGTAATGAATTCATGTGTGCCGCAATCGTGTTCTGTGATAACCGTGTTTTGAGCCAATTCAACCAAACGACGTGTCAAATAACCAGCCGAAGCGGTTTTCAACGCCGTATCCGACATACCCTTACGCGCACCGTGGGTGGACGTAAAGTATTCGGACATGGTTAAACCTTCCTTAAAGTTAGAAATAATTGGAACTTCGATAATGGAACCGTCTGGCTTCTGCATCATGCCACGCATACCGGCCAACTGCTGGATCTGACCTTTGGAACCACGGGCACCGGATAATGCCATCATGTACACAGAATTCCAATTATCACCGGTTGTTTTACCCAATGTGGCATATGCCAAATCACCTAATTTGTCGGTCGTTTTTTGCCACAAATCAATCAATTTGTTGTGACGTTCACCACCAGACAACAAACCGTTTTGATATTGATCTTCGATTTCTTCGGCGGCCTTGGTTGCATTGGCAATCATGTCTTTCTTTTCTTCTGGAATAACGATATCGTTAAATCCAATGGAAATACCACTGCGTGCAGCCTGTTCAAATCCGGTATCTTTCAGAGCGTCAGCCAACAAAATCATTTCTTTGTCGCCGCAATTTTCATATGCGGTTGCCAACAATTTTTCGATTTCTTTCTTTGGCATAACTTTGTTAACCAAATCGAACGGCATTTTTTCAGATTTTGGCAACAATTGACCCAATATCATACGACCGGCCGTTGTTGCATAAGTTTTACCATTTACACGTGCATAAATTGGTGTGTGTAATGTGATAACCTTGTTTTCCAAAGCCAATTCGACTTCGTCCATACCTGAAAAACGTGGTGATTTTTCAGTGTGTTCACCATTTATCAAAGAAATATAGTAAATACCCAACACCATGTCTTGGGATGGCACAGTCATAGGATCACCACTGGCCGGGGACATCACGTTGTTTGTTGATAACATCAATGTACGTGCTTCCAATTGTGCTTCTAATGAAATTGGAACGTGCACGGACATTTGGTCACCGTCAAAGTCAGCGTTAAATCCTTTACAAACCAATGGATGCAAACGGATTGCCTTGCCTTCGATTAAAACTGGTTCGAATGCAATCAATGACAATCTGTGCAAAGACGGTGCACGGTTTAATAAAACAGGATGTTGATAAATAACCTTTTCCAAAATTTCCCAAACAACGTCTTCACCGTTTTCAACCATTTTGCGTGCAGTTTTCAAGGTGTTTGCATAACCACCCGCAAGCAAGCGCGCAAATACAAATGGCTTAAACAATTCCAACGCCATTGTTTTTGGAAGTCCAACCTGGTGCATACGAAGTGTTGGTCCCGGTGTAATAACCGAACGACCGGAATAATCCACACGTTTACCCAACATGTTCATACGGAAACGACCAGATTTACCGCGCAATGAATCCGACAAAGATTTCAGAGGACGGCGGTTTTGTGAAACCATTGGACGTGCTTTATGTCCGTTATCAAATAATGAATCCACGGCTTCTTGCAACATGCGTTTTTCATTACGAATAATGATGTCAGGTGCATGCATTTCCATAAATCTTTTCAAACGATTGTTACGGATGATGACGCGACGATACAAATCGTTCAGGTCAGACGCCGCAACATGTCCCGCATCCAATGTGACCAATGGACGCATATCTGGTGGGATAACCGGCAAAACATCCGGCAACATCCATGCTGGCTCTGTTTTAGAATCCAAGAATGATTCAACCAACTTTAATTGTTTGATTAACAACTTGCGTTTTTGTTCGGATTTCGTTTCGGCCAATTCTGCACGCAAACGTGTGCGTTCGTCGCCCATATCCAGGTTTGCAATAATGCTGCGAATACCTTCGGCACCGATACCGACGCGGAAAGAATCCACACCAAATTCTTCGATTTTCGCCTGGTATTCATCTTCGCTGATAACATCATACAATTTCAGAGAGGTAAGACCCGGTTCGATGACGATATACGCATCGTATGAAATAACCTGTTCCAATTTCTTTTGTGGCAAGTTATTCAACAAAACTGCAATTTTACCTTCACGCAGGAACCATGTGTGCGCCACAGGCATTGCCAATTTAATGTGCCCCATGCGTTCACGACGAACGGCGGATGGGCCAACTTCTACATGGCATTTTTCGCAGATAATACCACGATTTTTAATGCGTTTATATTTACCGCAAGCACATTCGTAATCTTTGACAGGACCGAAAATTTCTTGGCAAAACAATCCTTCGGGTTCTGGTTTCAAAGAATGATAGTTGATTGTTTCAGGCTTTTTTACTTCGCCATGTGACCAAGACAAAATTTCTTCGGGACTGGCAATAGTAATACGCAAAGCATCAAACTGTTCTTTGGTTTCGATTTGTCCAAATATCTTTTGCAACATATTTGTCATTTATTTTGCTCCTTTAAGTCGCTTGAAAGTGCTGTTTGGAATCGGATCAGATGAAGCGATACATCGGGTCCGATTCCAAAATATTTTAGTCTACTTTCTTTGGTGTCATAGCCAAGCCCAACCCACGCAATTCGCGAACGAACACGTTAAAGGCTTCGGGCGTACCGGTTTGGATATCGTTGCTGCCGGAAATGATTGATTCATACATCTTGTTACGACCTGTGATATCGTCGGATTTAACCGTCAACATTTCACGTAACAAGTGCGCAGCACCGTGGGCCTCTAATGCCCAAACCTCCATTTCACCAAGTCTTTGGCCACCCATGTGGGCTTTACCAGACAATGGCTGTTGTGTGACCAATGAATAACTGCCAACGGAACGGGCGTGAATCTTTTCGTCCACAAAGTGGTGCAATTTCAACATATACATGACACCAACCGTGACCGGACGTGCGAATTTTTCACCGGTCATACCGTCATACAATGTGAATTGACCAGATTCAGGTAATTTAGCCAATTTCAACATCGCGCGAATATCTTCGGGACTTGCACCGTCGAATGTTGGTGTTGCAAATGGCACACCATCACGCAACAACGCGGCTTCGGCACGGACATCGGTGTCTGTCATTTTTTCTAATTTTTCAGCCACTTCTTTACCGTAAATTTTGCCCATTATATTGCGCAAATCATCGGTGACGGCGCGTTTTTGTTTGACTTCGTCCAAAACTTCGCCAATTTGTTGACCTAATGAACGCGCGGCCATCCCAAGGTGAGTTTCCAAAATCTGACCAATATTCATACGCGATGGTACACCCAATGGATTCAGAACGATATCAACCGGGGTTCCGTCTTCCATGTATGGCATATCTTCGATTGGAACAACGCGGGATACGATACCTTTGTTTCCGTGACGACCGGCCATTTTGTCCCCTGGTTGCAATTTCATTTTGTGTGCGATATACACTTTGACTTCTTTCAGAACGCCCGCACTTAATGAATTGCTTTCTGTCACTTTGGCAACTTCGGCATCGGCTTTTTCGTTCAATGCAGCCAATTTGACATTGTGTTGTTCGCACAATTCAGCAATTTTAGCCTGGACTTCTTTATTTTTCACCGCCAATTTCTTGAAATCGCCCGGTTTGATAGCTTCGAACACTTCGCTTGTCAATTTCTTGCCAATGAAAGGTTTCAAGCTGCCTGTACCACCATCGATTGTTTCGTTTTCAGCCAATTGGAATATTTGATCAGCAAAACCTTTTTCGATAATCGCGATTTCTTCACTGCGGTCTTTATTGATTTTTGCAATCTTTTCCAATTCAATCATTTGGGTACGTTCGTCTTTTTTAACACCATGACGTGTCAAAACATTAACACCGATAACAGTACCTTCTTCGTTTGGACCGACACGCAGTGATGTATCCTTTACATTCAAGGCCTTTTCACCAAAGATATTACGCAACAACGCTTCTTCGGGGGTTAATAATGTTTCAGATTTCGGAGAAACACGACCAACCAAAATATCACCCTGTTTTACGCGTGCACCAACGTAAATGATACCGGATTCGTCCAAGTTTTTAACGGCTTCTTCGCTGACATTTGGAATGTCACGAGTAAAGCTTTCTGGGCCTAATTGAGTATCACGAACCTTGAATTCTTTTTCAACGATTTTAACAGATGTAAATGCATCATCACGTGAAATACGTTCGGAAATCACAATCGCGTCTTCGTAATTATATCCGCGCCATGGCACAAAAGCCACCAATACATTGCGTCCCAATGCCAATTCACCATAATTCATTGATGAACCGTCGGCAATGATGTCGCCCGCAGATACGCGGTCGCCAACCTTTACCAATGGTTTTTGGTGAATGATTGTTTCACTGTTGGAACGTTCGAATTTTTCCAGGTTGTAAATATCCACACCCGTCACGATATTACGTGAATTCATACATTTTACCACAATACGGTTCGCATCCACAGATTCAACAACACCACTGTGTTTTGCAACCTTACCTGTACGGGAATCACGTGCCACTTCGCGTTCGATACCGGTTCCAACCAATGGCGCCTGGACACGCAATAACGGCACACCTTGGCGTTGCATGTTCGAACCCATCAAAGCACGGTTAGCGTCGTCATTTTCCACAAATGGAATTAACCCAGTTGCGATTGACACCACCTGGCGTGGTTCAACGTCGATTAAATCGATTTCAGATTTTGGAACCATTGTAAATTCGCCGTCAACACGGGCCGTCACACTGTCTGTGGCCAATTTACCATCGGCGGTTGTTGGTGTGTTACCCTGGGCAATTTTGTGTCCCATTTCTTCATCAGCGGTCAAATACACAATTTTGTTTGTGACTTTACCGTCTTTAACTTCGTAATATGGTGTTGTGATAAATCCATATTCATTTACACGCGCATAAGATGACAAATGGTTAATCAAACCAATGTTGGCACCTTCGGGTGTATGAATTGGGCACAAACGACCATAATGTGTTGGATGCACGTCGCGGACATCGATACCGGCACGTTCGCGATTCAATCCACCAGGCCCCAATGCAGAAATACGACGTTTGTGTTCCAATTCTGACAATGGGTTATACGCATCCATAAATTGAGATAATTGAGATGTTCCCAAAAATTCAGCAACCAAAGACATCAATGGTTTAACATTAATAACATCTTGGGGTTGCATATTTGCGATATTTGGGCTGGACAAACTTTCGCGGACAAGGCGTTCAATACGCAACATACCGGTGCGGAATGTTTGTTCCAACAATTCACCAACCGCACGCACACGACGGTTAGACAAATTATCAATATCATCAATCGTATCTTTGTGATCAATAATGTTGGTCAAAGTTTTCAATACAGCCAACAAATCAGATTTGGTCAACAAACGTTCATCTTCGGGTCTTTTACCAGAATCAATTTTTAGACGTTTGTTCATCTTGAAACGACCAACCGCGGATAAATCATAATATGCCGCATCGAAACCTTGGCGCAAGAATAAACTTAAAGCCGCTTCGACAGTTGGGCGTTCACCCGGTCTGATAACATTGTAAATTTCAATCAATGCATCATCACGATTTGTGATTTTATCGGCCATCAATGTATTACGCATATGTGCCGAAATCGTTGTGTTATCAATCGCAATGATAGAAATGTTTTTAACACCCATTTTGTCCAAATCAGACAAAATTTCTTCGGTAATTTCGGTTCCGGCCGGATATACAACTTCACCCGCAGATGTTATTGGTTCGAACAAATATTCGCCAACCAATGATTCTGGTTTTATACCAAATTGTTTAGCCGCAGATGTCAATTTAGCAAAACGTTTTGCGGACAATCTGTCGCCTTTGTTTGCCAATTCTTTGCCACCTTTGACCGACAACAAATCATAATTCAGGCGATATTTATCCAATCCTTCGAACACAGATGTATCACCAACCCAAACCTTGCCATCAAATGACAATGGAATTGATTTATAAAATGCCGACAAAATTTCTGTATCAGACATGCCACGTACACTTGCCTTGCGCGGGTCAGCCATCCATTTCTTTTCATCTTCGGCACATGGCAAGCAACGCAATAACACGGTTGCCGGAACCTTGCGGCGACGATCGATACGAACGTAAATGACACCTTTGGATTCTTCGAAATCAATCCAAGAACCATGTTCAGGAATAATACGTGCAGTATATGTTGTTGGGTTGCCAGCGATTTTTGCTTCTTTGGTTGTTGCAAAAACGACACCTTGGGCACGGTGCATTTGTGAAACGATAACACGTTCCACACCGGCGGCAATAAAACTACCACGTTCAGTCATCAGTGGTACTTCGCCCATAAATATTTCTTGATCTTTGATGTCGCGCAATGTTTTTTTGCCATCTTCGTTAACATCCCACAGAATTAATCTTAATTTCACCTTTAATCTGCGAGAATATGTCAAATTGCGTAACATGCATTCTTTTACGTTATATACAGGTTTTTCCAGTGTATATTCGACAAATTCCAAATCCGCGATTCCGGCGTAATCCTTGATTGGGAACATTGATTTGAAAACGCTTTGCAACCCTTTATTTTCACGGTTTTGCGGGTCTACATCGGCCTGCAAAAAGTCTTTATAAGAGTTGTATTGAATTTCAACTAAATCGGGAAGTGGAGTTTGCAAAAAACTTTTGCCAAAAGATTTTCTAAATTTCTGGATGACTGCC
>Ga0310690_10011839_pt1 | contig 10750 bp, 9 predicted proteins | sample AusTroGonzalo_MG_2_FD_207661 | JGI IMG/M metagenome (GOLD analysis project Ga0310690, IMG submission 207661) | Bovine rumen microbial communities from tropical cattle in Woodstock, Queensland, Australia - Gonzalo_04 (v2) (version 2) | ecosystem: Host-associated > Mammals > Digestive system >...
TCATCGTCTAATCTTCTAATCAAGGTCAGGAATATGGGTTAGTGTGGCATCATCCCAGAGATGCTCTAAGTCATAATACTCACGGAAGTCGGGCAGAAAGATATGCACCATCACGTCTGTATAGTCCATCGCTACCCATTGGGCGTTCTCCAGTCCGGCAACGGCAGTGGGTTTCTCTTGCAGTTCCTTGCGTGCAAACTCACCTACAGACTCAGTGATGGCTTCCACCTGTGCAGGGGAATTACCTTGACATATAATGAAATAGTGGCATATAGCCCCGTCGATGCCTTTCAAGTCGGCAATCACGATATTGGAGCCTTTCTTCTCTTGGATTCCTTTTGTAATGCTTTCAACTAATTGTGTTGATTGTTCCATTTAAATATAATAATGTGTTATTTAAGCCACAAAGATAAGTCTAATTCTTGACAAAACGAACATGAAAGTGTTTTTTTTGCGGTTTTTTATAAAAAATATCCGATTTTTTTTGCTCTTTTCGAAAAAAGCAGTACCTTTGCAGCCGGAATTTTAATTCCGCCTGCGATGTCAGGCTGCACCTCAGCAGAAAGCGAGTTTTCTGCATTCGGTTTGCACTGACATTGCACCGCATTTAGAGAATTGGGGTATGGTGTAATGGTAACACTGCAGATTCTGGTCCTGCCTTTCCTGGTTCGAGTCCGGGTACCCCAACAAAAAATAAAGCCACCGACTTTCACAAGTTGGTGGCTTTAATCTAACATCAAAAGTCATTTATATATATAATTTGTGTTGATTTTAGCACTACAAAGGTAAACAATGTAGGGCTGTTAGTCAACAGTTTTATTCAAAAAACTTAGCGCAACGCTTTGCGCAAAGCGTTGCCTATCCCTCAGCAGGTGTTTCTTCTATCTTATTTTGCCTCAGTGCCTCCACGAAATCGCTGATCTTCTGCAGTTCTTGAGGGATGCGGATATTCTGCGGACAATGCGATACGCACTGTCCACACTGGATGCAGTGGTCGGCTTGTCGCAGACGAGGTACGGCACGGTCGAGTCCGATGAGGTAGTTACGACGCAATTTGACGTATTCGTCATCCATCTTCAGACGGGGTAGTGTACCTTCGTTCTTACATTTATTATAATGTACGAAGATGGCAGGGATATCGATACCATAAGGACAAGGCATACAGTACTTACAGTCGTTGCAGGGGATATTCTCCAGTCCAACAATCTTCTCTGCGATATCTTTATGTAGGTATTCCTGTTCTTGTTCGGTCAGCGGTACCAACGGACAGTAAGAGAGCAGGTTGTCCTTCAGATGCTCCATATAGGTCATGCCACTGAGTACGGTGAGGACGCCTTCGGGGGTTCCTGCATAACGAAATGCCCAAGAGGCAACACTGCGTTCGGGTGCCTTGCTCTTCAGTTCGGTGGCAAGATACTGTGGCAGGTTAGACAGTCGACCACCTAATAGTGGTTCCATGATAACGGCAGGGATACCGTATTTCTGCAACTCGGCATACAGGTAACTCGCATCCACGTTACGGTCATTGATCTCGTCGGCAAAGTTCCAGTCCAGGTAGTTGAGTTCTATCTGTACGAAGTCCCAGTGATACTTGTCGTTCATCGCCAGCACCTCGTCGAACACCTCTTTCTTTCCGTGAAAGGAGAAGCCGAGGTTGCGGATGCGTCCTGCCTCGCGCTCTTTCATCAGATAGTCCATCATCCCGTTGTCCACATAACGACGGTTGAACTCATCCATACCACCGCCGATGGCGTGCAACAGGTAGTAGTCGATATAGTCGACCTGCAACTCTTTTAGTGAGTTCTGATACATTGCTATACTTGCCTCACGAGTCTGGGTGGCAGGGTTGAAGTTCGACAATTTCGTGGCAATGAAATACTCGGAGCGCTTGTGGCGACTGAGTGCGATACCTGTACATGTCTCCGACTTACCTTGACAGTAGACGGGACTTGTATCTATGTAGTTCAGACCGTGCTCAATGGCATAGTCTATCTGTTTGTTGATCATCTCCTGATCATAGTCGTCCTGATTCTCCGTCTTCGACGGCAGGCGCATCATACCATAACCCAAAAGGGATACCTTTTCCTTTGTCTTGGGATTGACACGATAGGTCATCTTACCGACGGGTGGCTCTACCTGTTTTGTATATTCACTGACAGCCTTACTCTCCGTCTTCGACTTACAGCCCGTCATGACAGCAGCGGTGGTCAATGCTCCGCCACCCAGTATCTTGAGGAAGTTCCTTCTTGATATATCTTTCTTCATCGTCATTATATCTTTTTTCGTTATCACGTTATTACGTTATATCGTTATAATGCAATTCTTTACACTTCCTTATGCACCTCATGTCCCTCTACATAGATGGCAGAGAACGGACGTGCCGGACACAGGTATTCACAGGCACCGCAACCGATACAACGAGCCTCGTTGACAGCGGGAACGTATGGTGATTCCTCATCGTCAGGGTTGCTGGGTACCATCTCGATAGCACCTACAGGACAGTGGCGTGCACAGTTGCCACACTCCACACCGTCGGTCAGTGGGATACAGTTCTTCTTCACCCATACGGCATGACCAATCTGCGTCGAAGCCTTATCCTCATGACGGATGGGTTTGATGGCACCGGCAGGACATACCTCAGAGCAGTGCGTACACTCTGGACGACAGTAGCCCAGTTCGTACGACATCACTGGCTGCAACAGGTGGAGCCAGTCGTTAGAAGGACGCAACACCTGATTGGGACATTCCGAGATACAGAGTTGACAACCCGTACAGTTGCGCGCCATATTCTGGGCAGAAAGGGAACCCGGTGGTGTCAATGGTGTCTGTCGCTCGGGTGCCACCTTGTCTTGTATCTCAGCCAGTCCACCATCCATCATCTTCTCTTTCTGTTGTGCCAAAGCGGCAGTGGTGAGTAGGGCAGAGGTGACGAGGAAGGAACGCTTGCTGGTGTCAACACTAGAATTACTAGAATCACTAGATTTACTAGATATTCTAGAGGCTTTAGCATATTTCAGTGCCCCAAACTTACAACTCTCGATACAGTTGCCGCAGACCACACAGCGTGTAGTGTCGACGGTGTGCGTCTTATAGTCGATACAGGCTGCCTTACAGTTCTTCGAACAGAGCGAGCAGTTCTTACATTTCTCCACGTCGAACTGGATTCTCAGGAACGAATAACGGCTGAGGAAACTGAGAAGCGTACCCACAGGACAGATGGTGTTACAGTAGGTACGACCATTGCGATAGGCAAGGATAGCCAGAATGATAAGTATCACTGCGGCAATGATTAACGACGTGATGGAACGCATCCAGATGTCGCTATGATAGAATGCATAACTGTCGTAGTGCTCGGCGATACTTGCCAGTACGTTGTTACCTGCCTGCCAGATAGGTTGCAACAGGTTGTTGGCGATGATTCCGAAAGTGGAATAGGGAGCCAGCAACTGAAACAGCGTGCCGATACCAACCAAGTGGGCAACGATGAATAATACGAGTACTGGGTATCGCAGCCATTTCTTCTCCTTCGAGAATGTATAGCGGTTCTTCTTTCTCTTCTTACCGAACCATCCGAAGATGTCCTGTAGGATACCCAGTGGACAGATGACTGAACAGTAGATACGTCCGAAGACGAGTGTCAGTACTGTCAGTAGGATAACCACCACAGCACTGCCCGCCAGTATTGCCTCTATCAGTTGCAGTTTAGGCATCCAACTGAACCAGTGGTGTGCTGTCCCTGTGAAGTCCATAAACAGCCACGTGATGCCGATAAACATCACCGCAGCCAGTATGATACGGATTTTTCTTAGCATATTGTATAGTTTAGTTTCAATTCTTCAATCTTTCCATCCTCACGATGAGGATGCTCAGTTCATAGAGCAGGTAGATAGGCAGTGCCACGACAAAGAGCGTAAACGCGTCGGTCGTCGGGGTGATGATGGCTGCCACAATCAGTATCGCTACCAGAGCATGACGTCGGTAGTTCGTCATCATCTTGCCGTTGATTAGTCCCATGCGTCCCATCAGTGCACAGACGACGGGCAGTTCGAAGACCACTCCCATCACCAGACTCATTCCGAGCAGGGTATCGATGTACGACTGGAGCGTCAGCATATTGGCGACATCAGGGCTTACCTGATAGGTGCCGAGGAAGCGGACGGTAAACGGGAATACGATGAAGTAGTTTGCCAGTGTACCGATGATGAACATCAGATAGGCGGCTCCCACAATCCATACGGCATAGTGCCGTTCATTCTCGTAGAGTCCGGGTGACACAAAGCGGAAGAGTTCGTATAATACATAGGGCGAGGCAACGAGTAGTCCTGCATAGATCGCCGTTTTCATGTGAATCATGAACTGTTCCGTCAGTCCGATGTTCATTAGATGGATGCTGAAGTCGTCCACCCCTAACAGACGATAAGTGATAAAGTCACTCGAACGGGGAGCCAGCACGATGGAAAACAACTCGTCTTTCAGCAGAAAGGCGACGATGCCGAAAAGGACGACGGCACATATTATTCGAAATATCGTGCCGCGCAATTCGTCCAGATGGTCCCAGAACGTCAGCGGTTCACTCATTCCTGCTTTACTTCTTCCTTCTTCTCGTCGTTGATATCGACATCTTTTTCGACTTCCTTCATACCGTCTTTGAAGCTCTTTACGCCCTTACCCAGTCCTTTCATGAGTTCTGGAATCTTCCTGCCACCGAACAGTAACAAGATAATGAGAGCAATGACGAGAATCTCAGCCGTTCCTAATCCAAACATAATTTTTCTTTTTAGTTGTAATTTTTGCAAAGATACGAAAAAAAACATTATCTTTGCAGGCAATAAACACCTTTTAACTATGGAAATAGAATTTCTGTTGCGTATTTTATGTGCAGCACTCTTGGGAGGGCTGATAGGACTGGAACGTGAATATCGTGCCAAGGAAGCGGGATTCCGCACGCATTTCCTTGTTGCGCTGGGCTCCGCTTTGTTTATGATCGTGTCGGCTTACGGTTTCAGTGATGTCCAGATGGAAGGCATGACCTCTCGCTGGGATGTATCACGTGTGGCGGCACAGGTGGTCAGCGGCATCGGTTTCATCGGTGCGGGAACGATTATTTTCCGTAAGGCAGAGAATATGGTGAGTGGACTGACTACGGCAGCAGGCTTGTGGGTGACGGCAGCCATCGGACTGGCTTGCGGTGGTGGTATGTATATCCTCGCTACCGGCTGTACGGTGATGGTTCTATTAGGTCTGGAGGCTTTTAACTACTTCCTCCATAAATTCGATAAGCACCGCCACGAATCGTAGCGGTGTTTCTAGCTTCTCACTTCTAGCTTCTTATAACTTAATGCCGCTCCGATGGCGGTACAGAACTCCGAGTACTTAGGTACGTGGAAATGTACGCCGTAGAGTTTCTCCAGCATCGGATATACTTCCTTGCACTGGGGATAGAGCGTCAGGTTACCAATCAGTACGAAGTCCTTGATGCCTGAGTTCAGTGCGGAGAGGATAGCCGCAGAACCGATGGTCTGTAATACCATCACGATGATACCCAATGCCACATCCTCTTTCGGGGCATCATACTGTGCCTTCGAGAACAGCGATGCCGTAGCGTCCATAGGTAGTCCGGGCAGCGGATGGGTGGAGATGTCGCCAATCAAGAGGTTGATATTATGAATGTCCCCCTGCATGGCAAGACTCTGTATCTGTTTCGGATCGCGGGTATTCAACATCACACGGGCAAGTCCGTTCAAAGTACCGCCTCCAATACCAAGACCTCCGATATGTCGGATGTCATCACCGTCACACTGTACGAAACTCGTTCCCGTTCCCATCGATACCACAATCGCCTTGGTCAGTCCTGACTCAAAACGGGCACCAAGGCCGTCGGCGATAAACTCATCGACCTTCTGGGTCGGGATGCCATAGACAGGCTCATCGATATAGGCGGAACCTACGCCAGTCACCATCACCTGTTCCACATCGCCCAAAGCAATCTTGTTGTCGTGCAGATACTTGCCGAAGGCTCCGTAGAGGGATGTCACCTGATCGGCTGCTGTGATACGGATAGGGGAAACGACGCGTTTGTCGCGCAGTCCTACAATCTTTGTGGTTGAGATACCTACGTCAATACCTATTACTATTCCCATGGTTGTTTTCTTTTTTGATGATTCCACTTATTGTATTGTACTCTCTGAGAAATAATAGTCTCTCAGTGGCTTGATGACGTGTTCGCCCTTCAGCGTTACCTTCTCTTGCAGTTTGATGTCCGCCGACGAGGCACCCACCTTCACGATGAACTGACCCGGACGGATGTTCCACTGGCGCTGTCCCTCGTTGCTGTAGAAGCCAAACTGCTCGGTATAGAGTTTCACCTTCACCGTCTTGCTCTCGCCGGGCTTCAGCGATACGCGGGCAAAGCCTTGCAACTGGATGGGGCGTATCTGCTGCTTCTCGTCGGTTGGTGAGAGGTATATCTGTGCTATCTCGTCGGCTGCCACCTTACCCGTGTTCTTCACCTCAAACGAGATGTCGATGCTCTGGTCGGCAGTAGAAGCCTCCTTGGCCACCTTCAGGTTGCTGTATTCGAAGGTGGTATAACTCAGACCGTAACCGAAGGGCCATTGGATTTTAGAGGTGAGAGGTAAGGGGTGAGTGGTGAGAGAGTTGTAGCAGATAGGTTCGTTGATTTCCGTATTCGGATAACTGACGGACAGTTTGGCGGAGGGTGATACCTTACCGTAAAGGATGTCGGCAACGGCATTACCACCTTCCTCACCAGGATACCATGCCTGGATGACGGCGGCACACTTCTCGGCGAGTCCGGAAACAATCTGTGCCCTGCCACCGAACATCACCAGTACGACGGGCTTACCCGTCTTGATCAGTTCCTCGACATACTGTTCCTGCTTACCGGGCAGGCGCAGTGTCAGGCGGTCACGGTTCTCACCGCACAGCATCACGTTCTCACCAACGGCAGCGATAATCACATCGGCATCCTTCGCCATGGCGAGGGCTTCAGCCTTGTCGGCCTTCTCACCGGAATCCACCTTGCGGTGCAGTATCTCGTATTCCCAAGCGCGCTCGTCACCGAGTTCTCCGTATTTCGTCTCGATCTCTTCCGTCCAGTCGCAACCACGCGAATAGAGGATGTTTACTCCCTCGGGCTTGTGCTCGGTCATACCCTCCAGCAGTTTCACGATATGGGGATCCTTCGAGGTATAGTCAGTCTTCTTCCAGAAGTACGACATAGCGGGATAGGTATAGTCGCCGCACATTGCCCAGATGGAATTGGCATTAGGACCGGTGAGCAGGATGTTCTTGACATCCTTCAGCGGCAGTACACCGTTGTTTTCCAACAGTACGATAGATTGTGTGGCGATATCGTAGGCTGTCTGGCGCTCTTCTTTCGTGTCGAGGGTGATTTTCTCGGTAGAGTAGAGGTAGGCATCCTTGTCGAAGAGTCCGGCGCGGAACTTATAACGCAGCACGTTCTTCACGGCACGCTCCAGTACCTCGGGCTTCACCAGTCCTTGGTCTATTGCCTTCTGCAAGTGCTGGTAGTTGGCACCGAAGGGGAAGTCCACATCATTACCGTTGTTGATGGCTGCTGCTGCCTTCTTCACCACGTCGTCGAGGTTGGGTATCTGGTCGATGGCTGTATAGTCACTTACCACCATACCGTCGAAACCGAGATAGCCGCGCAGGATGTCCTGCAATATCTCACTGTTGGCAACGCACCTGGTACCGTGAACATCATGATAGCCGGGCATCACGCACTTGCTGCCTGCCAGACGAATCATCGTCTCGTGAGGCATCAGGATCTCCTCCATCATCTCCTTCTCTTCGGTATCGCCACCGCCGCCATAGCCGAGGTAGTGCTTCGAACAGGCACCCACACCTTTCTTCAGGTCGCCTTGTTGTAAGCCTTTCACGAAGGCGACACCCATCGCTGCCGACAGGTAGCCGTCCTCACCATACGACTCTTCCAGACGGTTGAACGAAGGGATGCGACAGACGTCGACCATCGGTGAGAGGGCGAGGATACCACCCATCTTCCTCATCTGTGTACTCGTCTGTACGGTCTTCAGTTCAGCCAGTTCCGTATTAAACGAGCATGCCTGTCCGATCTGTTGCGGATAGATGGCCGACCCTAAGGTGTTGATACCTGAGAGCACCTCTTCGTGCATCAGGGCAGGAATACCGTTCGGCGTGTTCTTCTTCAACCAGTCCTGTACGGCAGCCACGCGGTCGCGCAGTTCGTTCGGGTCTCTTGGCTTCTGCAGGGCAAACTGCGAGAAGTGTCCGATGCCGTAGGGAATCAGTTCCTTGCACTTCGCCGTATCCAACTGTCCCTGCTCGTTGAACAGGTCGTCCATATACATACTTTTCAGTTGTGCGATGCGCTCTTCCTGCGGCATCTTACTATAGAGTTCGTCCACCTGCTTCTCAATGTCTGGTGCCGTGCTGCATCCTGTCAGCAGAGCAGTCACCACTGCCATCGTTAAGCAACCAATGGCATGCTTCTTTTTCTGGATGATTTTCTTCATAATCCTATTTATGTTTTAGTATTTGTGGGTGCGAAGGTACAAAGAAGTGAGCAAAAATGCAAATAAAACGGAGAAAAAGTTGATGTATTGTTTGTAGTGTTCTTATGAATTATTTTGATAAAGTGCCTCTAAAGAAGGGGCTTTTTTCAATTTCGTTTGGAATCGGTTGCAAATACGCGAAACAGGAAGGGTTATGGTAATCGTTTGAATAGTAACAACTTATCTATTTTCGGGACGATTTTACCCATGAAAATAAGGACAAAAAGTGCTGGAAAGGTCCTGTTTTGCCCCTATCTTTCGAATAGAAAGGTGCCTTCAAACGGGTCGTTTGCACGTAGCAAACGGGTGGAAAGGTGGCTCCTTTCTCCATGAAAGTCATATACAAACGCTTTGATAGGTAAAAAATATCGTTTTTCAGCCTTCAGATTTTCTAGAAGCATTAAAAATCCGAACATAAAATTTGGTAAATATCTTTTACATAAGAACTTTAGGTCTATCAAAGAAAACTTCCAACCATTCGGCTGGAAGTTTCCTGTTTATGGGGTAGAGGGACTTAAAGCAGATTGTCCTTCTCAATATCCTTGAAGTACTTGTAAGTGGCTACCTTCAACTCATCAGTAGCGGGCTCGTCGGCAACGATGATGCCATGCTGGTGCATCTGAAGCGCAGAGATAGTCCACTCATGAGTAACAGCGCCCTCGATGGCGGCTTTCAGGGCACGTGCCTTATGATGGCCATTAACGAGAATCATCACCTCTTTGGCATCCATGACAGTGCCTACACCAACAGTCAGTGCCAACTTAGGCACCTTGTTGACGTCATTGTCGAAGAAACGAGAGTTGGCAATAATCGTGTCAGTAGTCAGTGTCTTCACACGAGTACGGCTTGTCAGAGAAGAATAAGGCTCATTGAAAGCGATATGTCCGTCAGGACCAATACCACCGATGAACAGGTCGATACCACCTGCCTCCTTGATCATCTCCTCATAGTGGGCACACTCGGCTGCCAGATCCTTGGCATTACCGTTGAGGATATGGATGTTCTCCTTGGGGCAGTCGATATGGTCGAACAGGTTGCGAGCCATGAAAGAGTGATAACTCTCAGGATGCTCCTCTGGCAGATTGACATACTCGTCCATATTGAATGTCAAGACATTCTTAAAGGACACGCGCCCCTCTTTATTGGCTTTTACCAAACATGCATACATACCCTCAGGGGATGAACCGGTGGGAAGACCTAAAACAAAGGGTTTTTCCTTAGTAGGCTGGAAAGCATTGATACGCTCGATAACGTGCTCGGCAGCCCATTGCGACATTTTCTGATAATCAGATTCGATAATTACTCTCATAAGTTAAAAATTTAAGTTGTGTCTGTTTGTGAGGGCAAAGATAATATAATTTCAAGAAAAAAGTGCAAATTGTTTCTGTTTTTTTACATTTTTCTCTGCTAATTCGGAATTTTGTATTATCTTTGTCCCATTATAATATAATGATTGAATGAAAGAATTTGTGATTTCCGAAGCCAAGGCAGAGACTGCGGTGTTAGTGGGACTAATCACTCAGGAGCAGGATGAAACCAAGACAAAGGAATATCTCGACGAGTTGGAGTTCCTCGCTGATACTGCTGGAGCCGTTACAGTGAAGCGGTTTACGCAGAAGGTACAGGGTCCGAGTCAGGTGACTTATGTGGGGAAGGGTAAACTCGATGAGATCAAACAATATATCAAGCAGCAGGAAGAGGCCGCTGACGATGATCCTACAGGTGAGACACAACCTGTAGGTATGGTCATTTTTGACGATGAACTATCTGCAAAACAAATCCGTAATATCGAGGCAGAACTGAAGGTGAAGATACTCGATCGTACCTCGTTGATTCTCGATATCTTTGCCATGCGTGCCCAGACTGCTGAAGCGAAGACACAGGTAGAGTTGGCACAATACCGTTATATGCTGCCTCGTCTGCAACGCCTCTGGACGCACTTGGAGCGCCAAGGCGGCGGTTCTGGTAGTGGTGGCGGAAAGGGTTCCGTAGGTCTTCGTGGTCCTGGTGAGACACAGTTGGAGATGGACCGCCGTATCATCTTGCATCGTATCACCTTGTTGAAACAACGTTTGACAGAGATTGACAAGCAGAAAACCACACAGCGCAAGAATCGAGGAAGACTGATTCGTGTGGCACTGGTGGGCTATACCAACGTGGGTAAGTCGACA
>Ga0310690_10011841_pt1 | contig 10749 bp, 8 predicted proteins | sample AusTroGonzalo_MG_2_FD_207661 | JGI IMG/M metagenome (GOLD analysis project Ga0310690, IMG submission 207661) | Bovine rumen microbial communities from tropical cattle in Woodstock, Queensland, Australia - Gonzalo_04 (v2) (version 2) | ecosystem: Host-associated > Mammals > Digestive system >...
ATTTCGGAGAAGACCTTGAGCTGCGCCTTGGGGTCAGAGATAGAGAGGAGAGCGCGGGCATGTCCCATATCGATTTCCTTGTTTCTCAAAGCCATCTGCACGCTTGCAGGAAGCTTTAGGAGTCGCAGGTAATTGGCGATTGTGGCGCGGTTCTTTCCCACTTTCTCGCTGAGCTGGTCTTGCGTGAGATTGTATTGCTCGACGAGGTTTTTATAGGCCAGAGCCACCTCAATCGCGTTAAGGTCTTCGCGCTGAATGTTCTCTACGAGCGCCATTTCGAGCATATTCTCGTCGTCGACCGTTCTGATGTAGGCAGGAATGGTGACGAGGCCGACTCTTTGACAAGCTCGCCAACGACGTTCACCAGCAATAATCGTGTAGGTTCCGTCGCCCATGTCTCGAAGCGTAATAGGCTGCACGAGACCGATTTGGCGGATACTGTTGGCGAGTTCCTGCAAGCTGTCGTCGTCGAACTCACTTCGCGGCTGATTGGGGTTCGGCTGAATGTCGTCCATCCTCACTTCCGAGAGATTCGACGAGCCGTTGGTCTGAATGACTTCTGTCTGGAGCAAGGCATCGAGCCCTCTGCCCAAAGCCTGTCCTTGATACTTTTTCTTGATTGCCATAGATGTATCTAGTTCTTGTTTTTGTTCTTCTCAATGATCTCTTGAGCCAAGGCAAGATGGGCTTTCGAGCCTGTTGCGTCGGCATCATAGAGGATAGCCGGAACCCCATGACTCGGGGCTTCGCTCAGCTTTACATTGCGCTGGATGACCGTCTTGAACACCAGTTCGCGGAAGTGTCGCTTCACTTCTTCGTAGATCTGGTTGGCCAGACGAAGTCTGCTATCGTACATCGTCAGCAGGAAGCCCTCGATTTCGAGGCGAGGATTCATGCGCGACTTCACTATCTTGATGGTGTTGAGCAGTTTGCTGATGCCTTCCAGAGCGAAGTACTCGCATTGAACGGGGATGATGACACTATCGGCGGCGGTCAGGGCATTTACTGTGATGAGGCCGAGGCTGGGACTGCAATCGATGAGGATGTAGTCGTAGTCTTTCACGATAGGCTGTATCGTGTCCTTGAGGACGCGCTCCTGGTTCTTGAAGTTCAGCAGTTCGATTTCGGCTCCGACCAGGTTGATGTGCGAAGGCACGATGTCGAGGCCGTCGATATCTGTCGTATAGATGATTTCCTTGATGTCAACCTGCCCAAGCAAAGCGTTGTAGATAGATGCCTCCAACTTGCTGACGTCCACGCCCATACCGCTTGAAGCGTTGGCTTGCGGGTCAGCATCGATGAGGAGAACTTTCTTTTCGAGAGTGGCAAGCGAGGCAGCGAGGTTCATGCTCGTCGTAGTCTTGCCTACGCCGCCTTTCTGGTTGACTATTGCGATTGTTTTGCTCATATTTGTGTTTGTCTTTTTCCTAGTTTAATTGTTTCTCCCCCTAAAGGGGGCTGAGGGGTCTTCCCAATTCATTCGGCAAATATACGACAAAAGTCCGAAACAGACGCTATTTTGCCTAAGCAGAATGCTTAGAGTGTTGATAAGTTTGTGTTTTTGTTGATAACTAGGCTGGCGATGTTCGTAATTGTCGCGTTCGACGATTGCCAACGACTAGTGCGACGATTGTATTTGTATAGTGTTACGATTGCGATTGTATAGTGCGACGATTGCTATCGTCACTAGCCTGCAAAATCGGAGAGGTATGTTGCTTTGAAAAACTTTGCTCGGAAAATCGCAAATTTATTTGTTCTTTCCCGTTTCTTTTCGTATCTTTGCAAGCAAATAAAATGAAGTTATGACGAATCGTCCCCTAATACTGATTTCGAACGACGACGGCGTGAATGCCCAAGGAATAAGGGTTCTGACGGCTTTGATGCAACAGCTCGGCGATGTGATTGTAGTGGCTCCCGATGGCCCTCGCAGCAGTACTTCTTGCGGCATTTCACCCCTCGATACCCTCTATCTCAAGCTCTTGGAGGAGAAGGAGGGTTTGAAGGTCTATCAATGCAGCGGCACTCCGACCGATTGTGTCAAGCTGGCTCTGGAAAAGGTGGTGCCGAGAACGCCCGATCTGGTTGTGAGCGGCATCAATCATGGCGATAATGCTTCTGTCAGCATCCATTATAGCGGAACCGTCGGAGCAGTCCTCGAGGCTTGCATGAAGCAGGTTCCCGGCATCGCTTACAGCTTGAAGACGAGGAGCCAGCAATGTGATTTCCGTCCTTATGAAGAGGTCATCTTGCAGACGGCCCAATATGTTCTTGAAAACGGACTGCCCAAAGATGTCCTGCTCAACGTGAACTTCCCTGAGGTAGAGGCTTTGAAGGGCACGAAGATCTGCCGGATTGGTCGTGGAGTTTGGATGAAGGAAATGGTGGAGGCGGACGAGGGAGAAGGCTCTTTCCGCTTGAGCGGATACTTCCAGAACCTTGAGCCTGAGTCGGAAGATACCGATTATTGGGCTCTCGACCACGGTTTCGCCGCCATTACTCCCGTTCAGTTGGATATGACGGCATACAGACTGTTCGGCAGTCTAAAATGTTTACAAAAATGAAGTACTATCTCATAGCAGGCGAAGCAAGCGGCGACATTCACGCCAGCCACCTCATAAAGGCCCTCAAAGAGGCAGACAACGGAGCTCAGTTCCGCTGCTTTGGAGGGGACATGATGGCTGCTGAAGGAGCTGAGTTGGTTCAGCATTATCGCGACCTCGCCTATATGGGTTTCCTTCCGGTAATCAGGCACTTACGAACCATACTGAGGGGCATGAAGCGATGCAGGCAGGATATTCTGGATTGGCAACCAGATGCGTTAATCCTCATCGACTATCCCGGCTTCAATCTCAAGATTGCCCGTTTCATAAAAGAGCACTCCAACATTCCCATTTTCTACTATATTTCGCCCAAAATATGGGCGTGGAAAGAAAGCCGAATCCACGACATAAAACGCGACATAGACTGCCTCCTCAGCATCTTGCCGTTTGAGGTGAAGTATTTCGAAGAGCGACATCAGTATAAGGTCCATTATGTGGGCAATCCTTCGGTTGATGAAGTTGAGGCTTTCCTCGAGGCTAATCCTCTCGATTTCAGTGCTTTCTGGGAAGATAACGAACTCGATGAGAAGCCCATTATCGCGCTTTTGGCAGGCAGTCGAAAGCAGGAAGTTCGCGACAATCTCAGCCGAATGGTCGAGGCCGCAAAGCCTTTCCAGCAGGACTATCAGCTTGTCCTTGCAGCCGCTCCTGGACTCGATGATGAATTCTACCAGAAGTATGCTTCAGGATTGGGCATCAAAATTGTTCGCAATCAGACTTATCGGCTTCTTCAACACAGTTCGGCAGCCCTCGTTACAAGTGGTACTGCAACTCTCGAAACGGCTCTCTTCCGAGTGCCTCAAGTTGTGTGTTACTATATGAAGGCAGGCAGGTTGGCTTCCTTCGCTCGTCGATTGTTCTTAAAGATTCCTTTCATTTCGCTCGTCAACCTCATTGTTGGCGAAGAAGTGGTGCCCGAACTTGTGGCAGAACAAATGAATGTGGAGAATGTTCGTCAGCATTTGGCCGACATCTTGCCTGATGAAAAGGGTAGGGAAGCGCAATTGAAAGGCTACGAGCGAATGGCCGAAATTCTCGGCGGAAAAGGCGCTCCGAAGCGAGCAGCCAAGATTATTTTGGGAACATTAAACGCCTCTAGAGGCAATTAAAAATAAGAAATGAGATTATGATACGACTGAATTGTTTTTTCCAGGCAAAGAAGGGTAAGTACAACGAAGCTCTTCAGGCTGCCATTCTGCTTACTGCAAAGACTCAGAAGCATGAAGGCATGGTTTCTTACGACGTTTTCGAGAGTGCAACTCGAAAGGACATCTTTATGTTTTGCGAGACTTGGGAGAGCGAAGAAGCGCTTGCAAAACATTCCGCAACACCAGAGTTCATCGAATGTGTAGGCATTATCGAGAGCTGTGGTGAAATGAAGATTGAGAAGCTGGAACTTTAGGAGTTAGAGAAAACTCCGAGAATTATTAGCATTCGTTATTGTGAGGGAGAACAACTACCTCACGATAACGATGCGTGTTACTATGGCTTTGTTGCCTTCTGGAGTGTTGGCTACGACGTGATAAACGCCGCTAGCAACCCGTTTTCCATTGTTTGCAAGACCGTTCCAAAGACAGGTTCCGCCAGCAGATCTTCCATTCCAAACCAATTGGCCGCCAGTCGAGATAATCTTTACCTCAGTATCGTTCACCAATCCTCGAATGGCAATCGGGCCGTTATATTCAGGCGTAACAGGATTCGGGAAGACCACTATGTTGCTCTTTTCCAGCTCTTCTTCGGGAGTTGTGGCATCTCCGATAAAGCTGCAAATGCCCTTATCTGTACCGAAGACCACTTCTCCTGTGCCCGGATGAACTGCGATAGTTTGCACATTGTCGCTCAACAAAGGACTGTCTTCTGTGGTAAAGTGGTGAATCATCTCTTGTCCGTCGGCACTTATAAGGTAGGCTCCGTTGGTTTGTGTGCCTATCCATTTGCGATTGGCGGCATCGATGGTGATGCATGCAATTGAGACATCGTTGAGCAGATAGTCGGCAAGTCCGCTTCCATCATTGCGGTTGATCTTGACCTGAGTGAATTGGAAGTTCTGATTAAACACTTCAGAAACGTCCTCGATGACAAAGAGTCCGGATGATGTACCAACCCAAACCATTCCTTCAAGGTCTTCGCAAAGGCAGGAATATTCAGTAGGAAGGTATGGCGTACCATCCTGATTTACAATGTTTTGGTGCAGGATAATCTTATCGTCGGTAGTGCGCTCAGTTCCTTTTGTGTCGATGCAGAAGATGCCTCGCTTATCTATTCGGCGACTGGAAATGAGTTTGATGCCGCTGCTATGATGCAGAATCTGGTCTATCAGCGAGACTCCACTCATCTCTGAATAGAAAGGATTTACCCATTTGCCGTCTGGCTTGAGTATGTGAAGCACGGAATCTCTTAATGAAGACGCCATCCAGAGATTGCCTTCCTCGTCGTAACTCAATGCGGAACAAGTCACATAATTGTAATAGGTGGATAGGGTGCGCATTACACTTCGAAGCGGCGAGTTGTCGTGATTATAGAGTTTGACGAACTTTCCGTTCTTGTACTCGCAAAGGCCGCCACGGGAAAGGCTGGCGAAATGATGCGTATCATCCATCGGATCTTGTACCAGATGGGTTGTGTTACGCAGTTGGAACTTGGGATATTGCGCAGGAATCTCCATCTCTTGGAAGTTCGTCCATTCCCCGTTCTCGTAGTACATCGATGTTGCAGGATTGTAGAAGCTGCCTCCAGTATTGATGCCTCCAGCAACAAGCAGTCGGTCACCAACCCAACTGATATTGTATCCAATGTCTCGAATAGGGCTGCTAGGCTGAATTACTTCTCCAGTAGGAGCGATCTCTGAATCGTCAATCTTGTACCCGCGCAAACCGTTTTCCTGTTCGCTCATCCAGTATGTTCCACCAAGATAAGAGACATCTTTCCAGACATTATTAATGGGAATGGTAGTAATGGCAGCAGCCAAAGTCGTAGCATCCTGCCCGCTTACGTCCGAAGTAAAGCCTAATTGTGTTTTGTTGCCCCACATCAATTGGTTGCCCAGGTTCTTTAGGAAGGTGAAGTTTCCTTGGATTAAGCGAGGTTGACCGTTTTGATAAGGATTCAAGGCAAAGATACCATCCGAATTCATGGCTATCAGTTTGTCCTGGAAGAGACTCAATTCCTTAAAACCACCCCAATTGAGTCGCATCTTCCAGTTCTCCTCGAGTTGCATGTTCGTATTTTTCATGCATCGACGTATGCCTTCAGGAGTACCGATGAACACAGCTTCATCCGATGCCGCAATGCAGGAAATAGTATAGCTCAACTTGTAGGTATTGCGGAACACACCTTCCTTCATATCCACTTCTACAAAGCCGAATCCGGTAGCGAGATATGCCATAGAACCGTTGATGTAGACATCAGAAACCTCTTTATCCAAGATGCGTTTGTCCTTCAAGGCAGAAAGGTTCTCGACATTGCCGTCCTTATCGAGCAAATCAATATTGCTGCTGCTATAAACAATGAGCAGTTTACCAGCCTCTTTGCTGTATGCAGTGTGTGAGATATTAACGTCGCTCAGAACACCCAAATGGTCGTAAGTGCGCACTTCGCCGTCCTCAGTATCGTAGGAAAGCAGGTTGCCATTCATCAACGAATATATGATGCTGCCACTGACCTCACTTTGTGTGGCGATACTATAACTTAAGTACATGCGCCAAGTGCCTAGTTGTTGGGCAGTAGCGGTAAGGCAAAGCACACAAAGGAGCATTGCTAGGGAAGAGAGTTTCTTTATCATCATCATTCCTTATTATATATTCATATAACGCAAACCTTCAGTCAATTATTGCTTTTCGCTGCAAGAAATTCCGCCAACTTCTTTGTGGCTCTTCCTCGATGACTGATGGCATTCTTTGCCTCAGCACTCATCTGGGCAAAGGCAAGGCCGTCGGCTTCAATAGGAGCAAATACGGGATCGTATCCGAAGCCTCCTTCGCCGACAGGTTTCATCAGGATATTGCCCTCCACGATGCCTTCGAAGAGTGTCTTCTTGCCACCTTGAACGAGTGCAATGACAGTGCGAAAGCGGGCTTTGCGCGACTTTGCGTCTTTAAGTTTGTCGAGCAAACACCGAATGTTAGCATCGGAATCATGGCTTTCACCATATCCATTCATCGCACCAAAGCGAGCTGAATAGACTCCAGGAGCACCATCGAGAGCATCTACCTCAAGCCCTGTGTCATCAGCAAAGCAATCCACTCCATAATGCTCATGAATGTAAAGAGCTTTCTGCAGAGCGTTGCCTTCAAGTGTGTCGGCAGTTTCAGGGATATCCTCAACACAACCAATATCGCTCAAACTCTTGACAGAGAATGTGCTACCCAGTATTTGTCGGATTTCCTCCAACTTGTGGGCATTGTTGGTTGCCATTATGAGTTCTTTCATCTCTTTATCGTGTCAAAGCCTTCGCCAAAGACGCCTTCCACATTACTCATAGATACGAATGCTTGCGGATCGAGTCGCTTTATCAGTTGGAAGATATTGCGACTCTCATATCTCTTAGCTAGGATGAGCAGTACTTGACGTTTCTCCTTGCTATAGAAGCCTTCGCCCGAAAGGACGGTCACGCCTCGCTCAAGCCTTGTGTTTACCTCTTCTGCAATCTCTTCATAGTGTTCACTAATGATGATGAACTGTACACTTTGGCGTGCAGAATTGATAACATAGTCGAGGAAAGTGTTGCTGATGAGCATCGTAGCATAACCGGCAACCACCATCTCGATGTTGTGCTCGATAAGGTAGCTGGCTCCGATGATGACGATATCAAGCATAAGGAGCATTCGACCAAGCGAGATGTCCCAATATTTGTTGACCGAACTGGCAATGATATCTGTGCCGCCAGTACTGCCGCCAGCAAGGAAGATAGTCGCTAAGCCGCCTCCTTCAAGGAAAGCACCAATGACGCAAGCCATGAACTTCTGTTCGCCCAGAATGTGCATGAGTTTGTGTGTTCCGTCAGGAGCAATTTCTGTAAGCTGTGTCTGCAATAGTCCGATGGCTACAGAGATGAACGAAGTGACAATGATGGTGCGTACAAGATAACGCCAACCAAGTATTCGCATCGCCAGCAACAAGAGGACGAGATTGATGATGAAGTAGGTGTTACCTGCAGGGAAGCCTGTCATGTAGAAGAAGATGGTAGAGATACCAGACACTCCACCACTTACTATCTTATAAGGCAGCAAGAAACAGGAATAGCCAATCGTGTAAATGATTGCGCCAAGGAGCATTTGCAGATAGTCACGCAACAGTTCCCACGGAGATGGTCCTATGATGTTTTTAATCTTCATGGCTTGATGACATTAAATCCGTTTCCATAGACACCTTCTGCCCTGCTTTGCGACACAAAGGCTGCAGGGTCAATCTCTCGTATCATTCGGAGTACTGTCAGACTCTCTCTCTTGTGTGCAATGACGAAGACAACCTTTACATCTTCATGCGTATAGTAGCCTTCGCCATCGAGCACAGTAGCGGAATGAACCGTCTCGGATATGATGCGGTCGCAGATTTCCTGATGCTTTCGAGTGAAGATGATGAACTGCACATCTTGCCTCGAACTGTTGATGAGCATATCGATCACATAGGTGTAGATAGCTAATGCTACGTAACCGAACACGACCATCCGCCAATCATGGAAGATAGGCCAGCAGGAAGCGATAACCACAAAGTCGAGATAGAGCAGGATTCTGCCGAAAGAGATATTGTGTTTCTTGTTGACGAGAGCTGCGATGATGTCCCAACCACCTGAACTTCCGCCTGCAAGAAAGACCATACCTATGCCTATACCGTTCAGAATGGCACCCAGCACACAAGCCATCGAGTCTTGTCCAGGACCGAGAATCTGCATGAGATTTCCATCATCCATTGTCATCATCTGTCGTCCTATCTCGAGGAAAGACGAGAGAGCAAAGACGGCATAAGACGTTTTTGCCACGAATTTCCATCCAAGAGGCTTGATAGAGATAAGGAGCAGAATGCCGTTGGCGATGAAGATGGCAGCCGACATCGGGAACTTTGTCAGGTAATAGACGATGGCGAACATACCCGTCAAACCGCCTGTTGTGATATGATATGGCAACAGGAACGCGGCCCAACCTAAAGCATAAATAGCTATGCCCAGATTGACGGCGAGGAAGTCCTGCAGGAATTCCCAGATGCGGCCTTTCTTCAACTTAATGTCCATTAGCAGGGCTTAATGACGATATTGACGATACGCTTAGGTATAGCGATAGTCTTGACGATTTGCATCCCTTCGAGATACTTGGCTGCTTCAGGAGCAGAGGTAGCAAGCTCGATCATCTGCTCTGGTGTTGCATCAACGGGGAAGAGCATATCGAAACGCACTTTACCATTGAATTGAACGCCGAGCTTAACGCTTGTCTCTACGAGATACTTCTCTTCATACTGCGGCCATTTAGCGTCGCAGACACTTTCTTCACAACCTAAAGCTTCCCAAAGCTCTTCTGCAATGTGGGGAGCAAAAGGTGCAATGAGGATGGGAAGAGTTCCGAGAATGCTGCGATTGGTGCATTTCTGCTGACTCAACTCGTTGACTGCGACCATGAAGGCCGAGATGCTCGTATTGTAGGAGAATGTCTCGATGTCGCCTGTCACCTTCTTGATGAGCTTATGAAGCGTCTTGAGACTGTCGGCAGAGGGTTCTTCGCCATCGGTTACAGCGAGTTCTCCTTCCTTAGTCCAATAGAGTGCCCACAGCTTTTTGAGGAAGCGGAAGCATCCATCGATACCGTTTGTGTCCCAAGGTTTCGACTGTTCTACGGGGCCGAGGAACATTTCATAGAGTCGCAAAGTGTCGGCTCCGAAGTTCTCTACAATCATATCCGGGTTGACGACATTGTACATCGACTTCGACATCTTCTCGATTGCCCAGCCGCAAACGTACTTGCCATCCTCGAGGACGAACTCTGCAGTAGCATATTCAGGACTCCAAGCCTTGAAGGCATCAAGGTCGAGAATGTCGTTCTTCACAATATTGACATCAACATGAATAGGTGTGACATCATATTGATCCTTTAGTCCGAAGGAAACGAAGGTGTTCGTCTCCTTGATTCTATAAACGAAGTTCGAGCGACCTTGAATCATTCCCTGGTTGACGAGCTTCTTGAAAGGCTCTTCCTTCTTACTGATTCCGAGGTCGAAGAGGAACTTGTTCCAGAAGCGGGAATAGATGAGGTGGCCTGTTGCATGCTCCGATCCGCCCACATAAAGGTCGACATTCTGCCAATAGGAGGCAGCTTTGTTGCTCACCAAAGCCTGGTTGTTGTGCGGGTCCATATAGCGAAGATAGTAAGCGCTACTGCCTGCAAAGCCCGGCATAGTGTAGAGTTCGATGGGGAAGACAGTCTTTTCGTCGATGAGTTTCTTGTCGACAATCTTGCGGTTTGCCTCGTCCCAAGCCCAAATCTGTGCATTTCCGAGAGGAGGTTCGCCAGTTTCCGTAGGCAAGAACTTCTCTACTTGAGGGAGTTCGACGGGCAGACAATCCTCAGGAATCATTGTGGGAATACCATTCTTATAATAGACGGGGAAGGGCTCGCCCCAGTATCTCTGACGACTGAAGATTGCGTCTCTCAGTCGATAGTTCACTTTAACGCGACCAAGATTGTGTGCTTTGACGAATCGTTTTGTTTCTGCAATCGCCTCTTTAATGCTGAGACCATTCAGGCAGAGACTTTCGCCATCATACTTCACACTCTTGTCTTCGCTGATAGGTGAATTGGTAACTATGCCTTCCTTTGCATCATAACTTTCCTCCGAAATGTCGGCTCCTTCCACAAGTGGAATGATGGGAAGGTCGAAATGCTTGGCGAAAGCATAGTCTCTACTGTCGTGAGCGGGCACAGCCATGATGGCTCCCGTTCCATAACCAGCAAGGACATACTCTGCTACAAAGATAGGACAGCGGTCTCCAGTAATGGGATTGATGCCATAAGCTCCGCTGAAGACACCCGTTACAGTATGGTCTATCATGCGTTCCCTTTCAGTACGGCTCTTGACATACTTCAGGTACTCATCGACTGCGGCTCTTTGTTCTGGAGTGGTTACCTTATCAACGAGTTCGCTTTCTGGAGCCAGAACGAAGAAG
>Ga0310690_10011842_pt1 | contig 10748 bp, 9 predicted proteins | sample AusTroGonzalo_MG_2_FD_207661 | JGI IMG/M metagenome (GOLD analysis project Ga0310690, IMG submission 207661) | Bovine rumen microbial communities from tropical cattle in Woodstock, Queensland, Australia - Gonzalo_04 (v2) (version 2) | ecosystem: Host-associated > Mammals > Digestive system >...
GGCAGGCTCAGCTTCCAGTTGGCGCGGCGGCTGTGCTTGCGAGCCTTTGAAATTTTCCCTTTCGGAAGAGCCATGCTTCACACCTCCTCATTGTTTTCAAGCAATTGCTGCAACCCGACGAACGGATATTGAATACCCGATCCGACGGGGGCAACATCCGGGTCCCTGTATTCAAAGCCCGGACAATCCTCTCTGCAGAGAAAGCGGATCGGCAGAGCCATGACGGCGTATGACATAACCAGCTTGTCCATGGAGATCTCATGCCCTTCGTAAGCAAAGATCTCATCGTTCTCCGGATTTCCTCCCCGCTGGAACACCTCGTCGAACTCGCTTTCGACCTCGGCTTCGGCTTCTTCCAGACAGTTGGCACAGGGAGCGTGGGCAATGGTCCTGAGCTTGCCTCTGACCGAAATGTTTCCGTCTTCGTCCGACAGGAAAGTTCCTTCCACGGCACAATCGTCAATCCGGACGATATCTCCGCTTATTTCCTGGTCCGCAATGGCCTGCGAACCGAAGAAACGGTACTCCTGACCGGGATGAGCCAAAGCATTCGATACGTCAAGCTTCATGTCCTCACCTCAAAAGTGACCGGTTGACATTATAATTCCTCAAAAACCGTTTGTCAACAAAGAATTTAGGGAATTTAGCATACTTCGAAGTTCATTTCTGAAGACAGCCGTACACGGGAGCGGAAAGCCTCCCATATCTCAGTTTTCTCTGACTTTCCCGGTTGTCACCAGATCCAGCGTATCCCGGGCGATCATGATTTCTTCATTGGTTGGGATCACGCAGACGGTAACCTTGCTGTCATCCGCGGAGATCACGGCTTCGCTGCGGGTCCTGTTCTTTTCCGGATCGATCTTCGCGCCCATAAACTCCAGACCGTCGATCACCCGCTCCCGCAGGTAGGCATTGTTCTCACCGATGCCGGCTGTGAAGCAGATAATATCAACACCGCCCATAGCCGCCGCGTAGCTGCCGATATACTTCTTAATACCGTATATCAGCATTTCCCGGGCCAGAACCGCATCAGCATTACCCTTGTCCGCCAGATCATCTATGTCCCGGCAGTCGCTGCTCTTTCCGCTGATTCCAAGAAGGCCGCTCTTCTTGTTCATCATGGTCAGGACTTCATCGACGCTGACCGGATGACCAACGGGAGTACCGTCATCGTTCAGGGGATTGTTGGCAATAAACTGCACGACCGCAGGATCACAGCTGCCGCAACGCGTCCCCATAAGCAGGCCTTCCAGAGGCGTCAGGCCCATGGAGGTATCCTGGCACTTGCCGTCCATGACGGCGCTCAGGCTGGAGCCGTTGCCCAGATGGCAGATAATAATCTTCTTCCCCAGCGGGCTGATCCCCAGGAATTCACAAACCCGGCGGCTCACAAACCGATGACTTGTCCCGTGGAAGCCGTAACGGCGGACATGCAGCTTCTCCTCGTACATCTTCGGCACACCGTACATATAGGCCTTCGGGGGCATGGTCTGATGGAAGGCGGTATCGAAGACCGCGACCTGCGGCGTTCCCTTCATGACCTTCTCACAGGCTTCGATACCCATAAGGTTTGCCGGGTTATGCAGCGGGCCCAGCGGGAAGCAGTCACGGATGGCCTGCTTAGCCGCATCGTTCACGATTACGGAAGCCGTGAAGGCACTCCCGCCATGCAGTACGCGGTGACCCACAGCACCGATCTCGTCAGTGCTCCTGATCACACCGAACTCAGGATCCTGAAGGATCTTGAGCATCAGCTGAGCAGCCGCTTCGTGGTCCGGGATTTCTTCAACGATCTCGGTCTTCTTCTCGCCGGCACTGTGCTTCAGCCGGCTGCCTTCGATACCGATCCGCTCCACCAGACCTTTGGCCAGCTCCTTTTCGCCGTCCATGTCGATCAGCTGATATTTCAGGGATGAAGAACCCGCATTCACAACCAGAATTTTCATAAATTACTTTCTCCTTTGTCTTTAATAGAGTCCTTTGTTAATTATACACGCTTTCTCCTTGAAAAGGAACCCCCGAAATGTTACACTCATCTTAACTGATTCGAATGTTTCCGCATTGTTTCTGCGAAGGAGGCGCCAGCGATGACGATTCTCGGCATCGTCGCGGAATATGACCCGTTTCACAACGGACACCTGTATCATATGGCCGAAGCGCAGAAGACTGTTCGGCCTGATCTCACCTATACCGTCCTTTCTCCCTGCCTGAAGCAGCGGGGAGACTTTGCCCTGCTCCCGCCAACCGACCGGGCCGGGCTCGCGCTGGAAGCCGGCGCGGATGCTGTTTTTGCCCTGCCAGTCCTCTGGACAGTGCGGGACGCGGAACATTACGCCCTGGGAGCCGTTTCCCTGCTTTCACGGCTCGGGGTTACCCATCTTGCCTTCGGCGCTGAGACAGATGATCTTCCGCTGCTCCGCCGCGTAGCCGAACTCCTTGAGTCCCCGTCCACCGTTTTTGAAAGAATCCTGAAAGACCTGCTTTCCCGCGGGGTCGGCTATCCCGCCGCGCTTTCCGCTGCTGTAGGCAAAGCCCTGCCCCGGGCCGCTAACCTGCTGAGCCATCCGAACAATGTACTCGCAGTATGCTATCTTCGGGCCATCCTCCGGCTGCACGCTTTCATGCTGCCCGTACCGATCCGCCGAAGAGGAAATTATCATGAACAATCTGTCAATCCGGACGCTCCTTCCGCTTCCGCCCTTCGCGGCGCCCTGCTCCGGGGTTGCTACAGCGAAGCTTATTCAGCCATGCCGGCGCATGCCGCTGCTCTGATCCGCAGGCGTCTTCTCGAAAAACGCATGCCTGATTCCGGAATCGAAGACACGCTTCTGCTCTCCCGCCTTCGTTCCATGTCCGCTTCAGCCTTTGCCATGCTGCCGGACGTGTCCGAAGGACTGGAGAACGCGCTTCGCCGTGCGGCACAGACTGCTTCAGGTCGGGAAGAACTGATCACCATGCTCACGGGAACTCGTTATCCGGCCGCGCGGATCAGCCGGCTCTGTGCATACGCGCTTTTGCAGGTCACGCGGGAGGATCTGGCCTCTCTTTCCCTGCCGGAAAACGCCCTGTTGCTCGGCCTGAAAAGGAAGGCGGAAATGACCGTTCTCTGGAAAAAGCAGATGCTGCCTGTCGTTTCCTCCTTCACTGAATGGAAAAAAACAGCCCATCCCGCGGATCTGCTCGCCTGGCGCCTCTGGGCCCAGTGTTGCCGTCTGCCGGATACGCTGCCCTTCTCCGAAAAGATCATCAGCTAAACGATTTGGTATTCATCGCCTTCCAGGGTTTTCCAGATGAAAATCCCGTTTTCCATCATCATATAGCTCCGTCTGCTCCCCTTCTTTGGAATGGAGACAGAGCCGGGATTGAAGTATCGGTAACCGTCATGGTTCTCCCAGGCCGGCACATGCGTATGCCCGCAAAGCAGAATATCTCCCGGCTTCAGGGGAGGCAGGCGCATCGGGTTGAAAAGATGCCCGTGTGTCGCGAAGATTGACCTTCCGTCCGCCTCAATCAGTGCATAATCCGCCATGACCGGAAACGCCAGCACCATCTGATCCACTTCCGTATCACAATTGCCCCTTACGCAAAGCGGTTTATCCCGAAGGCCGTTCAACATGGCGATGACCGCTTTCGGATCATAATCCTCCGGCAGGTCGTTTCTCGGCCCATGATACAGTAAATCTCCCAGAAGCAGAAGCCGCTCCGCCTTCTCCCGGCCAAAAGCTTCCAGCATCTTCCGGCAGCAGGCGGCGGATCCGTGAATATCCGAGGCAATCATAAGTTTCATCTTTAGTATTTTGCTCCTGTTCCTTCCGATAATTACAGTCCGAGGATTCTTCGGGCTACATGCACGCCGCTGGCACTGGCATGACTCAGGCTGTGGGTCACACCGCTGCCGTCGCCAATCACGTACAGGCCGGGGTATCGGGTTTCAAGGTTTTCATCCAGTTCCACTTCCATATTGTAGAACTTCACCTCAACCCCATAGAGCAGAGTATCATCATTCGCCGTTCCGGGAGCAATCTTATCAAGGGCATAGATCATCTCGATAATACCGTCCAGAATCCGTTTGGGAATCACCAGGCTCAGATCCCCCGGCGTGGCGGACAGGGTCGGAGTCACAAAGGAATCGGCTATCCGTCCGGGCGTGCTGCGACGGCCGCGAACCAGATCGCCGAAACGCTGAACGATCACGCCGCCGCCCAGCATGTTACTCAGGCGGGCAATAGATTCACCATAGCCGTTAGAGTCCTTGAAGGGGATCGAAAAACGCTTGCTGACCAGGAGGGCGAAATTGGTGTTTTCAGTATGTTTTGCCGGATCCTCGTAACTGTGACCGTTCACAGTCACAATTCCGTTCGTGTTTTCGCTGACAACGGCACCATGGGGATTCATGCAGAACGTCCGCACGAGATCCTCAAATTTCTCCGTTCGATAAACGATTTTGCTTTCATACAGTTCATCCGTCAGATGGCTGAAAACAACAGCCGGTAGTTCCACCCGCACGCCGATATCGACTCTATTGCTCTTCGTGGGAATCTGCATTTCACGACAGATTCCTTCCATCCATTTGCTGCCGCTCCGGCCGACGGAAATCACGCAGGTGGACGCCGTAAACGTACTGCCGTTCTCCAGGGTTACGCTATAACCGTTTTCACACCGGGAAACATCTTTCACCGCTGTGCCGAAACGGAAATCCACCTTATCCTTCAGTGCCTGATACAAATTATCCAGAACAACATAATTGATATCCGTCCCCAGATGACGCACCTGAGCATCCAGGAGATGCAGCCCGTTCTGCAGGCAGGTTTTCCGGATTGCCGTATGTGCTGTGGAGTAGAGCTTCGTTCCCTCGCCGCCATGCTTCAGATTGATCTCATCCACATAGCGCATCAGTTCAAGTGCTCTGGCCTTCCCGACATGCTCGTGAAGACTTCCGCCAAAGTCGTTGGTAATATTGTATTTTCCGTCGGAAAACGCGCCGGCGCCGCCGAATCCGCTCATGATCGAGCAGGTTTTGCATCGGATACAGCTCTTTACCTTTTCCCCGTCAATCGGACATTTCCGCTTGTCCAGCGGATTTCCCAGTTCAAAAACACCGACTTTCAGCGGAGCTTTTGCTCTGGTCACCAGCTCGTAAGCCGTGAAGATTCCCCCGGGACCCGCCCCGATAATCAAAACATCATAATCCATGTTAATCACTCCATCTAAATAGCCCGTGTCAGGGCCGATCTGCCGAGGAGCGGATGAAGAAGCCTTCTCAACCGTCGCAGGCCTTGAGATTATAGCATTGAAGCATAGAAAAGAAAAGTGTTTTCAAAATTGTTTCATTTTTGGGACGAAATTGCGAATTTCCTCTTTCGTCTTTTTGATTTATATTGTATAATGAATTGTATTTCCAGTATGATTAAAGGAGTGTTTGCATCCATGCGGAAACTCTTCTGCCTTCTTCTTGTGCTGGCCCTTCTGCCCTTTTCCTTTGCCGGGGCAGAAGAAACTGCCGATGCTGATCCGGCTGTCGCGGAGCAAATAACCGGTACCCCGGAAGCCACCGAAACGCCGGCCCCGCAGGTGACGTTGTCACCGGAAGAATGGGCCAATGCAAAGGTGCCTTATAAACGGATGCCCGAGCCGATCAAGATCGTCCCGTATGACGAACTTCCTCCTGTTGTGGAAGGCCAGCATCACTACCTGCTCCTGTGCATCGACCAGTGGAACCGGGATCCCCGTCCCGCCGGATCCAAGCCGCCAACCGGTTACGGAGGCCGCCGGCGCGACATGTACGGCAATACCGACGGGATTGTGCTCGTCACGCTGGATACCAGGGCACATCGGATCATGCTGACTTCCTTTATCCGCGATGCCATCATCCAGAAATCCAACTCTACCGAAACGGATGAGAAGTTTGGCAGGATCAATTACGTCTACAACGATTACGGTCCCGAAGAACTCTGCAAGATCATCAGCGAGCACATCGGTGTTCGGATCGAGAAATACATTCTCTTCACATTCAAACAGATTGCAAATATCGTTGACTATCTGGGCGGAGTGCAGATTGAACTGACCGACGCCGAAATCAACGCCTTGCAGTACACAGTCCTGAGCGGCACTGTTACCGGTCCGGACGGAAGAGATCTCCAGGATCCCGGCCGTCATCCGGCCGGCCTTTATACCTTCAAAACCACGCCGGAAGCAGAGGCGCAGAATGCAAAATCAGACGCCCGGATCATCAAGCGGACAGGCGGCTGTTCCGCGGTTCTCTATATGCGAATCCGCAAATTCGGCGGCGGCGGTGATTTCATGCGTACACAGCGCGCTCGCACCGTCCTGAGCCTGCTGGCTGATAAGTGCCGTACGATGACTTGGGACGATGCCAAAGCCCTCGCAAACAACATCCTTGAAAACAACAACATGACCAACATGAATCTGGACGATATGCTTCAGGCAGCCGAACAGGCTTACAGCCTGAGGGAATGCACAATGGAAGAACTGAGAATCCCCGTGGACGGTGCCGTCCGTGCCATCAACCATGCCAACATGATGGCCCAGGAAGTTAACTGGCCCGTCTGCCGTGAAGCCATGTACGACTATCTCCAGAACAGCTGGCTCGTTATGGATGACGATGATGAGGACTGATCAATGAAGTGTCCTGAATGCGGTCAGTGGAACCGCGCTTCCATGCCTCACTGTACAAACTGCGGCACCCCGCTCAATATAGATGAAGCTTCCCGCCTTGCCTGGAAGGATACCCTTCGGGACGGAGGGGCTTCTGTAAAATATCTTCGGGCGGATGAGTTCGGACAGATCGACGCGACACCCGAAGCACGGGATGCGCTTGCCGATGAGATGCAGGAGCTGAAAAAAAGAAAACAGGAAGGTGCGGAACGTCAGAGCCGGCTGAGCCGCAGCACAGTTTCCAGATCCGACAGCGAGATCGTTGTAACGGAAGAGCCTTCTCTTCGACGGGAGACCGGGCAGGTCAGCGCTGTCCGCGTACAGACAGCGTCCCGGAACGACCAGGCACTGCGCATTGAGTCCGAAAACAGGCACCGGGTTCGCTACATGAACGAAAAAGGTACCTTCACCGAAAGCCGAACCTATGATCCCCCGCTCGGGGGCGAATATCGTGAAGGAACAGGTTCATGGCATCTGGCCGGTCCTCTTCCCTCCTCTACCCGGATCAGACCGGAAAAAAAGCATGGTTTTCTGAAGGTTCTGCTGGTTTTCTTCATTCTGGCAGGTCTCGGTGCCGGCGGATATTTCGGCTATCAGTACTTTGCCGCCAGACACAAACCTTCCGTCAATCAAAACGCGATTGTCACCGCTTCCATGATGGATGACATGGCTGCCCATACCATCCTGATTCCCGGGGAGGAAGGCACAACCATCTATATCCGGGAACTGCATTCCAGCTATGTGGTAGTAGACGGATTTGCCACGGTTGAAGTGGCGGACCATACCTGGTACGACAATCTTGAGGGCTCGCTGGAAGAGACAATGGATGTCACCCTGACACCGTTCCTGAAGACATCTTCCGGAAGGCAGACGCCGCTGGATCCTATCGTCTATCCGATCACCATCCCGATCAGCCCGATCAAGCTGGAATCCCCTGAAGCCCTGCGAACCACCGTGTCGACTACCATGGCAGCAATTAAAATAGTTGTGCGCCCGGGTTCCAGGGTTACGGTGAATGATGTTGATTGCAGCGATACCGTTTCCTCCGACACTGGAGAAATGAGCTACAACGCCACGGTTCAGCCAATCGGCGACAATATATTCAATATCGTTGTCCGCTCCCAGTATTGCCGCGAGAACTCCATTTCTGTCATCCTTTACCGTGAACCTCAGGAGATCCCGCTGGACCTTGCAGTCGGCACCTACGGAACAACAGACCAGAAGGTCATGAAAGTCACGGCCACCACATTGCCCGGCGCCAGAGTGGAAGTAACAACACCTTACGCAGATCTGAACATCACCGATCTGGACTCCACCGGAAAATTCACCTTTAATGCCATCTTTGACAAAATCGGCGACAATACGATCACAATCAAATCTTCCTATCCAGGCATGCGGACTTCAGAGGTCAACCACGTGGTTTACTACCTGCCGCCTGCTTCCGAATACACAAGCAAAGCATGGCCTCTTTCCGCTGATGGATACAGCGAGTTGCTGAGCAATATGTCGGTCCGGATTGCAAATTCACAGGTCTATGTTGTTAAAGGAGTGGTTCAGTATTCTGTCTCCGAAAAGCCGCAAATGGTCGTGATCAACACCAGTGAGGACGGGAAATCTCAGCCCGTACTTGTACAGAACTATACCAAGATTCATTGGGAGGTCGGAACCTATTACCGCATTTACGCCGACGCTTTCAATACCTATAACAGCATGCCCTGGCTCAACGCCCGCTATACGTACAGAAAGTAGGGAGGATAACATGAAAAAAACGATTCTGATCCTGCTCATCCTATGCCTGGTCACCGTCACGGCAACAGCCGCGCCCCTGCCAGTGCCGGATGACTACACTGATGAGATTATTCAGTTCATCAATGAAGACGATCCTTCAGCCGGCCGGTTCGTCTATTCCTATCGCTATCCCCATGTGGACGAAGAAGCGGAAGGCGGAGCAGAAATCAATGCGTTCTTTGAAGACCTGATCAGTCTTTCCGAATTTGAATCGTCGTTCAATCCCGGCACAACCACAATTACTTATACCATCACATGCAACAACGATGATTATTTCTCTGTTCTGGTCAGGACCGTACGTGCTTCCGAAGAACAATCCACGGAAAAATGGGATGGACATGTTTTCTCCCGCAAAAACGGCAGTCCGGATCAGACCTGGACGCTTCCGCGCCTGTTGGGCATCCTGGAGCAGAATGAGAACGACACCTGGCTGCAGGACCGGCAGACCGAAAAAGCGGATGCGCTCCTCGTGGATATGGTCTGGGAGCGGATCGAAGATAACGAGGAAGATATCGAATACTACCCGGACTTCACGAAGGACGATCTCTCTCATGTTTTTTTTCCGGAAGAAAATTATTTCCTGGATGAAACCGGGAATCCCGTTTTTTATCTCCAGCCGGGCGTTGCCGCACCGGAAACCGTCGGCCTTCTGACTTTTTCAATCTCCCTCGAGGACATTCTCGACGAACTTTAATTCATCATTGTAATCTCTTCCAAACAGGCGTATAATATGCATCAATATTTTCGGAAAGAAGGAATCGCAATGCAGGAGATCAAAGTCACGCTCTCACAGAACCTGAAGCAAAAGCCGGCGGACGAATCCGCCCTGGGTTTCGGCCGGATCTTTACCGACCATATGTTCCTGATGGACTATGAACTGGGTGTCGGCTGGCACAACGCCCGCATCGTCCCGTACGGCGAGTTTTCGATCGACCCCGCCGCCATGGTTCTTCATTACGGTCAGGCCATCTTTGAAGGCTGCAAGTGCTATCGCCGTGCCGACGGCGGTTTACAGCTTTTCCGCCCCTCGGACAATCTTGCCCGCATGAGCCGCAGCGCAGAGCGTATGTGTATGCCGGCACTGGATGAGGAAACTGCGCTGGAAGGCCTCAAACAACTGATCAAAATTGAAGAAGGCTGGGTTCCCCACAAGGAAGGGACTTCCCTTTATATCCGTCCGACCATGATTTCCACGGACGTTGGGCTCGGCGTCCATGCTTCCAAGAAATACCTGTTCTTCATCATCCTCAGCCCTGTCGGTGCATATTATAAAGAAGGCCTGAAGCCCGTCAGTATCTATGTTGAGGATGAATACGTCCGTGCGGTTCGCGGAGGTGTCGGCTTTACCAAGTGCGCCGGCAACTATGCTGCTTCCATCCTTGCAGGGGATATTGCGGAAAAGAAAGGCTTCTCCCAGGTTCTGTGGCTGGATGGTGTGGAGCAGAAATACGTTGAGGAAGTCGGCTCCATGAACATGATGTTCGCCTACGGTAACAAAATTGTAACCCCAATGTTGAACGGCTCCATTCTCCCCGGCATCACGCGCGACAGCGTGCTGAAACTCGCACGCTCCATGGGATATGAAACCGTTGAAGGTCGTTTGGACATCAACGAGATTTTTGCCGACGCGAAATCCGGTAAACTGACCGAAGCTTTCGGCACCGGAACCGCTGCCGTCATCAGTCCTGTCGGTACACTCGCCCTTAAGGATGAAAAGATCACCATCGGAGATGGAAACATCGGCACCATTGCCCAGACGCTGTACGATACCCTGACCGGAATCCAGTACGGCCGTCTGGAAGATAAATTCGGATGGATTGTTAAATGCTGAGAAACGGTAGTTCACGCCCGCTGCATTGGGCGGACAAAACAATGAGCGTCATACGTGCAGATTTGCTGGAAGCCTGCGAGAAAGATCTCGCAGGCCTTCCTTCTCACTGTCTTTTTGATCCGGACTGCAGCGATGTGGATGCGGAGACCTTTTATGAGCTTTCCTTTTTTTCGGAGGAAGACAGGCTGGTTCCCGGCAGAAAGGCTGTTTCGGTTCTGCACACAATTGAACAGCTCCGTACAAGAGTGCTTCATCAATATGCGCAGGAGGCTGCCCTCCTTTCAGTGGAGGAGCATGACCTGCTTGTCCGGACAATCCTTTTCGGCGGTCGCACGCCGCTCACAGACTGGAACGAACTGCTTCCCGCCCGCGGTCTGGTCCGCCGTCTTTGGTGTCGTGTTGAAAGGCAGGGCAATGCATCCTTCCTGATGATGCCCCACCAGCTCTGCGCTTC
>Ga0310690_10011843_pt1 | contig 10748 bp, 2 predicted proteins | sample AusTroGonzalo_MG_2_FD_207661 | JGI IMG/M metagenome (GOLD analysis project Ga0310690, IMG submission 207661) | Bovine rumen microbial communities from tropical cattle in Woodstock, Queensland, Australia - Gonzalo_04 (v2) (version 2) | ecosystem: Host-associated > Mammals > Digestive system >...
AACTGGCTCACCAACTTCTATAACTACTGCAGAACCGAGGCGGGGCGCGACATCTTCATGGTCGGCGAAAACTATACGTTCGATTCCGGCGAGCTCGCTTATTATCACAAGCCTTTGGATTCCTCGTTCAACTTCAACGCGATTACCGCCGCATCCGACGCCTATGAAAACGGAAACGCGAAAGGCTATGTAACGACGATGACGAATTTTTATTCGAACGTCCATAGCCAAAATAGCAACGCACGCCTCACCAATTTCCTTTCCAACCACGACGCAGGTCGCTTCTTCTTGTCGAATCCAGGCGTGGAGAAATACCTCTTCATGAGTTACTTAAACCTGCTTTCTCCCGGCAATTCCTTTGTCTATTATGGCGACGAGCTTAATCTGCAAGCGTCCGTCACCTACGACAACACCGTGCATAGCTCCGGCTACGAGGATTTCCTCCATCGGACTCCGATGCCCTTTGCCACCGGACACACCAACATGGGCACCTATCTACACGGCTTCTCTGATTCCTATCGTCCCTACGTTTCTAATACCTCGGTGCCTCTAACCGGCGGGACAGCGGATTCTACCGCCTCGGAAATCGCTTCCTTCTATACGGCTTATTCCGAAGCCATCCGCGCTAAAAACGCGGCACCCGTGCTTTATGACGGCGTCATTTCTTCCAACAACATCGCCGACAACCGTTTGGGTTCTTATGTCGCGAGCAAAGGCGGAAAAGCGGCGACCGTCATCTTCAACGCCTCCCACGATTGGATTACCTTGCAGATCGATGGGGCGACTACCTCCATCCTCGGCGCTGCCTCTTTCCATGGCCGTCCGACGCTGGAAAGCAACATCCTGACCATTGCCCCTCTTTCGGGCACGGTACTAAACGGTTCGCATACCTTCTCCGTCTATTCGGGCAGCGTCGATCCTGGCGAAGATCCCGATCCGGGCACGGGGATGCAGATTTATCTCCGCGGCAGCTTCAATTCCTGGGGCACGCCTTCGAACGCCTTATTCCAAGCTGCGCCCAAAGGAAGTGACTATGACTATTGCCTCCTCAACGTCTATATCGCTAAGGGGCAGGAATTCAAAGTCGCCACCGAAGACTGGAGCACCGTGTGCCTAGGCTATTACGATGGGAACACCAGCTTTGGCGACATGGGCGACTATTTTTACGAACACGGCATCGAAAACGACAACATCAAATGTACTGCAAGCGGCTATTACGATTTCTGGTTGACCAAAGGGACGATGTACATCACCCCATTCAAAGCCCACGCCGCAAGCCTTTATGGATCGTGGAACGGATGGAAGGCCGGCCTTTCCGCCGAAACGCTGAACCCATGGAATACTTATGTTATCCACGACGTCCCCTTAAAAGCCGGCGAAGAGGCGCAGATGTGGGTGCAGGAGTGGGATGGCGAGTACACGTGCTACCTCGTTTTGAAAGATGCGGCGGACATCACTTCGCCTGCCGGGCACGCCTTTGTTCCCTCTAGCAACGGCAGGAACATCGAGGCTACCGTGGCGGGAACTTATGACATCGAGGTCATCGCGAACGGCTGGAACGAATACGGGATTACCTGCTACTACGTGATTACCATGAGCGACTCGGTCCCCGCGGAGGCTATCAACTTTGCCAAATCGTTCAATAACCAAATCGGCGAGGCATGCGACATTGCCGGCAATAGCGACAAAGACACCGTCGTTGCGGCTTGGGCCGCGATGGAAGAGGCCTTCAATGATCTTTCTACAGAAGCCCAGACCGCTTTGAAAGAAGCGACCGCGGATAGTCCCGACGAAGACATGGCTGCCTTCGCGGCCAAATATCGCTCTGTCTATGCCCTTCGCGGGACGATGTGGAGCCTTGGCAATTTCTTAGACATTGATGTACTTAGTGCGTTTGCCGTTTCACCGCACGCTGGACAAATCGACGGCAGGCTTATCGCCTTGCTATCCTGCGTGTCTATTGGCGTCTTGCTAAGCGGGGCCCTTGTTCTCGTCTATCGGAAACGCAAAGCATAAAAGCCTGCAAAAAAAGCGACTTGTGTTGAGTTTTGAATGTTTTTTCGTCGAATTGCGCGCTTTTTAGCAAAACCAAACGGACGTAATAGCACGCGAATAATGTCCTCATGTATAATATTTCCATACCACGTGGGGGCATATATATGAAAAAACGACCACTATTTGCGTTAATGGGGGTTTTGCTGTTGTCTCTTTCTGCCTGCGGCGACGATAATCCGCCGGCAGAATCCTCTAGCAGCGAACCCGCATCTAGCCAATCTTCCGCCGCTGAGACGTCGGAAACTCCTTCTAGCGAATCCCAGGAACCTAGTAGCAGTTCCTCTAGGCCGAGCTCTTCTAGCTCTTCGCAAAGACCTTCTTCTAGCCAAGAGCCTTCTTCGGAACCGACCCCGGGACCAGAACCCGAGCCCTCTTCCGAGTCTTCTTCGACTAGACCTAGCAGCTCTGGCACGAAGGAATCGAGCGAACCGGAACCCTCTTCCGAACCGCAGCCGTCTAGCAGCGAAGCACCGTCCTCGGAACCTGAGCCGTCCTCGGAACCAGAACCAGAACCTTCTTCTGAGCCTTCCTCCGAGTCTTCTAGTGCAGAACCTGTGTACGACTTTGTCGAATTCGTGTGGACATTCGCCGACGGGGTTTATACCGCCAAGGCCAAATACGTTTCCGACCAGGATCCTTCCGATGTGCATTTGTTCGATGCGGAGATGTCTTACAAGGTCAAATTAGAGCCGACGTGCGAAGAAAAAGGTATCGGCGTCTTCACCGCTTCCTACGATGGCCATACGGATACTCGCGAAGTCGATATCGATCCCATTAGCCACGACTATAGGTTCGACTCCTTCGTCTGGGCCGAAGATTATTCCGCCCAAGCCAAGTACGTCTGCGCCCACGACGCCGAACACGTGAAGTACTACACGGCGGAAGTGGACGAAGAAGTGATCCGCGTCGCGACCTACGATCGGACGGGCCTTATCCGCTATACCGCCTCCTTCGAAGGCCATAGTGAGACCAAAGACCGCGAAACCGATGTCCTCTCTCCGTTCACCTTCGAATTGAACGAAGACGGAACAGCCTACACCATCACCAAAATCGACAATCTCGATAACATGGAACTCTTGGTAATTCCCGCCGAATACGAAGAGCTCCCCGTCACCGCGATCGCCGACAATGTGGCCAATAACGCGCAGAGTCTCCGTAGGGTCGTCTTCCCCGAGACGCTTACTTCCATCGGCACGGGCTTCCTCGCCAATGCGCAAAAGCTCTCCTACGTCTATTTGCCCAAGACCATTCAGTCCATCGGGTCTTTGACCTTTGGCTATAGCCCGCGTGCCGTCTTTGTTTCCGATGCGCCTTCCCGTCCATCCACGTGGAAATTCTCGACCTCCTATACCGCCTATTATGGATGTACGGAGGGCGCGAATCTCTTCACCGTTGATGGTGTTGTTTATAAGAAAACCGATGCAGGTCTCACCGTAATTGCTTCCGATCCGCTTCAAGTAGGCGGAGACGGCATCCTCTCTATCGGCGGCGAAACTCATAAAGTCTCCGTCGGTGAAGAAGCCCTTCCCGTCATCGGCATCAACATCTATGCCTTCTTCGGCGTTGACCGCGCCATCGTGGAACTCGATAGCTCTCTAACCATTGCCAACAATGCGTTCTACGATTGCGCCGCGATGACGATTTACGCTCATGCCAGCTTCTCTTCCATCAGCAACGACAGCTCGCAAATCTACCGCGCCCCGACGACTGCGGGAGACATCATCCTCGAAAACGATTGGTATGGAGTCATCGCTAACGGCCAGGCCGTGTTGCTCCATTACATTGGTGATGAATATGACATCACGATCCCGACCTCCTTCATGGAAAACGGCGTTTCTACCGTCGCAGGTCACGCCATTTCGGGCAAAACCCTCCGTTCCATTTATATTTCGTCTGCCATCCCCGCTCTCGAGCAATATGCGTTCGTCGTCAGCAACATCGCCTTGATGATGGATGCCGACAAGACCCCGTCTGGCTGGTCTTCCTTCATGAGCGGTTCCAACAATAGATACTATTACCGCGTTACCGAGGATAGTTTTATCGAGCACGACGGTGCCATCTACGTCGCCCATTACGAATCGTGGTACGAGAGGACCTATTTGGGTTTCTTCCGCCTCGTCGATCCTGAGTGTCAGGCCTTCGTCATCGCCGATAAGATTCTCGTCGGAGAAGAAAATCTGTCCGTCAAATCGATTCTTCCCAACGCTTTTATCGATAGCAGCGTCGCCTGCGTCTACATCCCTAAAGGCGTCGACACTATCTACAGCAATCCGGGCCTTACCAACGGCAAGGTGGGCTCCGTCATCGTCTATACCAATGCTTCGTCCCGTCCGAGCGGATGGAATACCAGCGCGATTTCAGGCCTCACGATTTGCTATGGCCAATCGATTGATGGCCTCTCTGGCCTCTTTATCAAAGACGGCCTTATCTATCAAACATGCGATAACGAAGGCTTCAAAACCTTGACGGTTCTCGGCTATCAGGGTGAGCAGCCTTCTGCGCTTGTCATCCCTGATATCGTCGCTACCGAACAAGGCGACCTTCCCGTCACCGCCATCGGCGAACGGGCCTTCTATGGGATCAAAGGTGTTTCTAGCGTCACCCTGTCTGGCGTTGTCGAACTCGGGGCCTATGCTTTCGGCTCTTCTTCCATCGAAACGATCGACTTGGGGGATAGCCTCCAATCCATCGCCAACTATGCATTCTATCAGTGCTATGACCTTGCCGAAGTTCACTTCCCGGAGAACACCCTCCGTCAAATCGGCACGGACGCGTTCTATTACTGCACCTCGCTACGTGAAGTGCATATGCCTGCTTCGGTGACTTCCTTCGGTAACTATTGCTTTAGCAGCTGCAGCAATCTCGTTACCTTCACCTTCCCCGATGAATTCGAGGGCGAAATCCCGTCTTCCATGTTCTCCAACGACGGAGCCCTTACGGAAATCGTCATCCCCAGAGGCGTAACTTCCATCGGCTATCAGGCCTTCTCTGGTTGTTCTGGCCTAATGAAAGTCAAAATCGGTGAGGGCGTGCAGTCGATTGGAGCCAACTGCTTCTCGAATTGTTCCTCCTTAATGCGCCTCGACATTCCTCTTTCCGTCACCTCTGTTGGCAACCAGGCCTTCTCCGGTTTCACCAGCGCTTCGACCATCTTCATTGAAGCGACTAGCGTCTCCTGGAGCTCCAACTGGAAAGGCAATTGCCAAGCCAAAATCGTCTACGGCGTCATTCCCGATGGCGAGGGCAGCGCGGACGGCTTCTTCTATTATCTCAGCCAAGACTGCGCCTTCCTTGCGGGCGTCGATAGTTCCATCACGGGTGAAGTGGTGGTTCCCGAAAATGTCGTCATCGATGGCAAACAATATAAGGTCCGCAAAATCTTATCCGGCGCCTTCAAGAACAACACCTCCATCACCAGAGTCACCTTGCCCGAAGGCATCACCGCGATCGGCGACGAGGCTTTCTATGGCTGCAGCAACCTGACGGAGATCAACTTGCCCGAAGGCATTGTCTCCATCGGCGATTCCGCCTTCTATAGCTGCAAGTCCCTCGCGGAACTCATCGTTCCCGATTCCTGCACCTCCCTTGGCAAATTCTTCATCCAATACACCGCTTTGAAGAAAATCAGCATCCCCATGATGGATCGCCGCTACAGCGATTACTTCAATTCGGGCACGATTCCCGCCCTCTTCATCGTCCGCGGCGGGGCCCTTCCCGATAATGCGTTCTCCGGTTCCGCTCCCCGGGCGATCGAACTCTATGAAGGCGTCACGGCCATCGGCGCCAGCGCGTTCGCAAACGTTAACAACATCTACCGTCTTATCGTTCCCGCCTCTGTGGAAACGATCGGCATAGGCGCCTTTAATAGCGCGGGTAATCTGACGGTCTATTTCCGGGCCAATGAGGCTGGCGCTTCTTGGGCTTCCGGCTGGAATACCGGCATGGGCAAGGCCGTCTTCGGCTTCAATACCGACAACAAGGAAGTCTACGCTTCCGGCATCCATTACCTTGTCGAGGAAGACCACGTGTCCGTTGTCTATTTCGATGGCGACGCCACGCAGGTCGATCTCCCCGCCGAAATCCGTAGCCTCCCCGTCACCCGCGTCGAAATTCAGGCGTTCCAAAACCAGGCGAACGTCAAAGTCATCACGGTGCCCAATACCGTAACCTTCATCGGCAAAGGTGCCTTCATGGGCTGCAGCGGCCTTGAGACGCTCCGTGTCCCCTTCTTAGGCCAAGGCATCGGCAAAGAAAATTATCTCTGCTATTTCTTCACCGTCGGTGATCTCGCCTATTACACCACCGACGACCAGCGCGGCGCGGTCATCCCCGCTTCGCTGCTCTACCTTCGCATCGATGGCGGTGCCCTCGTCGATAGTGCCTTTGGCGGTTCCGCTCACCTCAAGAAAATCACCTTGGGTGACAACATCACGAGCTTTGGCTCCAACCTCTTTAGCGGTTGCACGTCCCTCGAATATAACCGCGATATCGACAGCGATAGCCCAACGCAGCAGAACTACCTGGATTACATCGGCACCGAAAGTAACCCCTACATGGTGTTGGTAAAGCTCGACTACTGCGGTAAGGGAACCGTCCGCGTCCACGCAGACTGCGAAATCATCTATCAGGAGGCCTTTGCCAATAACACGAAGGCCCGCGTGGTCGTCTTGCCAGACGGCATAGAGACCATCGGCATGAGGGCTTTCTACAACACCAACATCTATTCGGTGAACCTCCCCGATTCCATCACCTTCATCGGCAGCTACGCCTTCTCGAAGTCTTCGCTGCAGGGCGCTTACTTTAGCGAGGAGTCGCAGTGCACCTCCATCGGCAGCTACGCCTTCTACGATATCGTCGCCCTCGAAGGCCTGACCTTGCCCGGCCACATTTCGACCATCGGCAGCTACGCCTTCTCCAAGACTTCGCTCACCCACATCGATGTTCCCGCTTCCTGCACCTATGTTTTTACAGGCGCCTTCTCGGATGTCTATAACAGCTCCACCGTCTTCGTCTATGTTCCGTCTACGACCTGCGTGCAGTCGAAGGCCTTCGCCAATCTAGGCAATGCCCGCATCGTTACGGATGCCGACACTACGCCGAAGATCTGGGTCAGCGACTGGAATAGCGGCAGCACGAACGTCCGTTACGGCATCACCCACGACCGTATTTGCACTTCTGGTGACGTCATTTACATCGTCGGCTATTACGGAACGACCGGTGAAGCCATCGCTCCCGCGCCCGTCACCTCGACCTATGCGGCCGCATCGCGTGATCTCGTCATCCCCAACCAGGTCATCCAAGGCGAACGCCCGGCCTTCACGGTTACGGAAATCGCCCCGTACGCCTTCTATGGCTGCCTCTGGCTGAAATCCATCAGCTTTGAGGATGCCGCGGTGGAAATCGTCGGCGAATACGCCTTCTATAACTGCGCCAACGTCACGAGCTGCGTGTTGAATGACGCGATGTATTTCATCGGCAATCACGCCTTCTACGCCCTTAACGATGCGGCCTACACCGCGAAGAACTACATTATCTATGTCGGTTCTTCCAGCAATCCGTATCTGCTATGTATCGGCGCGAACCGTTCGTTCTCGGGTGGCGCCGTGACGATTGAAAATGGCTGCAAATTCATCGATAGCTATGCCTTCTATCAGCGCAGCGTCTCCTCGGTGACCTTGCCCGCCGGCCTTCTCGGTATTTGGGAATCGGCCTTTGCGGACAACTCGGCGTTGGCTAACAAGACCATCTTCATCCCCGGCAGCGTCCTCTACATGGGCCAATGCATCTTCCAATATAACCGCGGCATGAGCCTATATCTCCGTTGCGGCGCTGCATCGCGTCCTAGCGGTTGGAGCGAAGCCTGGAACTACAAGAACAACCCCATCATCAGCACGGATACCTATAGCACCACTTGGGGCGTCAGCGCCTAATCGTCGCCTAACGCTTCTATGGGCCATCATTCCTTCTCGGAGTGGTGGCCCTTTCTTCTTGAACCGCTTTACGATACTTACAAAGCGATGTATCTAAACCGCATCGACGATCTCACTCACGTCATTTTCTGCGTCGCAGGCTTCTCCCGCGGCGGATCACGATTAACACATACCAAAGCGGGGCTTGTTCATAGACCCCGCTTTTGGTGGGAACGCCTTTTGGCCTAGGGGCCGAAACAATGGTAAAATGAATAGACGGCCATTCTAATTGAGGGGGAAATGTCATGAGAAAAGGATTCATCCGAAAAGCCTTGGTAGGGCTTCTAGCCGCGTGTCTACTCGCAAGTTGTGACATCAGCTCGATGTTTGGCTTTTCCACTAGCAGCGCCGATGCGGGTGTTCGTCCCCATGCCGGCCACTATCTTTTCGACCTTTATTCGCCGACTCAAAACCGTAACGCCGGCGTCCGTTATGCCCATGGCGAAACCACCCTCAAAATGGACAACAAAGACGTTTACGAGGCGTTTCTTTTCGAAACTTTGGATTCGGAAGACACCACGGTCACCTTTAATATCGACCAAGGCAAATACAAAACGCTGTGCTTCGTTGCTGGCTTGGCCGAAAACTATTTCAGCCATTATGACTTCAACTCTAGCTGCGCCTTCTCCGTCTGGAATGGGAACACGCGCATCTACGAGGATATGTTTTATGCCCTTGGGCCTTCGAAATACGTCTCCGTGGATATTTCCACCGCGAGCAGCCTTACGTTCTTCGTCTCGCACCAATTCAGCATGGATTGCTTTGGTGTTGGCGAAGTGACGTTATGGGAAGACGCGAACCATTCCATCGCCCCGGCCGTCCAACACGCGGACAAGGAGGAGGACTTCCTCGATAACACGTATTTCGTCTATGGCGACGGAAGCAATGGGGCGGATACGTGGGAACACCTTGACGATGATGACGGCGACAGCGGGTACTTCAAAATCCTAGGTGACGGCAAGTACGCTCTCGTGGACAACGAGCGCATCACCAAAGGTCTCGCGTTTACGACCGCCACTTGGTTCGATGACACAGATTGCAAGAAATTCGTCATCAACGCGATGGGTCGTTACCAATACCTCCATTTCAACCTCGGGCATATCGATACATCCAAAACCGATGGCAGCGTGTATCTAAGAGTCTCGGTGGACCGGACCGTCAAATTGCTCCAGCTCGCCAAAGACGACGACCTTCCCCATGATATTACGATTCCCCTCAATTACGGGAAGATCGTGACGTTTGAAGTATTTCCCGACCCCAACTGCAAAGACCGCAAGGACATGTTTAGCTATGGCAGCTACTGCATTTATAACATGATTGGCTCGCCTAATGAGTCTTTTCCCGTAAGCAGCTCCCAACAAGTTTTCGACGGCAGCTACAAATTGATTTCGGAAGTGGGCAAGCCCTTTAGCATCATCAACCAGTTCACCAACGCGGACACCATCATGGATGGCAAGACCTCGATGGCGGGTATCCAGATGTGCGGCGTCCTCTATTCCGAAGGCCTCCGCATGAAGTCGATTTATAACATGCTTACCTCGGGTTTAGAAGCCGTCTCGGCTAGAGCCAGCTTTAATCTGCACGGAGCCTTTGATTTCCTCACGTTCAAAGTGGGGCGCAGGGATAAATCGGCTCTCGTTCCGGAAAGACTGAACATCTATCTCGACGACAATTTGGTGCTGAATGATGCATTGAGTTCGATGGGCGCCGTCAAAGACTATGAAGTCCGCGTCACGGGTGGTAAAAAAGTCACCTTTGAAATCGAAGGAACAAGCGACACGTATCGTGGTTTCTATGGGATTGTCGATATCGGCGTTCATACCGGCGTGGTCCGTCCTCTATCCTTTGACCATCGACCCGTTTCGCCTCGCGCGGCCCAAGACGATTACGTTTCGGGTCAAAAGTATTACCTGATGCGCGATATCTTGCCTTACGAATCTTTTTCGAAACAAAACGAACAGGACATCCTGACCGACGACCGTAACGATACCGCCGAATATACGACCACCGATGGGCGTGGCTTTGAGGCGAATGGTTCGTGGCATTCCGAGGGCGTCGTACTACAAACCGGAACGTATGCGTCTTTAGGAGGTGGTGGCGCTTCGATCGCCATGGGCGCGATGTTTGTCGGATTCGTTTTGCTGGTGCCCATGGGTATGAGCGATGTGAACTGCGCTTCCTTGGCCGCCTTCAACCTCCGCGATAAATTTAGCACCCTGTCCTTCAAAGTCGCCCCGACGCAAGACGGAGGCAAGATGGAGAAGCTCTCCGTCGTTACGCCCGATGGCGTCCTTGCCGAATACGATCTCGATCCGATGGGCGAAACGACATGCACGCTCTCCGTGGATGGCGTATCCGAGTTCATGTTCTTCCTCTCCTTCACCGACAGCGGTTCCGTGCCCTTTGGGTTCTACGACATGGAACTCACGGCAAAATAAGGGACTTCTGATTGAAAAAACCAAGTTCTGCGCGATTAGGAACGCATTGCTTGGTTTTTTGTTTTCATTGCGTGCGTGCGAATTTGCTTTGCTTTTCTTATCCAAAGCGGTTAGATTGACGTTATAAGCCTTTCACGGAGGAATAAATATGAGAGCAAACTGGAAAGTGTTGTCGCTCCCGTTTCTTCTCGTCCTGGCATTAGGTGCCTGTGGCGAGGGGACGAGTTCGTCTCAGCAGACGAGCAGTGGTCAGGCGACCACGAGTCAAACTAGCGGCGGTGGAACC
>Ga0310690_10011844_pt1 | contig 10748 bp, 8 predicted proteins | sample AusTroGonzalo_MG_2_FD_207661 | JGI IMG/M metagenome (GOLD analysis project Ga0310690, IMG submission 207661) | Bovine rumen microbial communities from tropical cattle in Woodstock, Queensland, Australia - Gonzalo_04 (v2) (version 2) | ecosystem: Host-associated > Mammals > Digestive system >...
CGCAGAAGATGAATATCCGGTTCCATCACGTAAAATTCACCGGTTGATACGTCCGTATAGGCAATTCCGGCTTTTTTTCCGTCAAGATAAACGGACATCAGAAAATTGTTCGCTTTATCCTGAAGCATGGTCGGATCGGTCACAGTACCGGCAGTGATCACCCGGACAACGTCTCTTTCCACCAATCCCCTGGCCAGCGCGGGATCCTCCATCTGCTCGCATATGGCGACTTTGTACCCTTTGGAGATCAGCTTCTCTATATATGTATTTACAGAGTGATAGGGAACGCCGCACATCGGCGCCCGTTCTTCCAGGCCGCAGTCTTTTCCTGTCAACGTCAGTTCAAGCTCCCTTGAGGCGGTTTTGGCGTCATCAAAGAAGAGCTCGTAGAAGTCTCCCAGCCGGAACAGCAGCAGGCAGTCCGGATACATATCGTGAATCCGCAGATACTGCTGCATCATTGGTGATAGTGCCATTCTTTATCCTTTCTCAGCGGCATCCGCTGCATCCGCCGCAGTTTCCGCTGCAGCGCGCTGTGCCGCTTTCCTCCTCTGTTTCTCCCGTTATGATCAGCCTCAGAATCTTATTCACGTTGTCCATCATTGTCTGGAAGTCTTTCCGCCTGTCCTTCAGATCCTGTATCATTTCGTTCTCATTCATCCGTTTTTCCGCTTCTTCCATTTCACGGCTGGCTTCGGCCAGTTCTTCCGGATCCATATTGGCGGAAGAAAGGATGTTTTCCACCCGCTGCCTCTTTTCCATCATATCTCCGAGCGCCCGGGCCGCGCCGGGGTCCCGGCTGACTTCCGCTTCCTTTTCCTTCATTTTCTGATAGATTTCACTGTCCAGAATCGCCTCTGCCAGTTCCTGTGCTTTCTGCATAACTGTTCTCATATTCTTTCCCTCTTCATATCCTTTCGCCGGTCAGCGTATTATTCTTCAGGTTTGTGATCCTGCATTTCAGAATCTGCCCGATATCATTCTCTGTTCCGGGCACCGTTACGGATACCGCGTGTTTTCCTTTTCCTGAAACTTCTTCACTGCTTCTGCGGCTCAGCCCTTCCACCAGGATTTCTTCTTCCTGCCCGATGAAGCGCTTCAGCGTTTCCCGCTGCAGATTCTCCTGCAGCGAAATCAGCCTCTGTATTCTTTCGGATGACACTTCTTCCGGAACCAGTTCCTTCATCTGCGCCGCCCTTGTTCCCGTTCTCGGGCTGTAGATAAACGTAAAAGCGCTGTCAAACCGTACTTCATTCACCAGGCTCATCGTATCCTGAAACTGTGCTTCCGTTTCTCCCGGAAAGCTGACAATAATGTCTGTACTCAGCCCGATTCCGGGAACAGCTTCCCGCAGCCTGTGTACCCGATCCAGGTATTCTTCCCGTGTATAATGCCGGTTCATCTTTTTCAGGATTTCATTGTTTCCGCTCTGTACCGGAAGGTGAAACTGGGGCAGGATATGTTTCCCTGTTGCCATCACGTCAATCAGATCCATGCTCAGGTCCTTGGGATGGCTTGTCATAAAGCGTATCCGCGGTATGCCGATACCGTCCAGCTTCTTCAGCAGTCCGGCAAAGGTGGGGCTGCCCGGCAGGCCTTTTCCGTAGCTGTTTACATTCTGCCCCAGCAGCATGATCTCCTTAACTCCCGACTTTGCCAGGCATTCCGCTTCTTTCAGGATTCTGTCAGGTTCCCTGCTTCTCTCCCGTCCGCGAACATAGGGAACAATACAGTAGCTGCAAAAATTATCACAGCCGTACATAACCGTCAGATAAGCCGCGTCTTGCCTGAGCCTTCGGATCGGCAGATCCTCGGCAATCACGTCTTTCCCATCTACGCTGACCAGCTGCCGTCCGCTGTTCAGCGTTTCATAGATCATCTCCGGCATTTTATGCAGGTTGGCTGTGCCAAAGGCCAGATTAACGAATTTATACTGTTTCAGAATCATCTCTGCCATTCCGGGTTCCTGTATCATGCATCCGCAAACGGCAATCAGCATTTCAGGCTTTTGTTTCCTGACTTCCTTCAGCCATGTTACATTGCCAAGAGCCCGCCGTTCTGCGTTCTCCCGTACGCAGCAGGTGTTAAAAATCACAAAGTCCGCATCCTCCCTTTTCCCGGAGTGAGTCATTCCCATTTTTTCAAGCATGCCCGCGATTTTTTCCGAATCATGGGCGTTCATCTGGCATCCGTAAGTGACCACATGGTAGCTTCGGGGCCTGTGGGGTAATTCCCTGACCATAGCGGCAAACTCTTCCTGCCGCTCCATCTCTTCTTCAGAAACAAGTATTTCCCGTCTGTCCATCCGTATACTCCTTATTCCATTTCTCTCCCGGTCCGTTTTCTGGTCATCTCCATGAGCCCCAGCTTCGTCCATCCATGAATCACCGTCTTGATCCTGTCATTTTTAAAGCATTCTGTAAGCTTACCGCAAACCAGACTTCGGTCTGTTTCGTTTTCCATATCAATAAAATCAATCACGATAATGCCACTCAGGTTCCGCAGCCTGACCTGCCTCGCGATTGCGGCGCAGGCTTCCAGATTGGTTTCCGTGACGATGCGTTCCTTTTCTCCTTTGCCGGCGGAGGCTGTGTTCACATCAATCACAGTCATTGCCTCACACCGATCGATTACGATATTCCCGCCGCCCGGCAGCTGAAGTTTCCGCTCTCCCGCTTCCTTCAGCTGCCTTTTGATCTCACGCTCCATATCATCGGTTGCCGCCGTGATCTCATATCCGCCCGACGAATAGTCGTCCCGGATCCGTTCAGCGTTATCGTTGCTCCATAGTATGCGCCCGGCAGTTCCGCTTTCTTTCGCCCTTTCCCTGACCTTTTGCCAAAGTGCCCACAGTTTCTCCGCTTCCTGCCGGATTTCGCCTTCTTCCGCATCTGACGCGGCATTGCGCATCACCAGACCGTATCTGCCTGCCGCGATCTTCGTTCCTGTTTCCTTCATTTCCTCACGCCGTTTCAGGTCCTGTATCCTGCCGCTCACACCGATATAACGGTTCATGGGCATCAGCATTACCAGCCTGCCGGGCAGCGTGATATCCCTTGTCAGATACGCGCCTTTTTCACCCGTTTCTTCTTTCTTAATCTGCAGAATGGTCATTTCTCCTGACCGTACCGGTTCCGCACGGAAACTTCCGCCGTTTTCCTCCAGCGGAAGAAATCCGCTCTTTTTTCGGCCGATATCGACAAAAGCGCATTTCATTCCGGGCATCAGCCTTCCGATCCGTCCGGTAAGTATGCAGCCATTCTGACCGGCAAAGTCAAACGGGATATATTCAACCAGGATCCCGTCTTCCATCACCGCGCAGTAGCCGTTCCCGTTCACGATCGTTCTTTTCATTTTCACAGTTTCTCCAGCGGTGTCAGTTCGCCTTCCGCACTGAGGCCGTAAAGCCCTGTTCGGGTTATCAGCATACGTATCTCCCCGCCGATTCCGGCTTCCCGGCCCAATGCTTCCATCAGCATGCCGGGCTTGCACGCTTCCTTTTCCGTCAATGTGAGCGTGGCAAATATATGCTGCCCCTCGCCTTTCAGTTCATGGATCAGCGGTTTAATGTCACATTCCTTCAGCGCCGTTTTGGTTTTACGCATCGCCGGGATGTTTTCTTTCCCCATCATCGCAGGAATAGCGGCGATCAGCTTCTCCGCCTGTTCCGCGTCCCGGATCAGCAGGTCGTATTTGGCGGCCCTCAGGGTGGCCATCAGGGACGGATGCTTCTGGTCCACCGCGCGGGCTTCGCTCAGCTGCATCTCCGGAGGCATCGCCTTATTCATCCTGGTGAGGAACTCTTCTTCACTGACTTCCTCCGCCATCGTTACGTCCATTATTTCGCGTTTTCCGCATGCTCCGGTGGACAGGGCGCTCGCGAAGGTAATCAGAATATGCGGATTGAATCCGTTGGAGTAGGCCACGGGCAATCCGCTTCTCCGCAGGCCGCGCTGTACGCTTCGCTGTATATCCAGGTGGCCGATATGCCGGATTCTTTCCCCCTTTTCAAACACCGCTACCATTCGCATACGCGCATACTCCCTTCCAGCGCTGCAGTCCGCATCCGTTGCATCCTTTACGGCAGTCCTTCGTTGTTTCGGCTTTTTCACTTTTTTCCTTTTCGCGCCACAGAAAAGCTTTCGTCACGCCGCTGTCGATATGATCCCAGGGCAGGATTTCTTCTTTCTTTCTCTCCCTGTACGCGTAGAAGGCCGGATCCAGCCCGCATTCCCTGAACGCTTCCATCCACAGGTCATACCGGAAAGTTTCATTCCATCCGTCCAGTATGCACCCCTTCTCCCAGGCTTTTTTCAGCACAGCCCCCAGCCTCCGGTCGCCGCGGGCAAAGCAGGCTTCCAGAAAGCTGACGTACGGCTCATGCCAGTGGAAAGTCACGCCTTTGATATTCAGCACCTGTTTCAGATGCTCCTGCTTCGCAATGATCGTTTCCAGCGTGTCCTGGGCGGCCCACTGGAAGGGCGTGAACGGCTTGGGCACAAAAACGCTGACGCTCACCGTCACCCGCAGCCCTTTGGCCCGTTGCGTTTTCGGGACATTGAAATACTCCCCGATCACTTTTCCCGCAAGATCGGCTATCCCGTCAAGATCTTCTTCAGTTTCAGTCGGCAGGCCAGACATGAAATACAGCTTCACGCTGCTCCATCCGCCTTCAAAGGCATCCCGGACCTTCTCCAGCAGATCCTTTTCAGTCACGCCCTTGTTGATTACATCACGCATACGCTGCGTACCGGCCTCCGGAGCAAAGGTCAGGCTGGTTTTTTTTACCTGCTGGGTTTCCTCAAGGCTTTCTTTCAGTACGCTGTCAATTCTCAGGCTCGGCAGAGAAATGGACACCCGTTTGTCCTTCATTCGTGTCATCAGTTCCCGGATCAGTTCGGGCAGACAGCTGTAGTCGCCGCTGCTCAGGCTGCTCAGACTGATTTCCTCATACCCCGTGGAACTTTGCAGTTTTTCCGCAAGCTCTGTCAGTTTCTCCAGGCTTCTTTCCCTCACCGGCCTGTACAGAATGCCGGCCTGGCAGAATCTGCAGCCCCTTGTGCAGCCCCGCATAATCTCCAGCATAATCCTGTCAAAGATCACTTCCGTATAGGGAACCGGGAACTCCTCCGGATAGTATGTATTGTTTAGGTCAGTTACCACTCTCTTTTTTACCGTATCCCCCGCTTCGGGGCAATTCGGCTTCACGGAGGCCACTGTTCCGTCCTCATGATACGCCACGTCGTACAGGGACGGCACATAAACGCCTTCCAGTTTTGCCAGATTCTTCAGGCATTCCAGCCTGCTCAGCCCTTTTTCCTTCCGTTCCAGGATAACCCGGTTCAGTTCGGTCATTACATCTTCGCCGTCGCCGATCATAAACGCGTCGATAAAATCCGCCAGCGGTTCGGGATTGAAGGCGCACGGACCTCCGGCCACCACGATGGGATCATTTTCTCCCCGGTTTTTTCCTTCAACCGGAACGCCGCCCATTTTCATCATCGCGAGAATGTTGCTGAAGCTCATCTCGTACTGGAGTGTAAAGCCGATTACGTCAAATTCATTCAGCGGATGCCGGCTTTCCATTGACAGGAGAGGGAGCTGTTCCTCCTCCATCAGGGATATCATATCCGTCCATGGCATGAAAAACCGCTCACACAGGCTCCAGCTTTCCCTGTTGATAAGTCCGTACAGAATCTTCAGCCCCAGATGGCTCATACCCACTTCATAAGTATCCGGAAAGCAGAAGCCGAAGCGAAGCGGGCACGCGTCCCATTGCTTCACGGTCGTATTCATCTCCCCGCCGGTATACCGCGGGGCTTTCTGCACTTTTTCCAGAGCTTTCTCAAACTTGCCGTTCAGATCCATTCCCTGTTCCTTCTTTTCTGTTTACTGTTCCTTCCATTGCAGCGCAGGTGTCCAGTACCTCTGCTGGTAGTAATCAGTAAAGCAATAGGTTACCTTGCATTCCCTGTCGATGGGCCTGTTGACGATTTCACACTCTGTTCCCAGCGTAAAGGGATCACCCAGTTTGTAGCTGTCGCGGTAATTCCCGTCATAATCATAATAATCGCAGATAAACTGGATCTGATCCCCTTCTCCGATGGCAATCATCAGTTTCCCCTGCGTATCGGATTCCCTGTCGGCGTATACATACTGTGCGCCCGCGATCATCGCTTCCTCGCCGTTGACAAAATCGATCATCAGGTTCACCCGTGTACCGTTCAGTATGGCCGGAGCGTATCCATACATCACGAATTCATCATTGTCATATTCCACCGTATTCAGATAGTAGTAAGGCATAATGTGCCCGTTCAGGGCTAACCATGTTCCGTCAAAATCATCTTTCAGCGCGTTGCCTTCCGTTTCAAACTGCGCGTCGCATCCGAGATCTATAAATCCGCTTCCGTCGTCAACGAATACGTTTTTCACCAGGCTTTCCGTCATCGCCCAGTCACTGGCTGACAGGTTAATCCGCCCGTTGTCCCAGGTGAGTGCCGCCGCGTCAAAATGGTTTTCTAAGATATATTCCGCCGCGTTCTCCGCAGTCATGCTTCTGCCCATAAACAGGTCGAGAATGCTGCCCGTGGAACCGCTGCCGCTCCCCCCGCTTCCGTACAGGCCGCCCAGCAATTCCTCCAATCCGCCCGCCGAATAAGAGGTATTATACCCGCCGCCTGTGCCGAGCAGGCTTCCAAGCAAACCGGAGGAAGCATTCTGGTTTGAACCGTATCCTGTGACGGGGGTACCGGCACTGACCTGGCCGCTGACTTCCAGGCTCGCAAACTCCTGTATGCATCGGGTGTATTCTTCTTCCATACCGATGGCCTGATAGGTGGACACCATCTGGCTTACCTTGTTTGCACGCTTATAAGGGAAATAAATACTCAGTCCGTACGCGTGGCTGATTCCTCCGCCCGTCCTGTTGTATTTCACAGAGCTCTGCAACGCGTCGGCCAGGGATCCGCTCTCCGCCGTACCCATATTCTTCGCGAAGTCCACAAGGTCGATCTGATCGATCTTGGATTGCTGCGCAAACTCCCGTGTTTTGCTTCGGGCTGTGGATATTTTTTTGTATTCCTTGTTCTGAATCAGGCCGTTCGTTTCAACGCTGAATTCTTTCAGTTCGCCCGGGATCGTCGCCTGCAGTTCCGCAAGGTCAACAACGCTCAGGGTCGTTCCCTGCCCGCGGCACTGCCTTTCACAGACCGTTACAAAGTCGTCCGCGATCATCTTGCCAATCTGGATTGTCGGCATACTGGTGTTATCGCTCAGCTTTGTCAGCCAGTTGGTATAGTACCATCCCACACCGGGTTCTGTTTCCTCGCTTGCGATCATGTAGTCGGCGTACTGGCTGAGCATCAGGCCGTTCTCAACAGTAGCCATCAGGCATGCGTCAAAGCCGATGAAGTCGAATTTTACATCCGCTTTCTTCAGCGCGCTGTTAATCCCGGCCAGTGTCATCGACTGGTTATGGCCGACTTTTTCATCATAGCCATATCCGCTGACAGAGCCGCCGCCGTGATCCCAGAAGATCAGGCACATACGGTTCGCCGGGAAATTTTTTGTACCGTATTCGACAAAAGATACAAGCGTATCCGGATTCACCATGCTCCGGTTTCCCGCGTCTTTTTCGAGGCATTCAAATTTTCCGTTGCTTATCCGGTAGATCTGGTTTGTCTGTGAGGAAATAACGTTGTTACGCCATCGGCTGCATCCGCCGGTATAGATAATCAGGTTGACGTTCTTTCCGATTGTGGCGTTTGCCATTTCCTTCAGGTCGGACGTGGCCATCCCCTGCTGGCTCTCCAGATCAGTTCCGCACATATACACAAGGATGGTGATCTCATCCTTATTGTTTCCCCGGATCGTTGTGTATTTGTTCCTCGCCTTTTTTGAAACGCTCTCATCCGGCTTGCCAGCCGTGTTTTCCGCCGTGGAAGGATAACTGGCCTGTGTGCTCTGCGTCGCCAGAAGGCTTTCAAGCGCTCCCGTTCCGGAAGAAGCAGAGGAACTGATTCCTCCGAGCAGGCTGCTCAGATCATATGCGGATGTACCGCTTGAACCCATGAAAGAACTCAGCAGATTTGAGATATCCAGCCCGTTCCCGCCGGATGAAGACGTATTGCTGTCGTTGCCGTCGGATTGCGTTACCGTATTCAGTACGCTTTCAACGCCGCCGTTATCGTTTCCGCCGCCGAAAAGGCCGCTCAGTTTTCCGCCGCCCAGCAGCACAACCAGCGCAATGACAATCAGAATCAGTTTCCCGCCGCCACCGCCGGAACCGGAACCCGTAGCCCGCTGGCCTCCGCCGTAACCCGAACCTGAAGCCCGCTGTCCTCCGCCGGTGCCGCTCTGCTTAACAGCGCTGTTATACTGCTTCTGTCCTGAAGAAGCCTGATTCTGCGCCGGCCTTGCGCCATGGCCATAAAGGATGCCTGTCTCCCGCTGTCCCTGCTGCGATCCGCTCTGTCCAAAGGAAGCGGGTCCGGCGCCTTGCGGCCGGTTCTGTCCGAAGGGGCCGGAATTGCCAGGCTGCGGCCTGCTTTGCCCGAACGGACCGGAATTTCCGCTTTGCGGACCGAGCTGGCCGGAAGAATTGAAACTGCCGCTCTGCGGCCTGCTCTGCCCGAACGGGCTGGAATTTACGCTTTGCTGCCTCGGCGCTCCGGCAGAATTCGCAGCCTGTCCGGCCGCCTGCTGTTTACGATCCTCATAGTTCCCGGCGTTATTCACCGGACCCGTACCGAGGCCTTCGCCCTTTTTTTCGACTCCTCCGCCTTCGTTGACTACCTTCTTGACCCTGGATCTCGGTTTTTTCTGCTCGTCCATGTTCACCGCTCCTTTTCACAAATGCTCCTGATTCCGATTAGTATATGCTGAATTGTCACATTCATTCCGTGTTTTCCGCCTCTGTCTCCGGCAAAGGCATCGGCGGAAGTCCTTCCAGGCTTTCCAGCCCGAAGTGGCTCAGGAACTCATCCGTCGTGCAGAACAGGATCGGCCTGCCGATTGTATCCTTTCTCCCCGCTTCTCGGATCATTCCTTTGTTGATCAGGCTCTGCAGGCTGTAATCACACTTTACCCCGCGGATCTGCTCCACTTCCGCACGGGTCACAGGCTGCCTGTACGCCACAACAGCCAGGGTTTCCATTGCGGCCTGGCTCAGGCTTTGCTGCTGTACCGGCTGCAGCATCCGCACCACATCGCCCGCGTACAGCGGCCTGGTGGCCAACTGGACCTTGTCTCCGAACCGTTTCAGAAGGAATCCGCGCTGTTCGTAGTCGTATTTGTCTTTGAGCCTGCCCAGCGCTTCCCTGATTTCGCTTTCCCCGATCCGCAGCGCTTTGGCAAGTTCTTTTACAGCAACCGCTTCCCCCGCAACAAAAAGGATCGCTTCTATCCGGCCCTCCAGCGTTCCTTCCTCATTGCTCAAGTCTTCCTGCCTCCTCCATGCTTATTTCCGCAAGATCCTTCTGGACCGTTTTCTGTTTCGCCCTTCCCGCTATCAGTTCGATCCCGCCGTAAACCTTATCCTGCTTCACATGCATCTGCCCCAGCTTGAGCAGTTCCAGCACCGCCAGGAAATAGGTCACGACTTCCTCCCTCGTCGGGGCTTTCGAAAAAGCGTCTTCAAACCGGATCCGTTTCTTTTTCCGTATCGCCGTTATCAGATCCAGCATGCATTCCTGCACCGTATGGCTGTCCCTGTGGATGTTCCTCGGCGCATAATGGTTGCTCTCCGGATCGTCGTCCAGCCTCGGCCTTCTCTGCCAGATCCTCAGGAATGCCTCCTGCAGCCCTTCCAGCGTCAGTCCGGTCAGTTCGACCTCCTTCGGCGGCAGCGGATATTCCTCCGGCAGTTTGGTAAAAAGCCTTTTCGCCGCTTCCTCAAATTCCTTCATGCTGTCGGCTGTTTCCCGGAACCGCTTGTATTCCTCCAGCCTCCGGATCAGTTCCGTTTCCGGGTCAGCCTCATCCTCCGCCCTGGGCGGCCTCGGGAGCATAGCACGGCTCTTGATTTCAATCAGTGTGGCGGCCATCACCAGAAAATCGCTTGCTTCGTCCATATCCAGGTCCGGCGCGTTCCTTACAATTTCGAGATACTGGTCCGTAATCTCGCTGACAAAGATATCCCGTATATCAATCTGCGCCTTTCCGATCAGCGTCAGCAGCAGATCCAGCGGCCCGTCGAAGTCCTTCAGCTTAAATGCCCGGTTAATCAATGCATTTTCTCCTCAGATGATCAGGGAAATCACGGATGTGAGCCCACCCATAATCGCACTGTTTACCGTCGTCAGAAGGCCTGTCAGCAAACCGCTCATACACACAATCAGGAATCCGATCTGGATATACTGGATAATCTGAGGGGTCAGGGCAAGCCTTCCTTTAAAGACGAACTGGTCCAGCACCCGATATCCGTCCAGCGGCGGAACCGGCAGCAGATTGAAAACGGCCAGGCCCAGATTCATCTGGGAAAGCATCAGGAACAGCCTCTGCACATACATCAGCCACGGCGTCTGCGCGTATGTGCTGAAGTAGGAAAACTGTCCCGAATAAACAGCGGAAGCAAAACTGCTGTCATAAATGTTAATCAGCAGGCTCTTTTCTTTTGTCTCCGCAAGATAGGACAACAGGTCCTTTTCCCATATGAACTTTGCCAGAACGGCACTGATAATCAGGCTCATCAGGCACAGCAGCAGATTGGTCACAATACCCGCGATTGAAACGAGAATGTAGTCCCGCCG
>Ga0310690_10011845_pt1 | contig 10747 bp, 17 predicted proteins | sample AusTroGonzalo_MG_2_FD_207661 | JGI IMG/M metagenome (GOLD analysis project Ga0310690, IMG submission 207661) | Bovine rumen microbial communities from tropical cattle in Woodstock, Queensland, Australia - Gonzalo_04 (v2) (version 2) | ecosystem: Host-associated > Mammals > Digestive system >...
GTCTCGCTGGTGCCCTGCTCGATGCTCAGGGAGTAATTGTCGATATATCCGATCCTATCGGATCCGAGATGTACGTACCCGTCCTTTCCTGCCAATACGCTCATGTTGCCTCCTAGTCTGCCAGGTACTGCTTCTTGTTCTCCGGCTTGTTCTCCGTGAGCTTTCCGCCGCAGTACGGGCACTTGGTTATATTTGTCTCGAACAGCCTGCCGCACTTCATGCAGCGCATGGGCTTGGCCTGGCTGGGTTTTTCTTTAGTTGCCATATACGAACCCTCCGACGTCCACCTCGCAGGTGAACTTGATGCCGGCCGTGTAGATGTCATTCGTCCAGCCGGGTCTGATCTGCGCGCCGTTGGTCACCTGCAGGCATGCGCCTCCGAGCGACCAATCCGAGCGTATCGCGTCTTCGAGTATGTCCTGCCAGATGCGTCCGGTGGCCTCCAGGCTCACCGGATCTCCTCCGGTGATTCCGACATACACGAGGACGTCATACCTCGCGGTGAAGGCGTCCACGATCGTCCTGCCGTCTACGATGACAAGACATCCGGGATAGTGTGTGAGGCCGGAAGCCACGCCTGCATAGCCGTCCTGCCACAGCACGATGTCATCTATATGCTGCTCCGCGGCCTTGGCTGTGAAAAAGCCCTTCAGGTATGTCTGCAGTGCGCTGATGAAAACGCTCTCGCGATCTCTCATTTTCCGCCTCCGTTCAGGGCCCACTGGAAGCCCGAATCAATGTTTTTAAGTACGTCACGCTCTACTCTCTCGCCCGCCGTGAACGAGGCGAAAGACGGACGCATGAACTCGTGCCCGAACTGCTGGTACGCGGGCTTCGCCCATCTTCCGTGGAAGTTGAGGTTGCCCTTTACTCCGACACCGGGACGCACGCTGTAGTAGACTCCATCCGTCTCGAGCTTGCGTTTTCTCCGGGTGGGCACGTAAGGTTTCAGGCTGTTGAACGTCTCGTCGGTCACCCGGTTGATCGCCTGCCCGGAGATCCAGAACATCTTCACGAACTCCGCGAACTCGTTGGAATCGTGGTTGAGCGTGTAGTTGATCCAGATCGGGAGGTACTTTTCGGACACTCCCATGCTCTTGGCCAGCCTCTCCAGCCGGAGGATCGTGCTCTCGTCTACTACTACCAGCCGGTCGCTCACAGCATGAACCCTCTCTTGAACTTGTTCAGCGCGGTCTTGACCGCATCCGGCAGCATCTTCTGGTCCAGCTGCTCCGTGCCGCCTTCGGTGGATCTGTTGATCACTCCGACCAGCTTGGAGCTCTCCAGCTTGGACATCTGCTGCACGGTCATGGCGACCGCCTGCTTGAACAGCTCGGTCTCGGTAAACGAGCAGACGTAGACCACTTTGACGTTGTCTACGCCTGCGGAAGTGCCGGACATGATCACGAGCATGGCCGCCCTCTGGTCGAGGCGCCAGGCGCTGCCGTCAAGCTGCGTCCCGTTGACCTCGACCGAAGTGACGGATGACACCGGGCCGTGCGTCAGGGCGAAGGATCTCACGCCGCCGTTGAAATACTCGGTGACGTTTCCGGTCTCGATCCCGCACTCCTGCAGACACATGTCCTCCGCCGCATCCAGCAGCGCCTGGTAGAATGTGTCCAGAGTAGACGGAAAGCTGATCTGTCCTCTTACCTTCAGCTCTGCCAATGTCATAACGCTCATTTTTTTATCCCTCCGTGAACTCGACCTCCTGCTCTGCAGTGTCGCTGTCCACATAGCCCTTAAGTTTTGCGTAAGCCTGAACGGTAACGGTTTCAGTGATTGCAACCGCTGCTGTGTACTTACTCCAGGAGCCGCCTGATCCAAACCTGTAATAGAGATCAGCGTTCACTCCTTCGTCGTTGCCGGCGATCGTGAAGCTGTTTTCTCCCGGTGTGATGGTCGGTGCGGTCAGCTTGGCCACCGTGACCTCCTGCGTCGTCACCGAGCCCTTGCTGGTTCCGACGAAGGATGCCACTTTAAAGGTGGTGGTTCCGGCAGTATTCAGGGTCACTCCGGCGCTGGGCCATTCGCTATCTGTACTTACCGGATCCGTGCCGGTGGTCGTATAACGCATCGTGGCGCCGATGGCCTGCTCGTTATTGACCGCCGTTACCTTCTTGCCGCCCGTCACATCCGTCACTGTTACGGTCGGTGCGGCACTCAAAAATCCGTCTTGAGGGCGACGAAGGCATCCAGCAGTGCCGGCTTGCCGTCGACTCTCATGTCGGAAACGATGCCGACCTGGCGGTTGGCAGCGTAGGTCTCATTCAGGATCTGAGACTCGATGTCCTGCCTGATACCGACATGGTAGTAGGCGAGGTTGGCAGCGAGGACGGGGTAGTTGCCGTCGGTTCCCATTGCCTGCATCTGCGAGCAGATGATGACCGGCATGCCCCAGATGGACTCGAGCGGTCTGTTCTGGTCGAAGATGTACTGGCTGTTGTCCTTGAACTCGTGGATGTAGTCAGCTGTTCCCTGCTGCATGATCAGCACGCCGCCGTTGCGGTACTCGCCGAGCTTGGCCAGGACCTTCTTGAGGTTTGCCCATGTGAAGTTTCCGGAAGCTGTGGAGTCGGTGATGATATGCGGGGTCTCGGACTCGGCTGCGAGGGCTGTGATGATACCGGTGATGTGGCTGTATGTGGAGCCGGTTCCGGCGAGGATCTCAGCGTCGAGCTTCTTTGCGAATCCCTTGCCGAGTGCTGTGATGACCCAGTCGATGAAGTCGACGGCGGGATCGCGCACGACTTCCTTGCTGAGCTTCACCAGGGCGGCGAGGTTGTAGGCGCTCAGTGTGACCGGTGTGAGAGCCGGTGTGGTCTCTGTGACAGATCCGGCCTCGGCAACATAAGCGACGGATGCCTCTGTGCCTTCGACTGCGAAGGTGTAGGTGCCGCTGATCAGGTGCTTTGTGGTGCGGTTGTAGAGTCTGCCGTAGTCGTTGAGCTTCTCGACGATCAGGCGGGAGATCTCTGCCGGGATCAGTGAGGTGTAGGTGTCACCGACAGCAATGGCCTCTGTGACCTTCTTGGCCCACTCGCGGCTTTCCTTGGTGTACTTCTGGCCCTTTTCCTCGTCGACGACGACTGTCTTGCCGCTGTTCTTGAGCTCCTGGGCCTCGATGGCTGCGATCTGCTCGTCGAGCTTGGCAAGCTGCTCAGAGAGGTTGTCGTATGCCTTGACGTCCTCGTCGTTGGCTGTCTCCATGAACTTGGCGAAGGATTCCTCGACCTTCTTGGACAGCTGCTCTCTCATCTTGATAAGCATTTCTTTCTTCATTTTGTTTTTCTCCTTTGAAGGTTTTTTCTGAAACGATCAATCGCCCTCTGCTTCGCCTCTGCCACTGCAGGATCTTCCGGTTCGCCCATCGGCTCTCCTTCCGGCTGTTCTTCCGGCTCCGGATCGCGTTTCTCTGTTTTCGGTTCCGCGTATACGAGCCCCGCGGGCTGGGCCACGAAATCCAGGTACCTGACGACCTCGTAGTCATCCTGCACGATTCCGCTTGCATCTATGCTGCCGTATCCGACCGAAGACACTCCGATCGGCAGTCCGGCCTTGTAGAGCTCCCGGATGTTGCGCACGCTTGCGCTGTCCTTCTGGCTCTCCAGGAAGTGGATGTCCACCACCAGGGTGTCGCCCTCAATCCTGGGGTTGTCGCAGTATGCGACGGCCGGAGCGAAGTCGTGCCCGGTCTGGAAGTCGGCGTCGTGTCCGTCGTAGGCCATTGTCTTGTAGCCGTCACGTACCACGCGCTCGGCCAGCGTCCTGGTATAGACGCGGCCGTTCAGGTTGACCTTGTCCAGCCTCCAGACCTCTGCGGTCCAGACGTCGGATGCCGGGTCGCCCTGGGCTTCTTTCATCTCCTGGACCACTTTCAGGATCCCGGTCTCTATCAAAAGGTTCTCTTTGTCTCTTGGCATATCACTCTCCCGGTGCGACATGGCACCTGCAAAAGGTATGGAACGGCGGATGCCGGTAGTTCTTGTCTATGCGGCGCACGCTTCCGGTACCGTCCGGCATGTCCTCGCCCTTGTTCAGCACGTAGCCGTTGACGCTGGCGACCTTGCCGTCCAGTGTCTCGCAGAACGTGCAGCAGTCCGGATCCGAGACGATGTGATACACCGTCAGGCCCAGGGCCGTGAACATGAAGAGGCTCAGCGCGTTGCTGGAGCGGTGCACCTCTTCGGTGCTCTCGTTGAACGGCAGGCTGGAGCGCAGCTTGTCGGCCTCCTCCTCGAAGTCCTCCTCGGTCTGCACCTTCTCCATGCGCTTGTAGATCGTGCCGGAGAGCCTTCCGGTCAGGCCGTCGACGTAAGTGTTGATGAAGGCGTCGATGGAATCATCGCTCACCACGCCTCCGGTGGCGACCTGCTTGGTGATCACCGGGCGGAGCTTCTCGGCCACGCCGCGGTAGATGTCGAAGTATGCGCCGTGATGCTCGGATCCGATGACGTCCAGCTCCTGGGAGAAAATCTCCAGGGCCGTCTGCGGTCCCATGCCTGCGTCCAGGTGGGCCTTGAACTTATCCAGGGCCTGGCGCAGCTGTCTGGAGATCTCGAGCTCCAGCTTCTTGCGGGCCGTCAGTGCCTGCTTGGTGGCTTCCTCGACGAACAGCCGGTCGCGCTCCTTCTTCGAGAGGATCTTCTTCTCCTCTACCTTCGGCTGCTCCTGAGCCTTCTCCTCCGGAGCGCTCCAGGGATTATATCCGCCGGTTGAGGGCTCGCCGGAGATGATCTTGTCGACCGTGCTCATGGCGCTCTGCATGAAGAACACGTCGCCGTCCTTTCCCAGGTTCGGCAGGTTCTCCTTGGCGCGGATCTCGTTGCGGTTCATCCAGCCGTTGTTCAGTGCTGCGTTGTAGTAGGAGATCTTGGCTGCGCTGTTGCCCTGCAGCAGTCCCTCGCGGTTGAACTCCACGTAGTCGGATCCGGTGCACAGTGCGTCCGTGAGCGCCTCCTCCCAGGCCCTCAGCCGGGGATTGAGGCAGTAGGTGAGGAAGTAGATGTTCTGGTCTTCCAGGTTGTTGTAGGCGCCCTCGGTGAGGCCCACGAAGAAGCCGGGCACTCCGAAGCGCGAGGCGACCTGCCTGGCGGACCACTTCTGTGCCTCCACCAGCTTGGAGATGTCCGCGCTGTTGACCTGGATCGGCGTAACCTCGACGCGGTTGTCGATGACTATGTTCCTGAATCCGTTGGTCGTATCGAATCCGGCCTTGATCTGGGCCTTCTGCTCCGGTGTGAGGTTGCTCGGCACCTTGATCAGGTTGCCGATGACCGATGCGCCGTCGAAGTATTCCGCCTGCATGCCGCGGCACTTCTCCTCGAACTCGAGGTCGTTGTGCGCGTACTGTGCAGGCGAGAGCACCGACGTCATGCCGGACGGGGTGTTCCGGATCGCCAGGATCTGGTCCTTGGCGTACGTCCTTCCCTCGATGCCGTAGACCAGGTCGCCGTTCTCGTTTATGCGGGCCACCACTGCTCCGGTCGGAACCGGGACCATGTAGGCCGGCACTCCGCGCTGTGTGCGCTCGATGATGGCATACGCCTCGCCGGTCAGCTCGAAATTGAGCGCCATTACGAAGCGGAACTCGTAGCTGGTCATCCAGCGGTTCGGGCTTGCCAGGAGGTTGCGCAGCGGCAGGGATGAGTCCCTGCGGTTGCCGGAACTGTCTTTCGAGTAGGCCGACCAGGGAAGCGTCGCGTAGAGCTTCGCGAGCTGCATGACGCAGGCCCACATGGCGCTGTTACCCAGCTCTCCGAGCCCGCTGGCCGCGTGCCGTCGGTTCCTCAGCAGGAACAGATCGGACGAGGATTCCTTGATTCTCTTTTTAAACAGTCCCATTTTCCCTCCCTCCGCCCTCCACCGAAGGCTAGAAGAACGATATAAGGTCCGAAACGTCGCCCACCGGCTCCGCGTCGTGCTTTATTGCGCAGTCCAGGGCCATGACCGAGGTGATCGTCCCGTCTATCCGGGCCTCGGTCCGCCTCTTGGGTTTTACCAGCTTCACATTGCCGGTCGAGTCCTGCCAGACCTCGGCGCATGACATCATCCACGTCACGCACTCGTTGTCCGCGGCGAAGACGCGGCCCTCGAGGTACGCCCTCTCGAACTGCTGGATGGACGGGCTCATGGTCTTAAGGCCCTGAGAGAACTCGTAGGCCACGTCCGTGAACCACGGCGGCATTATCCTCACGAGCTCCTCGATCTTCCACCGGTCGCAGGCGATGTACTCCAGCCGGTAGCGCATGTAGCACTCGGTCAGGTACTCCTGCACGTACGTGTAGTCGATCACGGCGCCCGGGGTGGCCGTCACCCATCCCGCCTGGATCCATCTGTCGAGCGGGATCCGGCATTGCCGCGCGATTGTGTCCTTCATGTCTTCGGCTATCCAGCAGTGCGTGAGCTGCACATGCCTGCCGTCCTCGAGAGGGAAATCCAGCGTAAATGCCGTAAAGTCCGAATTACTAGACAGATCCAGTCCCCCATAGCATATATTCCCGTCAAGATTTAAGTCCAATTTTCGCCAACCATCAGCCAACGTCGTGCACTTCTGCTCCCAGATCTCCATGTTCATCCACTTGGCCAGGCTGTGGACCCACACGTTCAGGTTCTTGGTGCGGAACACGACCATGTCCGCCGCCGAGCTCTTGGAGTAGTCGTACCGGCCCTGCAGCAGCGCGGTGTCCACGCTGACGCCCAGGTTCGGGTTCGCCTTGGCCCACACCTTCGGGTCGGCCTCGTCGTCGCCGTCGTCTATGGTGTAGATGCAGAAGAAATACCGCTCGATCGACAGATCGCCGCGCAGCACGCGCTCGCCCTTGTCGTGCTCTTCCTTGCACACCCCGTTCAGGTCCGTGCCCGCGGTGGTGATGCGCATGGTCAGCGAGTTCGGGTCCGAGACGTTTCCGGATGTGAAGCTGTTGACCAGCTCGTTGTCCTTGTGCTGATGGTACTCGTCTATGATCGCGCCGTGCGGCAGCTTGCCGTCCTTCGGCGATGCCGTGACGGCCTGGATCCTGCCGCTCTCGTCGTATATGGTCTTGTTGTACTTGCTGTTGGTGATGTTCACCCCGGCGCCCGGAGGCAGCTCGTCCCTGGCGCGGTCGAAGCACTCCTGCGCCTGATCCAGAGACGTGGCCGCGATGTAGCACGGGTTCCCGTTGCGCTCCCCGGTCGCGAAGGCCAGGTAAAGCAGGATCGCGGCCGCCCATGAGCTCTTGCCGTTCTTGCGGGCGATCTCGATGTACGCGTCCATGAAGCGCCGGTTGCCGCGTTTGTCCACCCAGCCGAAGAGGACCATGACGATCCAGCACTGCCAGGACGACAGCTTCAGCGGCTCGCCCTTGCGGTCCCCGCTGGGGAACTTGAGGTTGGCCGCGAACCAGATCAGCGGCCTCGTGCCCATTGTCTCGCTGAAGATCCAGCCTCCGGGCGGGTTTGCCAGGTCGCGCTCCTGGCGTTCTATCATGTCGCGCTCGAGCCTTCCGGCGATCCTCTCGCCGGAGAGCACCGCGTCGCGGTATCTTGCATACTGGTCCACGAAATACTCGTGCAGCTTCTGCCGCATCTGTGCGGATATTTTTCTTTCGGTCATCGTTTCCTCGTGGTGAAGTTGTAGTTCTTGTCGCCCGGCTTGTCGCTCCAGCAGGCGCGGCAGAGCACGTCGTTGCCCCGGTTGAGGCAGATCTGGCAGTCCTTGTCCACCAGCATGCGCCGGATCCTGCCCGGCGCGATCCCCGCGAAGTCGCAGAAAAGCCGGAAGGTGTCCGAGAATAGGAACATCTGCACGTCCTTCCGGAAGTTCGGATCGTCGTAGTCCTCCATAGCGCGGAGGATCACCGCCGAGGCGAGATCCCTGCATCCCTTCGCGTAGTAGTTCATGTCGTCTCCTTGTCAGATCCGAGCAGCCTGACGCTTGTCCGGTCGCCCAGCTCGTCCGTGAACTCGTCCGCGTACCTGGCGGCCTTGAGCATCAGGGCCGAGTTGGACACGATCGTCCGGGCCACGTCGTTGATCATCTTGCTCTTCTCCAGCTGGATCCTCAGATCCTCGCCGGTCAGATCGTCGTCGTTTATCCTCTCCAGCTGCTCAAACAGCAGATTGTTCAGATCCGGCAGATTCGCCCTCATGTTTCTCTTCCTCCCTATTGCGGATTGCGCTATACAGCCGGGCCACCGCCACTCCCGTCCTCGTCACCTCCGGATCAGCGCAGCGCAGCTCCCATCTGTTGATCACGCTGTTCTCGGATCTCGTTATCCTCTCCAGGTTCGCCGGATCCATGTTCCCCGGATCCCCGTCCAGGAATATGATCACGTCGTCGCGCCCCAGCTTCTGCCCGGTCGCCTTCTCGTATATGATCCGGTGCTTGGCCTTCCAGTGATTCGGCTCCCCGGTCTTCACCCACGTGTAGCCCTCGCGCACGATCTCGGTGCCCACCGGGACGTGGTTGTGCGGGCTGTTGCCCTTTTGGTAATACGTGCCGCGCACCCGCGCCAGGGCTTCCGGCGTCCGGCAGATCTCCTCGATCCTCTTGCCCTTCGTCCAGGGCTCGTGTCCCTTGGAGAACCTGGTGCACACTCCGGACGGGATCTTGTGGTTCTTCCGGAAGGCCTGCACCTGGGCCACCGTGTAGGACGTGCCGAACTCGGCGTTCACCAGGGCCGTCATGGTCGCCGCATCGTTGCCCTCGTTGTGCTCCATCACGAACTCGGCCACCTCCCTGGGCCATGTCCGGGAATAGATCGTCCGGCGCACTCCGACGCGGACGCCCAGGGCCTTGTACTTGCTCCGCATGGCCGATACCGTCACCGAGGTGCCGAAGCGCCCGTTGAAGATCCGGACCATGTCCGTCAGGTCCACGCCCTCGCGGTTGTCCCGGATGAAGTCGTCCATCTCCTGCGTGTACCGGAACCTCATGGCCTTTCCTCCTGCAGCGCGGTCACGTTTCCGGCCGTGAACGGCCCCGAGGATCCGCAGACGTACATCTGCCAGGATCCCTCGCGCTTGAGCCGGCGCAGGAATCCGGTGTACTGCCTGCCGCTCTTCAGACGGACGGTCACCCATCTGCCGCGCACGGCCTCAAGTCTTGTCCGCGTCATCTTCGTCCCCGAACATCCGGTCGTACAGACCCGCGCAGCTGCGCACGCCGTCCGTGCTCTTGATCAGGTCCACGATCACCCGGTAGGCGGCCGTGTCCATGTCCACGTTGTGGATGAACGCGTAGATGCGGATCATCTTCTCAAGCCTGCTCATCTTCCGGGGCCTCCATCCTCTCGTCCAGCTCCTCCTCCTCGTCGCGCAGGCGCAGCATCTCGTTGTGCTCGGCCAGAGTGTTCTCGCCCAGGGACCGGGCCAGCTTGTCGTACAGCGGCCAGTCCTTCTTCGGTCTGTGCGCGTAGTGCGCGTCCGTGGCTATATTCCTGAAGATCCGGAAGATCTCCTCCGCCTCGGCCCTCTCTATCCCTATCCATCCGTACATGGTCTCCTCCAAATGCGTGCCGGTCTTTCCCGGCCGTCAGACGTCTTTCCGTCGGCCACTACTTGCAATTTTTATATTTGACCCAAAGATCGAACGGCTCAGTCCTCTTTCACCGCAGGGTTACTTGGAGAGCCGGTATCGCTCATAAACGTTTCCATGCACTTCGCGCAGATGTGCATGTCGTCCAAAAACGGGCGGCGCTTGTTCCAGGCCTTCCAGTAGTTGTCGCTGTCCTTCAGCTCCTTCTTACACTTGTCGCAGAAGATGCGGTTCATGTTGCGTCCTCCTCAAGTGGGCAGGTGCCGTCGTCATATCCGAAGCCGAGGCAATTCATGTAAATAACAAACCTGCCCGCCCAGCAATATCCGGTGGTCATTTCCTTTTCCTTCCACCTTCCTTCTCTCCAATGCCTCGTACCTGCTTCAAACATCGGACATTCGCCACAGCTCTCTGGCATTTTCATGTCTTTAATTCGTACGCTCATCCCTCCTCCTCCATGAACCTGCGCAGATCCTCCTCGGCTTCCGGGCTGTCCTCGCCGCTGCCGCCGCGTGATCCGACGATCTTTATCAGGCGCGAGTACAGCTTTATGCTCTCGCGCTGCTCCTTCTTCGGCAGCTCCGGGTCCCTGGTGTCGGCGTAGAGCTGCGCCATCATCTCGATCAATCCCTTCTCCAAGGGATTGTAGATGCCGTTCTCCGTCAGCTCCTTGACCAGCTGGCGGTAATGGTTCTGTCCGGGCCTTGAAAGCCACTTCGGCGGTGATATTTCCCGGCATTTACTCATGTTTTTTACCTCCTGCGCGTTTTTCCGACCTAACTGCGCGGGTAACTTCGGCCCCCGCGTTTTTCTGCGACCCGCCCCGGGGGTCCAGCCCCAGCCGGATGCGGTCGTTGCGGTACTGCTCCCGCCTTCTTCTGTCCACCGTGCGTCCCTTGCGGTTGTTGCAGCTCACGCACAGCGCCTGGTACTGGCTCTCGTCGTAGTCGAACACTCCGCCGTTGGCCTCCAGCATTACGTCGGCCGGCGTGTACTTGTGGTCCACGCACGTCGCCGGCGCTCCGCACAGGGCGCACACCGGATGGTTGATCAGGAACGTCCGGGCGAACCGGCGCCAGGTGTAGTCGTAGCCGCGCTCCGGCGCAGTCGGTCTATGATCCTCTGCCGGGGCCTTCGGATGCGTGGCGGCGTATCTGGCCATGCACTCGTCGCAGTAGCCGCTGCGGTTCGTGTGCAGGTTCGGACAGCCGGGTGTCTTGCAGTTCT
>Ga0310690_10011846_pt1 | contig 10746 bp, 10 predicted proteins | sample AusTroGonzalo_MG_2_FD_207661 | JGI IMG/M metagenome (GOLD analysis project Ga0310690, IMG submission 207661) | Bovine rumen microbial communities from tropical cattle in Woodstock, Queensland, Australia - Gonzalo_04 (v2) (version 2) | ecosystem: Host-associated > Mammals > Digestive system >...
TCAACGCGAATGACCGAACGACCATTCTCATCCGTTTCACGCGTATAAACTCTATTTGATCCCTGCTGCTGAATCATTCCACTAACCACTAACCACTAACCACTAACCACTAACCACTAACCACTAACCCATTAACATTTGAACTGCAATGCATTATGAATACAGGTCACTTTGCACGGCCCGATGATATTTTCCAAAATACCGTCTGCCTCAAAGAGAATATGTTTCTTATACGATATCTCTATCTCCGCACCGCAGATAGGATAGACAAACGGCAATTCGGTCAATTGGCCGTTATACAATTTCGGCAGCGCCTCAATCACCTGCTTGAACGTCGGTTTCTTGATGAACATGGAATGGAAAACTCCGTCTGTCGGATCGGCTTCAGGATTCTGCTTGATACCTCCGCCCGAGAATGGGCCGTTACCGACGTTCATCGTGAACAGTCGGTCATCGACCGCCTGCTTGCCGTCCACGGTAAGTACCATATGTTGCGCTTTGTGTTGAATGATCGCTCCAATCAAGCCGAACAGATAATTCACATGATGACTGCCGATATAGTATTTGAGTGCCTCGGCTTTGCGGCAACAGAGCGGATCGACACCAAAACCCACCGAGTTGATGAAATAGCGGTGGTGCTCGATGTTATTGCGCCAATACGTCACGCAGCCTATATCAATCGGATGCCCTTCGCCCTCAAAGAAACGCCTGAGTGACTCCTTATGGTTCTTGGTCAGTCCCCAGTATCGGCTCCAATCATTTCCCGTTCCGCGCGGCATCAGTCCCACCTGTATCTTCGCTTTCTGCTCCGGCGTCAGGGTCGAACGCATAATACCGTTGATGGCTTCGGACAATGTCCCGTCCCCTCCGAGAATCAGTATCTCGTCATACCCTTTCTCCACCAGCTCACGCGCCAACTCGATCGCGTGCCCCGCGAACTTCGTCACGCGGTACGCAAAAGGCTGATGCCGCTTACGCAGCAAATGCCACAGATAAATACGTTGCGCACGGAAATAAGGTTTTCCCGATTTCGGATTGATGATAATGCCTAACATCTCACTTCTCACAACGAAGTGGTCTCACTTCTAATAAAATTAGCGCACCATGAGATACATAGTGCGCTAATTTTTAGGTTTTTTACTTGAAGAACTCGTTCACTTTCTCGTTGACTACGATTTCCTCTTGGAAGATGTAAGCACCCGTTTTAGGCGACTTGACCATCTTGATGCACTTAGAGTGCGCGCGACCGGAATTACCGGTTTGAAGGGTTGCAACCGCTTTCTTTGCCATAGTTCTAAGCCTTTCTAAAATTAGGGTTAATTACTTAATCTCCTTATGAAGCGTGTACTTCTTCAAATAGGGATTGTACTTCATGAGCTCCAAACGATCCGGAGTGTTCTTACGGTTCTTCGTAGTAATGTAACGAGACATTCCCGGAACTCCGCTGGCTTTTTGCTCGGTGCACTCAAGGATCACTTGAACGCGGGCTTCTTTTACTTTCTTTGCCATAGTTTAACTCCTTTCGTTTAATAGAGATAGCCCTTCTCTGCCGCTTGTTTCAAAGCGTTGTCGAGGCCGATCTTGTTAATGGTTCTCAGACCGGCTGCACTCACGTTCAGCTCGATCCATACATCTTGTTCTACCCAGTAGAACTTGCGGCGAAATAGGTTCACATCAAACGTCCGCTTGGTGTGACGCTTCGAGTGCGAAACGTTGCAGCCGCCCATGGCTTTCTTGCCTGTAATTTGACAAATTTTTGACATTGTAGTATATATTTTATATTTTTCTCAAATTCGGGGATTCTTCGCACATTAACACGAAAAATCGCGCAAAGGTACTGCTTTTTTTTGACATACGCAAATATTTTTGAAAAAAAATGAGATTTTTCTTTCTTTTTCTTGCATATATCAAATTTTATTACTACCTTTGCACCGATTTTAGACAGTTATGCAGTACTCCATTAAAGACGTCTTTTCTCCTAAGTTATTTACCACGCTACGCACCTATACGCGTGCGCAGTTGGGGCAAGATGCCTTGGCGGGTATCATCGTCGGCATCGTGGCCATTCCTTTGGCGATAGCGTTCGGTATCTCATCGGGCGTCGGTCCTACGGAAGGCTTGGTGACTGCCATCATTGCCGGCTTGTTGATTTCCGTTTTCGGCGGCAGCAAAGTGCAGATAGGCGGTCCTACGGGTGCGTTCATCGTCATCATATACGGCATCATTCAGCAGTACGGCCTCTCCGGGCTGATGATCGCTACCATCATGGCGGGTATCTTATTGATAGCCATGGGCTTGACGCGTCTGGGTTCGGTCATTAAGTTTGTGCCCTACCCGGTCATCGTAGGTTTCACAGCTGGTATAGCCTTGACGATCTTCAGTACCCAGATGAATGATTTCTTCGGTCTGGGGTTGAGCGATGTACCGGCAAACTTCATCGACAAATGGATTTTCTACGCGCAGCATTTTGCCGTAAACTGGTGGGCACTCGGAATAGGCCTCTTCTCTTTGTTGATCTGCATCTTTATGCCTAAGATCACCAAACGTATTCCGGGTAGTTTGGCAGCGATCATACTCGCCACATTTGCCGTTTGGTTGCTCAAGAACTACGCGCCTGCATCATGGGGTTTGACTAGTTTGCAGACAATCGGTGACCTGTACGAGTTGCCGCACGGCATCCCCGCGCCGCATGTACCTGCACTCGAATTGGCAGAAGGCGAATCGTTCTTTACCCTGATTCAGAAACTCTTCCCATCAGCGTTCACGATCGCCATGCTCGGTGCCATTGAGAGCCTGCTCTCAGCCATGGTCGCAGACGGTGTAATCGGCGATAAGCATAACTCGAATACGGAACTCATCGCGCAAGGCGTAGCGAATGTAGTCGTGCCTTTCTTCGGCGGTATCCCGGCAACAGGCGCTATCGCCCGCACGATGACAAACATCAATAACGGCGGTCGCACCCCTATAGCCGGTATCATTCACGCGATCGTGCTGCTGCTGGTATTACTGTTCCTTGGACAGTTAGTGGGACTTATTCCGATGTCGTGCCTCGCAGCCGTGCTCATCATGGTAGCGTACTCCATGAGCGGTTGGAAGACGATCGTGGGACTCTTCAAGCATCGCAACCGCGACTTCTGGGTACTCGCTGTGACCTTCCTCCTCACCGTCATCTTCGATCTCACCGTAGCAATCGAAGTGGGACTGCTGCTGGCAATGGTGCTCTTCCTGATGCGCACCAACGAGCAGACGCATATCCGTACGCTGCATAATGAGATCGACCCGAACGAGGACAGCGAGAGTAATTTGAACCTCGAGCATCTGACCATCCCTGACAAGGTAGAGGTATATGAGATCGATGGCCCGTATTTCTTCGGCATCGCAAACAGATTCGATGATATCATGACGCATGTGAGCGGAAAAGAATACCCGATTCGTATCATCCGAATGCGCAAAGTACCGTTCGTGGATTCGACGGCAATGCATAACTTGTCGATGCTCATTCAGCGCTCGCACAAAGAAGGTATGACCATCATTCTGTCGGGCGTCACGAACCACGTACACAAGCAGTTATTGCAAGGAGGCATCGAGCAACAGATGAATCCTGAAAACATATGTCCGAATATTCATGTAGCATTGAATAGAGCAAATCAATTATTAACCAATCAAAACTAAAACACTATGAGCAAGAAATTTATTTGCCCGATCTGTGGCTATGTACACGAAGGCGCAGAGGCTCCGGAGCGTTGTCCGCAATGCAAACAAATCGTTGAGTGGAAGGTTGCTTCCGACGACAAGTTGAACTTCGTTTGCGAGCATGTATTAGGTGTCGCAAAAGATGTGAAAGACCCGATCATCGCAGAAGGTCTGCGTGCCCACTTCATGGGCGAGTGCTCCGAGGTAGGTCAGTATCTGGCCATGGCTCGTCAAGCTGACCGTGAGGGTTATCCGGAGATCGCAGCTGCTTTCCGTCAGTATGCCTACGAAGAGGCAGACCACGCTTCCCGTTTTGCCGAACTGCTCGGTGAGATCGTTTGGGACACCAAGACGAACCTCGAAAAACGAATGATGGCAGAGGCAGGTGCTTGCGAAGATAAGTTCAAGATCGCTAAACGTGCAAAAGAGTTGGATCTCGATCCGATTCACGACAGCGTTCACGAAATGGCACGCGACGAAGCTCGTCACGGCAAAGGCTTCGAAGGACTCTATAAGCGTTACTTTGAAAAGTAACGCGTTAAATGGTTAAATAGTTAAAATGGTTTTCTTTTCAAGAAAACGTTAAACTGTTAGACTATTATTCCTCCGCCTACGACTAAGTCGTCGGAATAGATAACGACCGACTGGCCGGGAGTGATGCCCCAGACGGGAGTTGCAAATTCAATGCGATTCCCGTCTATCTTTTTGATGGGAACCGCTTGACTGCGGTAGCGCACTTTGGCGGTTAGTTGTGATGACGTGATCTCGTGATCTCGTGATCTCGAAGGTTTAAACCGCAGCTCCGTAGCCAACATATCGTCGTTCGTGCCGAGGGTTATTTGATTCTTCTCGGCATCGATATGCGTGATATAAGCAGGATGCCCGAGTGCGATACCGAGACCTTTTCGTTGACCGATGGTATAATTGACATAGCCTTCGTGATACCCAAGCACGCGTCCCTGCGCGTCCACGTACTCGCCCGCGTGTACGCGTTCATTATAATCGGGCACGTTCGCGCGCAAGAAAGAACGGTAGTCATCGTCAGGAATAAAGCATATCTCCTGACTCTCGCGTTTAGTTGCTAATTTCTCATAGCCGTGTTGACGCGCGAGTTCGCGTACTTGCTCTTTGGTGTAGTCGCCAAGCGGGAAGATGGTTCGCTTCAACTGCTCTTCGGCTAACATCCAAAGGAAATAGGTCTGGTCTTTCTTCGTATCGGCAGCGGTGCGCAAATAGACATGCCCGTCGCGCTCCGCAATGCGTGCGTAATGACCTGTCGCGATGTAATCGCAGCCCATTTCATCTGCCAAGCGAAGCATCTCACCCCATTTGATGGTACTATTACATAGCACGCATGGATTCGGTGTCCGACCCGCCATGTACTCGTCAATAAAATTCTGTATGACGCATCGCCGGAAAGGTTCACGAAAATCGACAATATGATGCTCAAAACCCATCTTCTCCGCGTTATGCTTGGCTTCCATGATAGAATCAATGGTGCAACACCCTTTCTCTTTGGCTAGGCATGACTCTTTCATCGAGTCATAGGTGCGGAACGTAACACCGACTACTTCGTAGCCCTGCTCCAACAGCAACATCGCACTCACCGTTGAGTCAATGCCGCCTGACATCCCGAGTAAAACGCGTTTGGTCATTTTTGCATATCGACGAGTTTGGTATAATATCCGCCTAAAGCGTATAGTTCATCGTGTGTACCGCGTTCAACGATTTTTCCTTCGTGCAGCACGCAGATGAGATTCGCATGTTTGATCGTGGACAGACGGTGCGCCACAACAAGGGTCGTACGCTCTTTCATCAGGTGCTCAAGGGCTTCTTGAACCAGTTTCTCGGACTCGGAGTCCAATGCCGAAGTAGCCTCATCCAAAATCAGTATAGGCGGGTTCTTAAGAATGGCCCGAGCGATAGAGAGCCGTTGACGTTGCCCACCGGAGAGGCGACTACCGCGATCACCGATGACGGTGTTGTACCCTTCCGGCATGTCGGAGATGAACTCATGTGCATTCGCAATGCGTGCGGCTTGTTCGACAGCCTCCGCCCACGTCTGACCATTCGGTGCGGGATGAGTGGTATCCACACCAAAAGTGATATTATTATAGACGGTGTCATTGAAGAGCACGGGTTCTTGGCAAACGATACCCATCAGTGCCCTGAGGTCATGGGTAGTGAACGAACGGATATCCGCGCCATCAATAGTGATTGCACCCTTTGTCGGGTCATAGAACCGCGGCACAAGGTCGGTGAGCGTGGTCTTACCACTACCCGACTGTCCTACCAATGCCACCGTCTTCCCTTTGGGGATAGCAAGATTGATATCGCTCAGCACTTCTCGCTCGGGTTGGTACGCAAACGATACGCCTTCCAGAGAGATCTCTTTCTCAAACACCACTTGTTTCGGTGCAACCGGTTCTACGATGTTCGACGGAGTATTGAGTACCGCGTCTATACGTTCAAGCGAAGCCTTACCTCGCCGAATACCGTACGCCGCTTTGCTCAAGTCCTTGGCGGGGTTGATGATCGAATAGAAGATGACCAGATAGTAGATGAAGGTCGAGGCATCAATCGTGGAGTGTTCGCCTAAAATAAGCAGTCCTCCGAACCACAAGATGATGGCGATGAGGGTTGTACCGAGGAACTCGGACAGCGGGTGCGCGAGGTAATATCGGCGGTTGATGCGGTTGAAGGTAGCACGCGTGGCATTGATGAGTGCCGTGAAGCGGGTGCGTAATTTATTCTGCGCATTGAATCCTTTGATGACGCGTAGCCCTAAAAGGGTCTCATCAACAGCAGATAAAATCTCTGCGTTCTGCTCCTGGCCTTGCTTGGACGCCCGTTTGAGACTGCGACCGATACGACCGATAAAGAAGATAGCTACCGGCATCAGTACAATCACAAAAAGGGTCAACTCCCACGAGACGATGAAGAGCGTGGTCAGATAAACCAGAATCATAATAGGGTCCTTGAAGAGAATGTCGAGCGTGGACATAATGGACACCTCCACTTCGTTCACATCATTCGTCATTCGCGAGATGACATCGCCGCGCCGCGCTTCGGTGAAATAACCCATCGGAAGCGACAGTATCTTGTCGTATAACTGCTGCCTGAGGTCACGTAAGACACCCGTTCTAATCGGTATCATGTAGTACACAGCAAGCCATGCCGTACCGCATTTGAGTCCGGTCATCACAACGAGGAAAAGACCCAACAGCAGCAACACGTAACTCGCTCCATGCACCGCCATCTGCTCGTTGAGCACGCAGTAGAGGTTCGAACGCAGCGCAGCGATCGTGTTCTGCAACCCGCTCACTTGGCTCAGGTCGATCCATTCGACATCTGCGGCGGTGAGACCGAATAAGATACGCAGGACCGGAATGAACGCAGCGAAAGAGAACAACGACAAGATCGTTGAGAGCAGGTTAAACAGGATATTCAATCCCATTTGCGCCTTATAGGGCGGGACAAAACGACGAAGGATATTTACCATTTTACAATTACCTATTACCTATTACCAATATATTTCAATATCTGTTTGTCAAATTGTTTGTGCGGCGTATAGAAACACGTACGGATAGGCAGCGCGATGAGCTGTTTGCCTTGGGCGTTAAGACGTTCCTCAAGCGAGGTAGCACGCAGTCGCTGCAGGTCTTTTTCGGTCGTCAGCACATAGTCAAAGTGCCGCACTTTCTCCATGATCTTCTCTATATCCCGCTTTGTATAGCGATGATGATCGGGGAAGGTCATCAGTTGCGCATGGGGGTAGCGTTGTTGCACATAGTTCATCATGTACTCCGGTCGCGCAATGCCGCACAGGACGAGCGGTGTACCCTCTTGCTCCGGCGGTGCATAGGCGATGCCTGCGAAATGCAGATGCTGGTAAGTGGGCAGATGTAACTTGTTATCAATGACACGCATATCAATAGGTTGCATACCTTCCGGACACTTCGTCACCACCACCGCGTCTGCTTTCAGTGCACGCGAAGGCAGGTCGCGCAATGTACCCCACGGCAACAGATGATCGTCTATATAGAGCCTGTCGTAGGGCGTCAGGAGTATCGTGTAGCCGCAACGCAGGGCACGGTGTTGCATCGCATCGTCAAGTACGACGACATCGATGTTTGGCACTTGCTTCATCAGTTGTCTTACGCCATGCACCCTGTTCTCACAAACAGCCATAGGCACGTTCGGAAACGCCTGATGCATCTGCATCATCTCATCGCCTATCGTCTCCACCCTCGATTGATCGTCTGCCAGTACAAAACCGCGCGTCTTGCGTTTATACCCGCGCGAGAGGACCGCAGGACTGTGCCCGTGATCCAGCAGCAGTTGCACAAGGTACGCGGTCATGGGCGTCTTACCCGTACCACCCACCGCGATATTGCCCACACAGATAGTAGGGATATCAACGGAATGAGAAGGCAGCAGGTGCTTATCGAAGAGCCAATGACGAATCTTCAAGCCCAACGCGTACAGCCCGCTGAGCGGTATGGATACTATGTTAACGAATGATAATGTCATCCATCCGTGCCATGATACGCGGCTTGGAGCAGAACTCCTTCACCTTCAGCAGCAGTTTCTCTTCGTCGGTCGTGTTATCCAGCATCTTGAGGAGTTCCTCCAAGGGGTCTTTCACTTCGGGATAGTACGCCAACTGGTACATCTCGACTCCTGCGAGTTCAACCGCTTTCGAAATAGCGTCATCTATATTACCGAGTTCATCAACGATACCGATCTCTTTGCCTTTATCGCCAAGCCATACACGACCTTCTCCGATAGATTTGATATAATCCTGACTGACATGACGTCCTTCGGCGCAACGACCGGTGAACAGGTCATAGCCGCGTTCAATCATCGCCTGCATCAGCGTGCGCTCCTCGTTGTTCATACCTTTGTAGATCATGTTGGTCTCCAAATCGGAGTGCTTGTTGGTGGACACACCATCAATGTCGAGACCCACTTTGTCGCGAATCTTGTTGACATTAGGAATAGTACCGAAGATACCGATCGAACCCGTGATAGTGGTGGGTTCAGCGTAGATATAATCGGCTCCGCAGGAGATATAATAACCACCCGATGCGGCATAGTCACCCATCGAAACGACCACCGGTATGCCTTGTGCTTTGACGTTCTGCACGGCATGCCAGATCTGTTCGCTGGCGTCTGCCGAACCGCCCGGGCTGTTGACGCGCAGCACGAGTGCTTTGACATCCTCATCTTTGCGAATCTTCTTGAGGGTCTTAACGACCTCTTTGCCGACGATACCGTCACCCTTGTCGTCCGTGATCTCGCCTTCGAGATAGAGCACCGCCACTTTGTCTTTTGCTTTCGACGCAGGCCGTTCCACGGACGCCATTTGTGCAGTCGTCATGAGGTGGTAGTCCTTCGTTCCGGCAAAAATACGCAAGAGCGAGTCGATGTCCTGGGTATAGACGAGAGTGTCCACCAGCCCTGCTTTCACTTGTTCTTCTGCCGCTTGCAGCCCCATAAAACGGTCAGCCAAAGCATCGAGTTGTGCTGGAGTCAGGTGACGCGAAGCACCTACCGCCTGCTTGTATTCGCTCCATATACCGCCCATGAACTGCTGCGTCTGCAGTTTGTCAGCATCGGACATCGAGGTGCGGAAGAACGGCTCAACCGCTGACTTGAAGGTGCCCACTTTGAGGATCTGCATCTCTACGCCTATTTTCTCCAAGGCACGGGTGAAATACATCTTCTCCACCGACAGACCGTTCCAACTCACTTCGCCCGTCGGGTCAAGACAGATCCGGTCAGCCACCGAAGCAATGTAATAATTGGTCTGTCCATAGTGGGTAGCAGACGCGATGACCCATTTGCCGCTCTGCTTGAAGTCGAGCAAGGCATCACGGATCGCTTTGGCGTTAGCCGGCGCACAAGAGAGTTGTGCATCATCGAGCCATATACCCAACACTTTGTCGCTGTTCTTGGCCAGACGAATGTTACTCAGCAGGTCATCAAGGCCTACTTGATCTTCGGTGTTGGCATAATTGCTGTAATAAGGCACCGAACCCACCAAACCGGCAAACGGATTATCCTCTTGGGCTTGCTCCACAAGGGTGCCCTTCAGTTGAAGACGATAAATGGTCTTGTCCTCCAATTTGGCACTGCCGGAAGAGAACATGTCGCCCATGATCCAACCGAGAATGGCACTGCAGATGAAATACACTGCGAAGAAGATGAGGCAGCCACCGAGGCAACCTACTCTGCGACGAGGACGAGCCTGGCCGTCCTGCGCTTGTCTGTTCGAATAAAAAAACATATTTTTAACAATTTAACGGTTTAACTTCAAATTAAACGTTTTGCGGTGGTATGGAGTAACACCAAAACGTTTAAGTGCCGCATAATGTTCGGCTGTCGGGTAGCCTTTGTTGGTGTTCCACCCGTACTGCGGATACTCGTCGTGCAGACGCAGCATGTAGTCATCGCGATAAGTCTTGGCGAGCACGCTTGCCGCAGCTATACTCATATAGGTCGCATCGCCATGCACCACCGTGTGAGCAGGGACCTCTAATAGTTCTCCTTCCGGCACGTACGGCTTCCATTTATTGCCGTCCACCAAAATATGTTGCGGCCTTATGCTCAACTTGTCCAATGCCCGCTGCATACCGATGATGGAGCATTGCAATATATTGCGTTCGTCTATCTCTTGTGCCGTCACTTCGACTACTGCCCAACTGACCGCTTCGCGTTCGATGATCGGCCTCAACGTCTCGCGTTGGTGTTCGGTCAACTGCTTGGAGTCATTGAGCCATGCGAACTCAGGCACCTCTCCTACCCGCTTGGGGTCCAACACCACCGCCGCGCAGAACACACTCCCCGCTAACGGTCCTCGTCCCGCTTCATCGCACCCGGCCTCTATCAGCCCTTCTATCATCTGCGCTTTTAACACTTTTACAGTTTAACAATTTAACAGTTTAACGTTAGAACGGATATCCAATCGCAAAATGGAAGGTCATATCGTCTTTCCATCCCAGACCGTTAGGCGCCGTTCGCCATTGTTTGCCTTCGTTGATACGACTC
>Ga0310690_10011847_pt1 | contig 10745 bp, 7 predicted proteins | sample AusTroGonzalo_MG_2_FD_207661 | JGI IMG/M metagenome (GOLD analysis project Ga0310690, IMG submission 207661) | Bovine rumen microbial communities from tropical cattle in Woodstock, Queensland, Australia - Gonzalo_04 (v2) (version 2) | ecosystem: Host-associated > Mammals > Digestive system >...
CATCAGTCAGACAAGGCTCGGATGTCTCGCTCTTCAACAATTTGGGGGCGTGGACAGTACGATTGTTGTCTGGTGTAGGCCGTGCTAAGCCTTGCTCCTCTCAATCTCTTCCGCGCCCTCTTTTCAAAAACGAAAAGGGGGCTTTTTCATGGCCCCAAAACAAGGATATGACAAAGAAGAAATATAAAATGATTGATTTGTTCGCGGGTTGCGGAGGTCTTAGCTTAGGATTGGAGCAAGCAGGATTCACGCCGTGGTTTGTGAATGAGATTGTCGAGCAATTTGCTAACACTTACAAATTCAACCACCATCTATCCGATGAACATTATTTCATTGGTGATATAGCAGAATTGAATGAGCATATAGATGACTATAAGGACATCTTTTCTGATATCACACTTGTGTGTGGAGGCCCTCCATGCCAAGGTTTTTCTATGGCCAATAGGCAAAGAATACTTGACGATCCTCGAAATGGTTTATACAAGCAGTTTTTAATTTTCTTAAGTCAAGTACGCCCAAAGTTCTTCATTATGGAGAATGTAAAAGGGATGATGAATAAGAAAGACGAAATCATCCAAAATTTCAAAGATTACCTTGGGGATGAGTATGCATATGATTATGCTGTGCTTAAAGCACAGGAATTTGGTGTCCCGCAAAATAGGGAACGATTTATCATGATAGGTAATCGTATAGGAATTTCACCCAAAGCGATATTTGAAGAAATCAACAAAAATAAGCGTCCTGCTTTTGTCTTAAAAGACGCTCTATATGGCCTCCCACATCTTGAAGCAAAAAAAGAAAAGGGGCAGAGCGGAGTTGAAGATATTCATTCTGGCTTGACCGAAAGAGATTTTGATTATCCTCAAACAGAATTCTATAAGTTTATCAATGGTGATAAGGTTATAACGAAGCTTTACAATCACAAGAATCGTTACAACAACGAACGGGATATTGAAATCTTCAAAAGGCTCCCTCAAGGAGCAAATTCTTTGCATGAGTCAATAGCAGACATTATGCCTTACAAGAGAAGAAATGAGATCTTCAAGGACAAATATTTCAAACTAGACGAGAACCAGATATGCAAGACCATCACTTCACATATGAAGTTTGATTGTAATATGTATATCCATCCGTGGGAAGCAAGAGGCTTAAGTCCAAGAGAGGCGGCTCGCATTCAGACATTTCCTGACGATTATGTGATTACAGGAGCTCAGAATATGTGGTATGCACAAGTTGGAAATGCGGTACCTGTGAAACTCGCTAAAGCTATAGGAGACGGCATAATGAAATTCCTATGAACCACGTAGAATTATTTGCTGGAGTCGGTGGTTTCAGAAGAGCGATGGATCTGATTACCCAAGATTTGAACTTCTTAATCCAGACAGTTGCATATTCAGAAATAGATGCTAAGGCCATTATTACCTATAACGCAAACTATGACACCACCAACGAACTTGCTATGGGAGACATAGTAAGCTTCGTGAATAACAAACAAGCAATGAGGAATTTCCCAAATTATGAATTGCTTTCTGGCGGCTTCCCATGTCAGACTTTTAGCATGATGGGCAGTCAAGAAGGGTTCGATGAGGAAAGAGGCCAGATGTTCTTTCGTATAATGGACATGATAAATAGCAGGCATCCACGTTATGTTTTATTGGAGAATGTGAAGAACCTAATGAAGCACGATCGTGGGAACACAATTGCTGTTATTAAGGCAGAACTTGAGAATGCTGGCTATATCGTAAAGATGGACATTTTCAATTCAAATGATTTTGGTTTGCCCCAAAAGCGCAATCGTGTTATCATATTTGCCAGAAGAAGGAATCTTGGGAATTTTGAGTTTTCGTCAGAATTAGTAAGGCAATCTTTTGAAATAATCAATCGAGATGTGTGTTCCTTGAACTTTTATGATTCTATAATCGATGTTCTTGATAAAGAGGTGGATGAAAAATATTACTTGTCAGAAAGAATTAAGCCAACTTTGCTGAGTAATGGCAGTGCTAGCTTTAAATCGAAATCAGAGATAGATCAAGTAGTTGCACGTCCATTAACAGCGACTATGCACAAAATGCATCGGGCTTGTCAGGATAACTACTATAGTGATATATTTATTCAATCAAACGGTGTTGACAGGCCATCTGAAAGAATGACAAAAACTGAACTTGCGAGAATTCCTATACGTAAGTTGACACCAAAAGAGTCATTTATGCTTCAAGGTTTTCCTATAGATTTTGCTGTGAAAGCCCAAAATGCAAAAGTTGCTAATGGTGCTATGTACAAACAAGCAGGTAATGCCGTCAGTGTGAATACTATTTATGCTGTATTATATTATTTGATAACTAACCGAATAATGCGTCAATAATATGAAAAAAATTAAGTTTATCAAGAGGCAGGACAGTGGTTTTAAACTATCTTATGGCAATTCTGGAGAGACGAGTTTGAATCTGTCAAATGAGATATTTGATTTCATATCTCAAGGAAGTCTTAACCGAGGTGAAGAACAGAATATTACGTTTAGAATATATAAAGAGGATTGTGTAAAGGCAATGTCATTTATAATTATGAAATTACCTTTGTATAAGTCTTCCTCAAATTCTAGTAATAAGGTGGACAATTGTCTTGTCACTTTTGGTGAACTTTATTCAAATATTAACGCATTCTTTGGCGCTGCCAGAACAGCAGATTATACAGTCACGCTTTTCTTTAGAACAGACGGACGTTTTTACTTAAAAGGACTAAGAGTAAAAGGGTTTTCTATTAGGGATTATCTCGTAGAAAATTATTCAGCCATCCAGTTCGACGACGGAGGAGAAGGGATTTTGAACTTACGCATACTATCTGATATTGAAGATGATGGAAATTTTGAAGAAAAAGATGAAGACCAAACTAAAGATGAAAGTAAAATTGATAAAATCTCTTCTTCATACCGTCCCTTCATCACAGCCATAAAGTCGAAGCCATTTTTACTTCTTGCTGGCATATCTGGTACAGGCAAATCTCGAATAGTTCGAGAGTTGGCGCGTGCTTGCTGGGATGCAGATTCTGAAGAGTTCAATTCGCAAAAGCCTAGGAATTTTGAGATGGTGCAAGTAAAACCAAATTGGCACGATTCAAGTGAGTTAATCGGCTATGTGAGCCGTGTAGGAGAAAAGCCAGTTTATGTGGCAGGAGAATTCCTTAAGTTTGTAGCACGAGCTTGGGAAGATACTGATATTCCCTATTTCCTTTGTTTAGACGAAATGAACTTGGCTCCTGTAGAACAATATTTCGCAGAATATCTCAGCGTAATAGAATCACGTAAAACTGATGAGAATGGGGAAATAAAAACCGATCCAATACTGAAGAAGAGTGATGAAGACTGGTATCGAGTTTTAACAATAGAGTTGACTAAGGACGATGATATTAGGACCCAGTTTTTAATGGATGGTATCTGTATTCCTCAGAACCTTATCGTTGTGGGTACGGTTAATATGGATGAAACCACCTTCTCTTTCTCACGTAAGGTTCTTGACAGGGCCATGACAATTGAAATGAATAAAGTCGATCTTAATGGTGGTCTTACCAATAAGTATGAGCAGATAGGCAAGCTTGGTGCTGCAGAACTGATAGGAAATGCAGTTGAGGGAGTGGATATCTATTCTAAATACAAAGGAGTATGTAATACTGCAATCGAGTACCTTCAGAAGGTAAATGAAAAGCTGGAGGGTACACCATTCAAGGTTGCTTATCGTACGAGAAACGAAGTTTTGTTGTATGTTGTCAACAATCTACCATATAATCAGATTGAAGGTGATGATGAACATATTTATTTAGAAGAGTATGTTATAGCTCGAGCCTTAGATGAAATAACAAATATGAAGATTCTTTCACGCATCGAAGGTGATGAGACAAAGGTAAGCAAATCATTCCTTGAAGAGCTAGGTAAGGTAATTAAGGAACAACTAGAAAAAATCTCTGATTGCCTTTTTGGTTTAGAGGAAACAGAAGAAGTATTTAAATCTATTTCTCTTACGAAGATAGAGGACATGAAGAAACGTCTCGATTCAGGCTATACTAGTTTTTGGAGCTAAAACAATATTACTATGACAAAGGAAGAATTAGCAGAACAATTTGCAGAGCAGAAGGCAGAGGAACTATCAGCGATAGTTAAAGAGGCATATCTGAAAGGGTACGAACAAGGTTGTCTTGATTCAAATCAGACGTTCTCGATGGATGGTTATACAGTTGTTGATTTGGGACTACCCAGTGGAACCATGTGGACGAAAGAACCCCTATGCATTTTAGATTATGGTTATAAGCAAAAAAGACTAAGTTATCAAGAAGCAGCAAAACTGCCAATCCCTACAAAAGAGCAATGGGAAGAAGTTTGCCAATACTGTCGTTTTGAGAATGACAAGATTATTGGACCAAGTGGTGAACGAATTGGCTATGGTTGGGCACCTGCAGGATACCAAATATACAATTTAGGTGAAGGGTGTGAAGAAGGCAAAAACATGTTTTGGCTAAAAGGTGAAGTGGATACAGAGAATACCGCTCCTACCATGTTGTATGATATTAAAAGAGAAGACAAAACGGAATTCGTCTTTTCACACGTCAAGGGGACCTCGCGCCATTTCACGGGATTTAAACTCCCCATATTCCTCGTAAAGAACAGAGAATAAAATATGGAGTTGCTGACGATACATCATGAGGACTTCACAATGTATGTGGAGTGCTCAAAGTATGAAGCCATCTGGGGAAAGGCTGTAAGGAATGTGGGCAGAGAGAACCTGCTTACTACTTACACCTGGACGGATGGTGTGAAGTCAGCAACAATCAATGATGAACCAATAGAAAACGGAGGACAGGCTGAGGCTGTGTTCTTCGACAATGCCGAATATCCCATCTGGGTAGAGTTTGATCAGCATGTCAGCAAGGCGCAATTTGGTTCGATGCTCCAAGTAGACAACGACCGATTCAGTTTTAGAGGACATACTTTGGCCGGCTTCATCAACTATGGCAACGAGATAGGCAGGAGCGAACTTCAGCTAATATATTATATAGGTAAGGAGCAGCGACACTTCAAGCTTGGTTATGAGGTACTGAGCACCAAGCTGAACTACCACGAACATTGGAAGAAGATAGTCGAGGATATCGAGGCAGAATATCGCATGTTAGCCCTCGACTACATGAAGCGGACGTTTCATGGTTTCTCGCCTGACACGAAAGGTGATACGCCAGAACTGATTTGGTGGAGCATCTTTGCAGGTGAGCAGGAAAAGTTTGTGAAGGCTTGCCGAAGCATCATAGAAAGACCTCGACGTAGACTTCGTGGCTATGAAGTGTTCTTAAGGGCTGACAAACTGAAACGAGTTCCTGCAAACATTGAAAATGAATTGGCAGAGCATAGACGAGAACAAGCTCATCTCTATCGTGTGGAGGAACATATTCAATCGAACGACACACAAGAGAATCGCTTCTTGAAATATGCATTGGGACAGATTGCTACGAAATACGAGATGCTGAAGAAACGCATCGAGGCCATCAAGAATACCTCTGACTCACTGAAGCAAGAGATGTATGAAGTAGAAAAGACCTTAACGCATCTACGACGGAATCCATTCTTCAGAACTGTAGGACGATTTAAGGGTCTGACACAAGAGAGCCTGGTGCTGCAAAGGGCTACAGGTTACAGTCAGATATACAGAACGTGGAATCTGCTGAGACGTGCCTATTCGCTGAATGATGGCATGTATAGGCTTCAATCAAAGGACATTGCTACGCTTTACGAGATATGGTGTTTTATTGAGGTGAGCCATATTGTAAGGGATCAGTTGGGGTTTGATATAGATGTTGACCATCGAAACCGCATGGAGATGAATGGTGTTTTCACGTGGGAATTGGGCAAGGGTGAACATTCTCGAATCTTGTTCAGAAAGGATGGTGTAGAGTTGGCGGAATTGGTTTATAATCCGAAGCATACTGATAAGGAGAACGACTCCATCAGCATGGAGCATCTTGTTGTCCCTACTGTTGCGCAAAAGCCAGACATCGTGCTGCAATTGACAAAGGATGATATAGAGAAAGGTATGAAGATGACCTATCTCTTTGATGCTAAATATCGTATCAATGACAGGACTGATGCTGGCGTAGACACCCCTCCAGATGATGCTATCAACCAGATGCACCGTTATCGTGACGCTATTTACTATAAAGAAAACAAGGATGGTGATTCTGCACTTAAAAAAGAAGTAATAGGCGGCTACATATTGTTTCCTGGTAATGGCGACCCCATTGAAGTGGCAAAAGCAAAATTCCAAAAATCACTCGATGAAGTGAATATTGGAGCATTCCCATTGAGGCCCAATGATGAAGAGAACAGGAAGCTATTGGAGCATTTCATAAAAGAATTGATAAGCAAGGCTTCAACAGAGATTCTTGATCATAGCATACCTCAAAAAGGGTTGTTTTATACTTCAGAAGAACCAAAGGACGCTGTGTATATGATACTGACCATAGACACAGATGTGAATGATAATGTTGACTCTGTATTAAAAGGAATGGCCTCTTCTATCGTTATGGGGAAAAAGGGAATGGAAGAAGCAAAAGATATACAGTCGGTTCGTTATATCGCACCTATAATTCCTGGAGGGCACATAGAAGGCTATTATAAGGTTACTAAAGCAAATTTGAAAAGGGTAAAAGATATTGATTATCCTGTCCGTATCAAGTTCGATGTAACAGATTGGATGCAATTGGAGCATCCTGCAAGATTTGGTTTGGCGAGAGCTGCATATCGTGGCTTTTGCAAGACGCGAGATGAATTCTTCCAACACTGCAAACAACAAGCAGTTATCTGACAATGGATAAACTCTCTGCAGAACAACGGCACAAGAATATGGCGGCGATCCACTCGAAGGATACGAAGCCAGAGATGATTGTGAGGCGGGGGCTGTGGATGAGGGGCTTCAGATATAGGCTTAATTCTCCGAAGTTGCCTGGGCATCCGGATCTGGTGCTGAGGAAGTATAGGACTTGTATCTTTGTGAATGGGTGCTTTTGGCATGGACACAATGTGACAAAGTCACAAATGGATAATGGACAATGGATAATGGATAATTCGGAGTGCTGCAAGATTCCGAAGACAAGGCGGGAGTTTTGGGTGGCGAAGATTCGCAGAAACCAGGAAAGGGATATCGAGGAGCAGAAGCGGTTGGCTGAAATGGGATGGCATTGCATCACCATCTGGGAGTGTGAACTGAAGCCGTCGAAACGTGAAGAGACGCTGAAGTCGTTGGTATATACCTTGAATAAGATCTGGCTCGACGATCATCAGGCTGTCGTGACCTCTTATCCCGAATTGGAGGATAAAATCGGCTTGCTGAAAGCAGCGGAAGATAGAATGTAGTTACAAATGAAAGTAAAGAGGGCGAAGAAGGGTCAGACGTACTGTAAAATACTATGATCTTGATGTTGGATGATGTGGAAATGAATAAGATGCAAAATTACAGCGGATCGATGTCGAAGTAGATCTGTAATGAGGTGTAGCGCTTGTCCTGAAGCATCTGCTGACGGGCAAGTGCTAAGTATTTGCGCACATCGGCCATGTTGAGCCCTGGCTCGAGCTTCAGCACGAGCTTACGGATGGCCAGCGACTTGACCTTGGCGACGGCAGGACGGTCAGGGCCGAGGACTCGGGCACCGAACCACTGGCGCAAGAGACGGCCGAGGTCGTGGCCAGCGGCATCGGCAAGACTGTCTGTACGGTGCTTCAGGAATACGTAGGCCAAGCGGCAGTAAGGCGGATAACGGAACTGACGGCGCTCGGCGAGGATGGAGCGGAAGAAGGCGTCGAAATCGTTGTCGACAACCTGACGGATGACGGGGAGGTCTGGACTCTTCGTCTGAAGGATGACGAGTCCGCGACGGCCCTTGCGCCCAGCACGGCCGCTGACCTGTGACATCATCATGAAGGCATGTTCGTAGGCACGGAAGTCGGGGTAGTTGAGCATGGTGTCGGCATTGAGGATGCCCACGACGCTCACCTTGTCGAAGTCGAGACCCTTGGAGATCATCTGCGTGCCGATGAGGAGGTTGGTACGGCCAGCGGAGAAATCGTTGATGATGCGCTCGTAGGCCTGACGCGAACGGGTGGTGTCGAGGTCCATGCGGGCAATGCGAGCCTCGGGGAAGATCTCACGCACCTGGTCTTCGATCTTCTCCGTGCCATAACCCCGCGAAGCGAGATCGCGGCTACCACAGGCGGGACACTCCACGGGCACCTGATAGGTGCTACCGCAATAGTGGCAGGTGAGCTGGTTGAGGTGACGGTGGTAGGTGAGCGACACATCGCAGTTCTGGCAATGGGGCACCCATCCACACTTACGGCACTCAATCATTGGTGCATAGCCACGACGGTTCTGGAAGAGGATGGCCTGCTCGCCTCGTTCCAGCGCCTCGCGCACCTTCAGCAGCAGCTGGGGCGAGAAGGGCCCGCTCATCATCTTACGGTGCTGCAGGTCCTTGATGTCGACGACCTGTATCTCGGGCAGTTGGATGCCCTGATAACGCTCCTTCAGCTCGACGAGGCCGTACTTGCCTGTCTGGGCGTTGTGGTAGGTCTCCGTCGAAGGGGTCGCAGTGCCCAGGAGGACTCGAGGAGGGAGGAGTGTGGAGTGAGGAGTGGGATATCCTTGGGAGGCGATCTGTGCGAGCATGATGGCGGTATCACGGGCATGGTAACGGGGAGCAGGATCCTGCTGCTTGTAGCTGGTCTCGTGTTCCTCGTCGACGATCACCAGGCCGAGATGCTGGAAGGGCAGGAGCACAGCACTACGGGCACCAAGGATGACATCGTAGGGGTTTTGCGACAACTGCTTCTGCCAGATCTCCACGCGCTCAGCATCGGAATATTTAGAATGGTAGATACCCAGACGACTGCCGAAGATACGCTGCAGACGTTCCATCATCTGAACAGTCAATGCGATCTCAGGCAGGAGGTAGAGCACCTGTTGCTTCTTCTCCAGTGCCTGTTGGATAAGGTGGATGTAAATCTCGGTCTTACCGCTGGAGGTGACGCCATGGAGCAGGGTGACACTCTTCTTCAGGAAGGAGAACTGTATCTGGTTGTAGGCTTCCTGCTGGGCAGGGCTGAGGGCTTTGATGCGCTCGGGATGGGGCTCGCCGCCATGGTTCAGGCGCCCCACCTCCTGCTCGTAGGTCTCCAGAAGGCCGCGCTTGACGAGGGCGGTGATAGTGGCGAGGGAGTGGCCTTGGTTCAGGAGCTCGTCTCTTGTAATATTTCGAGGAGGGAGGAGGGAGGAGGGAGGAGGGAGATTACAATCTGAGAGAGCAAGGAAATCGATCAACACTTTTAGCTGGGAGGGGGCGCGCTGGAGCATGTCGAGGGCGATGTGAAGCGACTGCTCGGAGCGGAACTTAGGCGTCAGACGGATGTAGAGTTCGGTCTTCGGACGATAGCCGTCTTCGGCCTTCAGTCCTGAAGGGAGAGCGGCCTTGTAGACCTCGCCGATGGGTGACATGTAGTAGTCGGAGATCCACTGCCAGAGGCGCAGTTGACAGTCTGTGAGGATGGGAGAAGCGTCGAGGATCTGGATGATTGGTTTGATCTGCACACGAGGGACAGACTCCTTGTGTGCTTCGTCCCCGTTTGCGGAGGCGACGATGCCAACGTAGGTTTTGCTACGGCCAAAAGGCACGAGCACACGCACCCCTACCCTCACCTGTCCCTCCAACGGCTGCGGAACGGAATAGGTGAACACGCCGTCGAGCGGCACAGGAAGGATGACGTCTATGTACAATTTGACGATTTACAATTGACTACTTAGAAATAGTAGGCGGCAGAGAGTTGCCAGGTTCTCGACTTACCATCGTCTTCCTTGATTCCATCCCTGACGGAATTGAAGGTCGCATCGCCCGTCTTACCCAGGGCGATATTATAGGTAACGCCTACCTCCCAACAGCCTGCGATATAGAAGCCGGCACCGAAATTGGCACTCAGGCTGGACTTCTTCAGCTGGAACGTGTTTTCCACACCATCAGCATTCCACTTGAACTCATCGTCGCCAACGTTGAAGCCGAACTGCGGACCTGCTGCGAGATAGATACCAGCATCACGGCCGAATCCGATTCTAAAATGAAGGTTGAGGGGCACGAGAACACTCTTCATCTTGATGGTCTGGTCGTTGACCTTGGTACTCTTCTGGTCGTAAAGACCTGCGATGTCGACGCCAAAGCCACTCATGGGGAATTCTATCTGTAATGAAGGGCCGATGAACCAGCCGAGCCTGTTTGATGTATTGAACACCTTCTCGCTGAAACTCATGTCAGTGACATCAATACCACCCTTGACACCAAAATGGACACCCTGTGCCCGTGCTGTCAGCGTCATGGCCGACAGGAGCACGACTAAAGTCAATAATTTCTTCATAACCAATTTCAATTATATGTCAGGTTGCAAAGATACAAAAAAAGAGCGAATGGTCGCTCTTTTTTCATATCTTTTATGAATTACACTCATTTTTAGTGGCGCTGACGGCGCACGGAGACACGAGCAGAACCACTGCTACTGCTGCTCTTAGGTGCTGAAGACTTTGAGCTCTTCACGCTGCTCGACTTCACCTTGGCCGTCTTGGTAGCCTTGGCCTTCGCCTTCTTGGCGGCCTTCACGTTCTGGGGGTTGGCATTGGCGATGCTGTCGAGGGAGTCTTTCTTCTCGGGATCGCCGAAGATGTTCTTACGGAAGG
>Ga0310690_10011848_pt1 | contig 10743 bp, 5 predicted proteins | sample AusTroGonzalo_MG_2_FD_207661 | JGI IMG/M metagenome (GOLD analysis project Ga0310690, IMG submission 207661) | Bovine rumen microbial communities from tropical cattle in Woodstock, Queensland, Australia - Gonzalo_04 (v2) (version 2) | ecosystem: Host-associated > Mammals > Digestive system >...
AGCGCCGGGCGCAAAAAAGAGCGCATCAATGTTCTGCGAAAGGCTCAGTCCCTTGTCGAGGAACCGCCAATAGTACGGGATTCCGCCAAGTACCATGTAATATTCGACTATTTCCGCGCGCGATGGTGCCATGCCACGGGAAATCGCATAGCGCTCGCACTCTCCAAGCGTGAATGGCTCAAGGGGTATCTGTGCCGTGACGCGGTTGTGCAGACCTCCGCGATTGCGAAGTACCTTGTTTATGATCCACGAAGTTGCCGAGCCGCACACCACAAGAACGATATCCTTCCTCGCGGAGGCCCACTGGTTCCAGAAACCTTCAAGCTCGGAAAGGAAACCGGACTTGGGCGTGTCGATCCACGGCAATTCGTCAATGAACAGCACCTTGCGGAGGGCATCACTTGAGTTTATCAGTCGCTTCAGCTCCTGGAACGCCTCCAGCCAGCTGCCAAGTGGTGGACAGTCCGCAAGCCCCTGCTCCTGAAGCGATGCGCGAAACGCAGCCAACTGTTGTTTAGTTGCGGCATTGGCCCTGCCCGTGTGCATAAAGAGGATTCGGTTCGCGAACACCTCGCGCACAAGGTATGTCTTGCCGACACGCCTTCGTCCGTAAACCGCGACAAACTCCGACTCATCCGAGTCGTAGATTTGATTTAATCGCGCGATTTCCTTTTCTCTACCAACCATAAGGCCTCCTTGAAAATCGTCTAAATCTTACCAAAAATCCGACATTTAGACAAGACGATTTATATAAATAATAAAAAAATGTAATACCGACGTTTTCTTATGACTACAGAACAATTAATCTGATAATAAGTCTTTATGTCAATCAAAGCAACAGTTAAAGACGTGTTTTGTGGCGGATAGGCGCGTCCTGTTTCCAGCGGTCGCGGCTCTAGCGCGGGCGTACGGCCGTCTGGTAGATGCGCCGAAGAAACGCGAAGCGTTTCGGAGGGAAGATTCGCCGAAGGCGAACCCGAAGGGGGCGCAAGCATCCGCGCGCGTTGCCCTCAACGTGCCGCCTGCGGTAGGGCGCGCTCGCCGAGCGCGCCGCTTACGGCAACACAACTTCCACCTTGAAAAACCTAAATCCCGCCTTGTTCTCTTCTGTCACCATCTGCCACTCGCCGTCCAAACTTGCCGCGCCCTTCACCACGGGCCTTGCCCCTTCCACGTTCCACCTCGCCGTCGGCGGCTCGAACACGATATTCTCCAAATCAGGCGTACCATCCGCCTTCATAGGGAATGATGTGATCTTGAAGTCGTTCGTTGTACTTTCCGGATTAATCCCGACCACATAGCATTCCGCACAAGATTCTCACATTACTACCCCATGTCTGCGGAGGATTTCGCGCTTGCGGGCGGAGCAAGCCGACATTATCTCCTTTGCCGCCGCGATTTTCGCCTCCACGGCCTCAACCGCCGCAACAACCTTCTTCTGTTTAGCGAGGGAAGGGACAGAAATTGACAGACACTCTATGTCACTCTTGTTGATTGAAGGATACAGTCCTTTGGGCATCGCATCCAACATCTGTTGCATCAACTGGGGCGAATGCATGAATAACAAGAAAAGCAATCGATTGATTAGTACGGAATCATCTTTACTTTTCAATACGGCAAAGCCCGTTGAATAAACAGCATTCGTTATTTCCTTTTCAACAAACGCAAATCCTTTCAGATTCGGTCGGACAGTAGAAACCAATGTTGATTCAGCCGTCGCGCCACGTCTCGCACGCGATGGTGCAGCCATCCCCTTTATAACGTTATCTGTTCTGAATGTTCCTTCACCGTTATTGACCGCATCAATATCCACATAAATAAAATCTTGATCCGGATACTTGGTAGGATTGACTGTCTCTGCGTTGATATTGCAAACATCTCCGATCTGCCGCGTCTCACCTTTCACGCCAGCCATTATTGCCGCAATCTTCGCTCTACCATTCTCAATGGCCTTCTTCGCTTTCGCATAGTCCGCATCGACCGCCGCACACTCCTTCGCCACGGTCTTCTGGACGGCGAGTGGAGGGAGAGGGAGCATAACTTGTGATTTGAGAATCGTGCTGTTTAGACTCTTGCCAAACGCCTTACTTCCAATACCATCCGCCGAAAGACGATTTCCGGAAAAATAATGGAACAGATATTCGTTCAAGACCGTTGCCTCTGACAGTGGCACAAGGGCGGCTATTGCTTCGTTAGTGTAGAGGTCTGTTCCCGCAATTGCAGTCTTGCCTATGCTGAGTTTGAAACTCAAAAGCGGAGTGCCTTTCTGCACAAGTTTTACATTTGAATTCGAAACTCCGGCGTCTGTGAGTTTTCGCTTGGTATCCGTAATCGGTTGTCCGTCCATGTCGGATATTGACACCCACAAATTATCGCCATCGAAATACGCGCCGTTGTTTGTGTCAGGTGTGCCGCCAATTCGGATTTCGCACACCTCTCCCAGCTGCACGAGGGGGAACTTGCTTTTGACCTCGATCTTCTCCGTCGCGCTCGTCTTGATCTGCTTGTCGAATGTCACGGCATCGAAATCGAGCAGGTCGGCAAGCGACACGCGGCGGGCGAAAGGCTTGAGTTCTTCGGGGATGTCCGAGAGGATGCCCCTGAAGTTCTTGCGGACAAGCGAATTGAGCTTGGGTGCATCCTCTTCGTGGAGGCGCGAGTTGTCGAAGAGCGGCGTCTTGATGGACTTGATGCCCCGGTTGCGTGAGAGGGTGTCGTCATCGGTGAGGGAGGCTTCGTCGCGGTCACGCGGGACGCGTGCCCCTACCGTCTCTTGAACAAGCGAGACGCCCGTTCTCCCAGCACCAAGATATTTGATGCCTTCGTTACCTTTGGCGCGACTCCATTCGTAACCAAGGAACGCCTTGGCGGCCTTCGTCTCGGTTGGCATCTTGACGAGCAGGACGGGAACGGGGTTCGCGTCCGCGAGAAGAAAGTAGTAGAGCCTATCGCGCTCCAGCGCGCGAATGAAATAGTATTCTTCGGCGTCGCGTTCCTCCATCGTCCATTTCTTCTTTGTTGTCTTTTTCGCGAAGGTGTCACGATAGGCGCGGAATGCCGAAGTGTTCCAGAGAGAAGAGGCGGGAATTCGGGCACCGCCGAGAAAGTGCTTGTATTCCGAGAGATCGAATCCACGCTTCGCGCAGTAACGTTCAAGAGCAGTTGCATCATCGAACACTTCGTCGCCTTCATGCTTTGCGGCGAACCAGGCGTCGGCACGATTGCGCCAATGGTCGGCGAAGTCCGGCGGAGCGTCCTTCTTGCGCAGAAAGAGCGTGATGGTATTCGTGCCCGTCATCTCAAACGTCCCCGTACCGAATTCGGCTATGGCGATCACATCGAAGTTCTCAAGAATGATCTCACGGCAGCGGGTATAGACGCCGTCGCCATTGGAAAGGATACTTGCCGGAAGGATGATCGACGCGATGCCGCATGGTTTCAGGAGTTGCGCGGCGCGTTCCACAAAGAACGTCTCAATGGAATTGTTCTTTGAAATATCGGAGACACGCTCTGCGAGATCATAGCGTGACCGGTCATCTTCAGACAGCGTTTCAAGGAAACCCTTGACGGAGTACGGGGGATTGGCTACGAGTATGTCGAAAGATTCCTCCGGCATGTCGGAGGACTTCATCAAGGCATCCGCATAAACAATCTTGATATCGTCCTCACCGTACATGAACGCGGCGACCTTGGCGACCTTCGAGAGGCGGTATTCCTTCTCCACTCCTGTGATCACGGAATAGAACTCCTTTTCGCGCCCCTTGTGGTAGGCGTCTATGAACGGTTTGATTTGCTGCGCGTATTCGTTGAGGAAGTGGCCTGCGCCACAGGCATAGTCGATGACGCGCGGCGGGGCGGGCAGGTTCCGCACCATCTCCTGAAGGGGAAGCGAGGAGACGTTGAAGCGCACGACCGGCAGGGGCGTGAAGAACTGCCCTTCGGACTGCTTGACGCCGTTGTCGAGGAATCCCTCGAAGAGATCACCTAGGAACTGGTTCGGCTCGTCGGTCTTGAGACGAATGTCCTCCAGCATCTGGACAATCTTCAGGAGAATCGCCGCATTTTCAAGAAAGAGACGTTCGTTGTGAACGTCGATGAAGGAGAAGTCGTTGTTCGTGTAGAACTTCAACCGCCGGAAATAGTCGAGAACCGCATCCTTCGTGGCATCGGGATCTTTCTCGAAACGCCTAAACGCCTTCTTGATGTCAGATTCCTTAATGTAGGTGACAGTTTCTCCAAGGAACTCCTTCATGCCGATGGAATAGAGACTTTCAAGGCGATCCTGGAGATCGAACGCGCTATCGTATGCGACACCCTTCCAGTAGAACATCAATTCGCCGCCGTTGCGGCTCTCATCTACGACCTTGGCCAGAAAAAGGTTCACGAGCTTGTCGAATGCGTTTTCACGTCCGCTCACGTTGTGTTGGCGGAGGATTGTCGCAAACTCGTTATATTTCCTCTGCATTGAGGCGTGGTCTATCTCGGACAGGTCGGCAAGGGAATACTTGTTCTTGCCTGGCTTGTAGGGGGCGATGTCTGGCTCGAAGAGTCCAACCTTCGGGGCGTCGAAGCGATAGGTGTCGCGCCAGACAGCGAAGAGCGCCTTGGCGTTGTCGGCTTTGGCGTAGGTCTTGGGTTTCTTGAGCGTCTTGAGATAATCTGCGTTGTCGTGGACATTTATCAGTCGATAGTCGTACGATATCGTCTTCCGTCCATCCTTGCCGTCAACGAGGTCGGAAGCATAAAGGCAAAGAAACGATGTTGCGCGCTCCTGATGGAAATAGGAAAAGAGCTGCCCCCCGTCCTCGCAGGTGTCACGCCATGCAGACTCGAACTCTCGTCCAGCGGTCTTGCACTCGATGATGATAAGCGAATGCCTACCTGATTTGTCCGAGGTACGTACCCAGATGTCGGCACGGGCGGCCTTCTCATTGTGGCCGAACTTCCACGCCGGCTCAAGCTCAATGTCCTTCGGCTTGTATCCCTTTTCCAAAAGCCGGCAAACGCACTCGAACACGACAAAGTTCTCGGGCTGGGAGAAATTAGACGTAGTTGCCGTCGTTACTGTTATCCCCGCTTCTCCATAAAGAAAGCGTCCCTCGGCACAATCGACGCGCAGTTCCGTAGAATTTGAGAAGTTGCGCCTCCACGTATCGCCAACCATGTCCTTGACAAAATCAAGTACCGTCAGCAAATCGTGCATGTCATTCTTTGTCATCTGTTGTCGTCAACTCCCTTTGCCGTCCTTCCACTTAAAAGCGACGCAACGCGACGGCAAAAGACGTGGCGTGCCCTACATTCTCATGTCTGCTAGAAGGCATCGCCAAACGCCATTACCAAAACATGATGAGAAGACACGCCACGCGGGACTTGCCCACGTAGCGCAACCTTCGTATCTCGCTTTGGTTTTACTTTGGCGAAGTTTTCTAGCAAGCGATAATACGCTGTTGCGTACGTTGCTGGGGTCCTTTCGGGATTCCCCAGCTCCTCGGGTTGGGGCGGCGGTGCGTTGAGGACAACGCACCCTACCATTTTCAGTCACGCGGGACGCGTAACCCTACCATTACCGAGGTTCTGGCCTACAGTTGGCGGCGGCGTGGGGTCACGCCGCCCTACCAGCTTCAGGCCCGGTGGTGGGTACTTGATGCCGCTTTCCGCCGCGCTGTCGCGTCACGAAAGGCCGTACCCACCAATGTCAAAGATCAAATCAACTTGCCTATTACAGCCCCCAATACTATTCCAAGAATCCAGATAACCACGGAAATCACCTTTTGCCGCCTTGTCTTGGCGACAGCACGAACTGGTCATAGAGCGGCGTGTAAACGTCCGTGTAGAACCGCTGGAGTTCCGCAAATGTTCTTGGCTCATGCGTCACCCCCACGCATACCCCCCAAGCAACCAACGCAATTTCGTCCACATTGATATATGACGCGCACGCTCGAATCTACGCTCAACTTCCTCATGCGAAATCCAATCATGAATAACAGACCCTCTGCCGATTATGGGATATGCACGAAAGAACCGTACCGGGTTCCCAGTTCGGTCTTCATGCTCCTTCCACTTTTCTGCGATTGTCTTCATCCTATCCTCTCTTTGGCCTGTTATTATACCATAAATTACGCTGTTGCGTACATTACCGGAGTCTTTTCGGGATTCTCCGGCTCCCCGGGTGGAGCGGCGGTCGCGGGGCGACCGCCCTACCGTTTGGGCGGTCACGCGGGACGCGTGACGCCTCGCCCTTTTACAGGCAAGACGAAATCATTATACCGCACCACTGTGCGGGGTGCAAGCGGGAATTTGAAATTATAAAATCAATAAGATCCGAGTTGGGTGATTTGGGGATAACAGCATCGCAATGCCGCCCCCAAGCTGGCGGATCTCCCAGTCAGGGGATTTACAGCACCAAGAGATTTCATACGCACCGTAATCTCATTTTTAGGTAAAATTTCTCCGCACGTAATTGCAAGGCGATTCCGTGATGACTCATATCGGGAATGGCGTAAAACAACTGCGCATCCGTCCGCAGATGCGAATGGATGCGTCTTAGTTGCGTACGGTGGATGGAATCACAGAAAGGAAGCGACGTCCCAAACGTTATGCGTCAAATCCAATCTTCCGGCGTTTGGGCGGCTTTGGTGGCGCGGAAAGTTGCTTGACAAGGTAGTTCATGCCGCCCTTGATCTGCTTGATTTCCTGCTCCATGCCGTCAACCCGCGTCTCAAGCCTGTCGATGCGCCGCGCATCTTCATATCGGCGAAGCAACAACTCGCGTAACATTCTCGTCGCCCATTGACGGAAGCGCGTCCCCTGTATCGACTTGACGCGGTAACCGACGGATATGATGACGTCGAGGTTGTATAGACCGACCTCCTTCACCTGCGTTTTGCCAGCCATCGCACCATGCTGAGTGGTATATGCAAATTTTGCATAAACCACTTCCTTCTCTAGTTCCCCCTCCCTGAATATGTTGGAGATATGGCGCGCAATAACCGACTGGTCGCGTCCAAACAACAACGACATCTGCTCCTGCGTAAGCCAGACCGTATCGCCGTCAGTCCTGACCTGAAGGCGAAGGTTCGCGCCATTTTCATAAACGACTATGCTCTGCTGCATGCCTCATCTCCTTTTTACTCTTTGTTTACAGGGACGTGTCGAGTGACAGATCCAAAAAACTGGGGGACATCCACAAAAACGGTACGCCGGACGGTTTCGGAATGTTTGGGTAGCCACCATGCGGCGGATTGCTGCCGCCGCGTAAAGGCGAGAAGGAACACGAGCGCGCCGGCAGTTCCATACCACGCCAGGCAAACGGACCACGACCAAGGTTCGACCGCGATGGACGAACCCGGCAACGCCGCCACGACGGACGAAGCCCGTACCATCAAAAACGACATCGCGGCGGCCAACACATTGAACAGCGCCGCCGCAGGCGGCAAGACGAACCCGCAGGCCATGCCTACCATGCCAAAGGCCACCAGCCATCCCGCCAAACGCAACACCACTAGATTGGCCAGCAGTCCACCCGGCGTAAAACACCCAAAGACAGAGGCAACAATCGGCGTACCGGCAGTCCAAGCCGCCAGGGACACCCCACATTCGCCGCCATATCCCTCGCGGCACCAGGACGGCAGACAGCACGCCCCCCACCGCAACCACGCCACAATCCCCAACATCACGGCAAAGGAGAGCGTGCAACCCGTGTCAAACAAACGTTCCGGCGCACTTCCATACGCGACGAGCGCCGTCAGCGACCACGCCGCCAGCGCGTCGCCCGTGCGGCCAAACGTTGGCGCCACCAGATAAAATCCGGCCATCATGGCCGCCCGAACGGCGCTTGGGCGCAGACCCGTCACCAGAACATATCCCGCGAGAATTGGCAGCACGACCAGTCCGCGCACGCGCAGCGGTACGCCCACCAAAGCCAACAGGCGATGCAGCAGAATCGCCAGCAGCATGACATGTAGCCCCGAAATCGCAAACACATGGATCGTTCCTGCGCGCGCAAACGTCGCCCGATCTTCCGCCGACAAGTCGGATCGACTCCCCAGCAAAATGGCCCGGTTGAGCGCGGCGAGGTCCGGACACCACCCCAAGCCAATCGCCGCCCGTGCCGCGCAAGCCTTCGCAAGCGCCGCCAGCCGGCATTCCGTCCGCGAGGGCCTCGCCAGACGTACCGGACGCGTACCGGCCTTTCCCCAGAACATGCGGCGCTCGAAACGTCCGCCGTGCAACGTCTTGCATGATACCCACCCCATGCACCGCCACACTTCGCCCGCCGCCGGTGGCGGCATCTCGCCGTCCAGCGGCAACACGACCTTCAGCGGAATGGGTCCCAAATGCGAACTAAACTGCGCCGCGCGTCCACCCCCCTTTCGGTTGAAGACGCAAACAGGGCCTTCTACCTTAAGTGCCAAGCTCGGCGGCGTTCCGCCACGCGCAGACCGCCAATGCTCTTCCAGTAGCAACGCGCGCAAGGCATCCGTGCGCGCCGCCGCCACAAAACCAAAGATAAAAACGAAAACAGGCAGGGTATGCGGCCACTGCCACCCGTACGCCGCCAACGCCAGCAATACGCCAAATCCCGCCATCCAGGGCCAGGCCGACGACAGCCGCGCACAGGCGAAACCCGCCGCCTCGCCGACGATCAGCATCCCGGCCATCGCCGCCAGACGGCAGCCGACCGTCATGTCCAGTAGCTCCGGTCCAACGCGCGATATTGCGATGCCTCGAAGACATGTTCTTCGTTTACCGCCTCCGCACCCGCCAGATCGGCGATCGTACGCGCGACCTTGAGCACGCGATCGTAGGCGCGCGCCGAAAGATCCAGCTCGACCAGCGCCGCGCGCAGCCAGGCCTGCGCGGCGGCGTCCAGACGGCAAACACGCCCCAGGTCGCGGGCGCGGATGTCCGCGTTGCAATGCACGCCCGGCATGTCCGCAAACCGCCGCCGCTGGATTTCGCGCGCCCTGAGCACACGCGCGCGAATCGCCGCCGATGGTTCGCCCGGAGGCAGATCGGTCATCTGTCCGCAGGGCACGGACGGCACCTCGATCTGGAGATCGATGCGATCCAGCAGCGGACCGGAAACCCGATTGCGGTAGTCGTGGACCTGGCGCGACGAACAGCGGCACTCGTGCCGTTTGTCTCCCGCATAGCCGCAGGGACAGGGATTCATCGCCGCGACAAGCATGAAGCGCGAAGGGAAGTCGCACGCCGCCGCCGCGCGGGCGATGGTGACGTGGCCATCCTCGACAGGCTGGCGCAGAACCTCCAGCGCGTCGCGCCGAAACTCCGGCAATTCGTCCAGGAACAGCACACCACGATGCGCGAGCGACACCTCGCCCGGCGCGGGATGCGTGCCGCCACCCAGTAGCCCCACGGGCGAAACCGTATGGTGGGGAGCGCGAAACGGACGATGCAGAACTAGCGATTCGCGCGTCTTCAGTTCGCCCGCGACCGAATGGATGCGTGTCACCTCCAACGCTTCGGCGGGCGTGAGCGGCGGCAGGATGGACGGGATGCGACGCGCCAGCATGGTCTTGCCAGACCCCGGTGGCCCCACCATCAGCAGATTGTGCCCGCCGGCAACGGCCACCTCGATGGCGCGACGCGCGGCGTCCTGTCCCTTGACGTCGGAAAAGTCTTCGCCCTGGCCATCTTGCCGGGCGACCAGTTCCGCCAGTTCAGTATGGACAGGCTCGATCTTCAGACGGCCCGCCACAAAATCCACCGCTTCGCGTAGGGTACGTACGGGATAGATGTCCAGACCATCCACGACGGCAGCCTCGGCGGCGTTTTCCTGCGGAACGATCATCCCACGCTTGCCGATGCGCCGCATCTCCAACGCGATGGGAAGGATTCCGCCCACGCGGCGCACCTCGCCGGAGAGGGCCAGCTCGCCCGCGAGACCATATTCCTGCAAGTCCGGACAGGCGATACGGCCCGTCGCGACCAGAAGGGCAGTCGCGATGGGCAAGTCGTAGAGCGGTCCTTCCTTTCGGACATCGGCCGGCGCGAGATTGACCGTCACGTTGCTTTCCACGCGCTTGAAGCCGGAATTTCCAATGGCAGTGGAAACACGATCCTTCGCCTCCTTCACGGCCTGGTCGGGAAGTCCCACGATCGTAAATTGCGGACTGCCGGATGCGGAAAAGACCTCGATCTCCACCGTCCGCGCCTCGACGCCATACAGCGCCCCTGAATAGCATTTCGATAACACGTCTTACCTCCTTGTCGATAAGTTTGAAAGTTGGGAAGTTGGGAAGTTTTAGAGTTTGAAAGTTTAGAAGTTTAGAAGTTGGGAGGTTTAGAAGTGGTTGGACGATTCTTTTGCAGGACAAAGGACTAAAGACTTAAGACCAAGGACAATCCAACCCTCTATCCTCTCTACTCTCTTCTCTATCCTCTCTTCTCTCTACTCTATCCTCTATTATCTATCATCTATCATCTAAAATAATCCGTGCGGGCGGACCGCCAGGCGGGCGGTGGAAATAGCGAAGGTCAGGACATGGTGTCCACCGCCAGAATTCACCCCGTCCGCGCCGCACGGACAAAGGGTCAGAAAAGGTCGGGATCGTCCGCCAGGAACGCGTTGCCGCCAACCGACGCAGGCGTCGCCGATATTTCGGACGCAGGTTCACGCGTTTCGGCGCTCGGACGTGGGATGACCATGGGGATGCCAAAGGCGATCACGTCCATCGACTGCTCGATCGCCAGCGAAAGTCCCAGTGCTTCCGAGACCGT